>Ga0182018_10003351_pt1 | contig 14528 bp, 11 predicted proteins | sample 812P2MmetaG_FD_120490 | JGI IMG/M metagenome (GOLD analysis project Ga0182018, IMG submission 120490) | Permafrost microbial communities from Stordalen Mire, Sweden - 812P2M metaG | ecosystem: Environmental > Terrestrial > Soil > Wetlands > Permafrost | place: Sweden: Stordalen | collected...
AAATCTGTTGGCAACAAAAAAGCCGGCGCTCAGGCCGGCTTCAGGTCCGGTGTGGACGATGCGCGATCAGCTCACCACGCCCGCGCGCAGCAGCTGCGCCTTCACCGCGATGCGCTGTTCGAGGCCGAGCCCGCTCAGCGCCGCGTCCAGCGCGCACGCTTCGAGGGACTCGAGCGACGTGATGCCCTGCTTCGCCAGAAACTGTGCGGTCGAGGCGGGGACGGTTTTGCGCGCCGCTTTCGCCGGCGTCTCGGACTTCGCCCCTGTTTGAGACTCCATCTGGGCCCGCAGTTCCGCGATCTGTTGCTCGGCGGCTTCGAGCTTCTTCTGGAGTTCCGCTTCGCGGGTAGTTTCAACGGCGGCGACGATCTTCCGCACCTCTCCGCTCATGGAGCTTTCCCGCTCCTCGAACAGCGTAGCTGCCCGCTCAAAGAGCGCGGCCGCGGCTTCGATCCGGGCTCCCATGCGGGCCTCCATCTGCTCGAGGCTCTCGCTCAGCGTTACCATGTTTTCGCCTGTCTGTGATTCCATGTTTGTTCCTTTCTTCCGTCGTTCTTCGGGAGGGCCGTGCCTGCTCTCTCCCGGAGGTGGTTTGTCATACTCGCGTGCACCCGCTCCGGGAACGCTGATCGATGGATGGTCGATCGGCAGCGGCCCGCCGCCAGTTCAAACGAGGTGTTGCGATAGGCGGCTTTCTCGCGCAGCAAGATCGCTGCGCCGGTAAAGGTCGCCCGCGTCAGCGTCCAGATCGCCGCCCTCATGTCTTCCACGTGAGCGTCGGCCAGTTCCCAGGACATGCCCATAGCGCCGGGTACGCCCTGGCGCATCTGGCGCTCTACCTCGGGAAAGTCCTTCGCAAAGAGATAGCCGGCGACCAGCAGCCGCGAGCCCTCCACATCGGCGTGGGTGATAATGCCGCACTTCCGCCGCGCGTCATGTCCGTCCCAGGACGGCGCGTAATCCACCGCCATCCCCAGCAGGGACGGCAATGCGGCCAGAGCCGCCTTGCGGGTGAGGATCACGCGATGTCCGCGCGCTCCCGATGGCGGCTTTGTGCTTGGCTCGTCCACCTGCGTCAGCACTCCCGTAAAGGGAGCGCGATTCGGATGGCCTGCCACCTCCGGCAGCGTTACTGCCATGGCTTCCAGTTTCATTGCGTCTCCTGTCATCCCTGATTTTCCTGATCTGTAACCGTGATTGTGTCGTTTACCTCCTTCTTCGTGGCCACATCCGCGCACGGGTCGGGCAGAGGCGCAAGGCCGCGCATGCCGCGTACTTCATTCACGGTGAGAACACCGGCCGCCAGCAGCGCAGTCTGCATCTGGACCTCCTGCATATCGTCGGTCGCATCGAGATCGTTGAAGACGAACTCGAATTCCGACCAGCCCAGGCGTTTCGCAAACAGGTCGCGGGTCAGATGCTCGGCGACCAGCCGTGCCAGCGGCACAATAGCGCTGTGAAAGGCCTCGTCCAGCAGCGACTCGGCGGTCGAGCGGTTCACATCCTGTTCGAGGCCCAGCAGCACAGGCGGCAGCGAGAAGGCATTCGCGATCATGCGAATCAAAAACTCCTGCCAGGTGAGCCGCAGATCGGCGTCCGTGCCGGAGGCAAAGCGCAGCACCTCGGGCTTCTGCTCGGTGCTGAGCAGGGGAACGCGGCCTGTGCCCTCGATCTCGTCCTGCCACCAGCGGATGAGCCGCTCATGCTGGGTGGGCGTGGTTTCGTTCAGCCACAGCGCATACTGCACCACCGCATTGCTGGCCAGCTTGCCCGCGAAGCGATGGGCGCTGAGGAACGAGTTGACGGTCTCGAAAGCGACCTCCAGCGGTCCCAGGCCAAAGGGCGTGTAGCTGCGGGGATTCATGCGCACGTAGATCAGCTGGTTGTCCTGAAGCGGGATCACCGAGTCGGTTCCGATCAGCCCGGTCGCCTGAGCGAAGCGCACCGACTCCGCACTGCCGTCCCATTTGGGGTCGATGCGAATCGTCGCTCCATCGACCGCCCACAGCTCGAAGGGCTTCGCCGGATCGCCGGTCAGCTCCATCTCGATGGCGCCGAAGCCCCCTACCAGCGCGTCCTCGATGGCCTGCTCGATGAGCGTCCGAAACGAGTCGGACGCGTTGGGGAACTCGAGCGACCGCCGCAGGATCCTGGCGCGCTTCGCCGCGAAAGCGACCTTATCGGGATCGTGATCGCGCTTCAGGCGCACCTGCCAGTCCATGCTGGCCACGCGGTCTTTGATAAGGTTGATGGCGCGCCGAACCACCGGGGTCTCCGCAAACTTGCGCAGATTGGCCGGCGTCGGTTTGGGCAGCACCTTCGCGGGGAAGGCATACGGGGAAAGAACGGACGGCAAGGCCACCGTCTTCCGCTGCGCTGTTTCTTCTTTGCGCCCGGCTTTTCCCTGCCCCGCCCCCAAAAGCGCCAGCGCGTTTTTCCATTGCTCTCTGATCTTCACGTTTCCTCCGTCTTCCTTTTCCAAAAGAAAAGGCATGGCGCGTGGCCATGCCTCCTCGTCAACCGGACTACCGATATCGTTACACCCGCAGTTCCCTCTTTGCCGTCTCTGCTACGCGCTCGAGGTCATTGACCGTGAGCACGCGGATTTGTTGCGCCTCCATCGCTTCCACACCGAAGCGATACTGCTCGATGCGATCCTGGTCGCCGGCGACATGACCGTTGCCATCCCGCAGCGGCTCGACGATGGCTGTCAGTTCGAGCTCCGCGTTCTCGATCCGCGCAACGCCCGTCCGCAGCGATGGCGCGCTGAAGGCCAGTACCTTGGCCAGTTCTACATCGCCGGTGAGCGAGACAGCATGAAACATCCGGACCACGCCGTTGGGCCGGTAGCCGCAGTCGATCTTCAGCGGATCGCCGGGCTGCGTGTAAGCCGAGGCGGCGATCCGCCTGCGCATCAGGTCCCAGACCCGTGCGTGCTCGAAGTGCATCCGCATGCTGCGGGCGATGGCCTGGCGCCCGCCCAGTGCCTGCCGCGCTTTCTGCGTGCGCGGCTCCACGTAGAGACGCATCAGCTGATCCATCTCCGCCGCCATGTTTTCCGCCAGGCACCCCTTCGCTTCCGTCATCTGTAACTGATGCGAGAACGAATCTTCGATCGTCTTCAACAGCGGGTTCGTCTCGGGACTCTGCTCCAGCAGCTGCCGCCGCATCTCGGTCTCCATCGCCTCCAGCATCGCAACGTCGGCGTCCGGATCGACGCAGCGCACCCGCGCCCAGTCCTTCGTGAAACGCACTGCGACCGCATCGGGGTGCGCAACATCCCGCAGCATCACTCCGATATTCACGAACTCATCCTTCACCGGGTCCGGCACATACCGGATCAGGAGGAATTCGCACTGAAGACGCCCGTTCACATCATCCTCTCAGTTACCCTATCGCCCCACCCTGGCCCAGGAAACTGCCGTGACCGAGCACCGGATGCCACCTTGTTCCAGTTTGGAAAGGGCTGGCGCGAGGATTCCCGGAACGTCGTAATCAGATCCCGCACCTGAGATCGCCGCTCAATCAGCTTGTTCACCAACCCCTCCAGAACCTCCGCGTCGCCTTCGTACCACTCCGGCGGCAACCTCTCGGCGATCTCCCAGATCCCCTGCGCCCCCAGCTCTTCCACGCGACTGAGCCACGGCTCAAAGCTTTCCCATCCCGTCACGTCCCGATAAACCACGTTGCGCGCATACACGCCGCGCAGAGGCGCATCGATGAAGCGCCACTCGCCGGCGTTAAAACAAAATCCCTGATCGATGAACGTCGCGCTGTAGCGCCGCTCCCGGCCCTTTCGGTAAAACAGCGTCTGCCGGCCGTTCGCGTTGCAGGTCCATTTATCCAGCACCAGCGCTCCGGTGAACTCATGCAGGTTGCGCACCTCGGCCAATTGCTCCTCGGGCAGATAATCCGCCACGTGACCGGGCATCAGGCCGCCCACCAGCTGCGATCCGAAATGCAGGCCTGGTTTGCAGCGCTCCCGCCTCTGCCCGAAGTCCATCTCCAGCTCCGTGGTGCGCTCGATCAGCCACGGCGTCACCTCCACCACATCGCAGTGCGGCACCGTCAGTCCGATCAGCGCACCCAGCCGTGTCCCCAGCAATTCATTGGGCAGAACCCGCAGATGCTGGGGATTGTTCTGGAATTTCACCACCCACGCGTTGTTGTCTGCGCCCAGCATCAGGTGGCTTTGCGCGCCCCCCTGCATTCTGCGGATCTGCTGAACGATCAGGACCGCCACTTCTCCTCCGGATTCCTCATGCTAATTAAACGCTCCCGCCGTGAGCCGCTCGTCGCGGACCGCCAGCGCAATCGCCATGGCCATGACGCAGTCGTCGTGCTCTCCCGCCTGGGCTTCCGCGCGGCCGCTCGAGTGGCGCACAAAGCTGCGGCACTCGCGCAGCAGCCGTTCGCTCGCGAAGATCTGCGATGTTTCGACCAGCGCCGAGGCGAGCCGCCCCAGGATGCGCGGCCGCGTGATCGCCGACGTGAGCCATCCCGTCTGGTCGGCTGTCTTATAAATACGCTCATAGCGGCAAACCGTTTCGAGGTACGCGAGCACGGCCGAACCATGATTATTGCGCTCCACCACCAGCAGCGCATTGTTATATTCCCTCGCCAGCGCAGCCGCTTCCTCGGCCAGTTCCAGCGGACCCAGTTTTCCGCGCAGCTCCGCGCATTGCAGGCCGGTGGTGAGGTCGATGATCTCGACGGCTGCGAAGTCCCCCTCTGAGCCGCCTCCCGCCGGATCCGCCGCCGCCAGGTACTCGCGACCCCTGACCGGCTTCAGCCAGACGTGCAATTGTCCGTTCGACTGCTGGGTCACAGGCGGGGTTACCTCCCGCAGCCGCGCATCGATCGAGGCGGTATCGAAAATGCACTCGCCGCTCGCGAGAAAACATTCCGTTGCATCCTCGGCGAATTCCTGCTTCGCCAGGCCGCGGAAGTTTTCCTGTAGTTGCCGCCGATAGCCAATCTGCTGAAGGCTCAGCCCGTGCTCGCGCATCAGGTGCTGCTCTGTCTCGTTCAGCGAATCCTCCTTTACAGCTCGACCGACATAGGCATCCTCCATCCACCATGGAAAGAAGTGCCGCACCATGCCCGTCTTCTCCGCATCCTGCCATTCCTTCCAGAAACATCCTGCCGCTCCCATCGGCGTCGATTCCAGCACCAGTTCACCGGCGGGCGACAGCCCCGCGCGCAGCCCCTGCAGGACCTCGGCGGGATCGCCTGGCCACCGCGCTACCTCCGAGCAATGGAGATTCGTGATGGTCAGGCCGCGGCCCGCATTCGGGGCCCCCGCCGTTTCCACGCGGTACTCGCTGTCCATGCCCGGGAAAATAATCTGCCGCGCATTGACCAGCGATGTCTTGAGCGCCCCCCGGCACAACGATGGCGGAAGGAGGCGCAGAAAGCGATGCACGATGCGAAAGATCGACTCCGCGGCCTCCTGCGTGTGCGCCACCTGCACCGTCAGCGTGCCCGGATGCGTGATGGTCCTGAGAAAAAACTGGCCCGCCACCCACGTGGTCATGCCCAGCTGGCGGGCCTTCAGCACGACGTTGTTTTGCCCTCGCTTCGCTTCATAGGCGCGCTGTGCGCGATTGGCCGCGAGGGGAATGTTTTTTCCGCTCCGGCTTCTCACGCGCAGCACTTTCAGGGCCAGCTCAATCGCGCCGGCATCCCGTTGTCCCGCTAGCCCCGCGTCCAGTGCATTGCCCAGACGCTCCAGCTCCGGCCGGTCTGCGGCTCCCCAGTCGAGATTCATGGTGGCCATCGGTTATTGGTTCATCGTGTATTCCATGGTCAGCTGGGCCGACCCGGCATTCGTGTTGCACCCGGCGGCGGCTGTCTGAACTCCCATGGACAGATTGTGGCCCGCAGTAATCGATACCCCGCTCACTGCGTTGCGGTAGCTATAAGTCCCGGACGCGAGCGTCACGGTCTTGAGCCAGGCGGACGAGGTGCTGTCATAGACTCCGATCACCGGATAAGTACTGCATCCGGACGGCGCTGTCCCGACGGCAATGTCCAGCCGCGTCATATTGATCGCTGCGCTCGGCGACCAGATCGAGCCGAGAGAGTTATTCGTCGAAGTTCCGAACGTCCCGGCAAAGTTACCGTACCAGGTAAAATGCCAGGACTGGAGACAATTAGCCGTCCCGTTCGCCGTAACTCCCGTTGCATAGTAGCCCGCGGGGCATTGCGACGGCGTAGCAGCCAGAGCCGTGGCCGTACTCGCATTCCCAGTGGTAGACGCTGTGAGCGCAGACGGGAGCTGGGCGTTGCTGGCCTGACCGCTGAGCTGGCTGAAGCTGTAATCGTTGCTCGCCGGTGTCACGGCTCCGCTGCGGCCATTGAACGAAGAAACGCCGCCGCCGGAAACCGTCGCGCTGGCGCTGCCCGCAATGTACCAGTTGTAATCCGGCCCGCAGACCAGGGTTTGTGTGGATGGCGAGGACAATACCAGCGTCGCTGCCGACGATCCCTGGGCATAGATCGACTCAGAGCTCGTCGTCTGCAGCGTCACCGGGTTCGATGAAGTATCCGACTTGACGATGGTGAACTCAAGCCCGGTTGGCGATGCCCTGTCCGGCAGCGGCGTATAGCAGCTCGGCAGAGTAATCGTCTGCGCGCCGCTCGCGGCATTCGCGATCACGTTCTTGTTAGCGGCGGTCAGCGTCAGTGTTGAGGCCGTGTTGATGATGGTGCTCAGCGCGATCCCTCCGCTCGACCGAATCGTCCCCTGATACGTGATGTTGAAGAAGGGGTTTACTCCGGAAAAGTGCGCCTGGAATGCATCGCCCTGGTAGCCGGTATACATCTGCGCCGAATACGCTGGGTAACTCGCCGCCGCCGCTACAGGAGTCGACCACACCCGCGGCACCGCGCTGCTTGGGTCATTGATATTCGCGCCGCCGCTGGAGAAACCTGTAACTTCAGCATCCTCAAGCGCCTGATAGTAATTACCACAACCAGTAAGATGATGGACGCTCGAGTAAGTCGGCGGGTTCCCCGACGACCCGGCATAGGTAATCCAGTTCACCCCGCTTGCCATCTCCAGACAGTCCACATCGGCAATCAGCAGATTATTGCTGACATTCGAAGCGACATAGGCCAGGTTAGCCGCGGGGAAGCTGGTCACATCGGGCCATTGGATATGGCCGCCATGAATCTCGACGCCATTGGCCCCAATATAGAAGCCTGCGATGGCCGGGCTGTCAACGTAAGTGTCTGTCCATGTGCTGCCCGAGCCGCCGGTATCGTAGACAACATAATTTGTCGCGTACGACGCATTCGCGGCTGACCCCGACGATGCGTTGTTCACGCATGGACCGCTGGAGCAGGTGTAGGGATAACCGAATCCGTGGATCAGATAACCGGTATTCCCGGTGCCTTCGTTGTAGACGGCCGCGGTCTGCGCGTTTCGCACGACGATGTCATCCAGGTGGCTGTCGATGGCCGTCTTGAGCAAATGAATGCCGTACGGCGAGCGATTTGCGGGCGTGAATGCGGCGCTGCTGTAGCTTACCGTCACGTTGCGCAGCAGGAAGTTAGCCTGATGGCCTGTCGCAGTATTCTCTTCGCCCAGCAGAATGCCCTCAGCCGTGGTGTCGTTCACCGTCACGTTATCGATCAGCACACCGCGGAACCATTGCAGCTCGAAGCCATGCGCAGCGTTGCCGCCGGCCAAAATGTTCAGGTCCTTGAAGGTGCAACCCTGCGCCTGCACCCCGTTGCCAAGATAGAAGATGTCGCCATTCAGCAAAACGGGTACCGTCAGCGTGGTTGCGATCTGCGTGCTGTCGGCATTCACGGTAGTTCCGGCCGAGCCCAGCACGCTCACGCACGCGCCGTTGGCAGGTTCAGCCAGCGTTGCGGTTACAGGAAAAGTTCCCGGGCCAAGCCGTACGGTCTGATTCTGACCGCTTGCGTTAGCCTGACTGACCGCGGCATTCCACGCGGCAGCGAGCGTTGTATAAGTTACGCCGTCCACCGTGATCTCGCCGTTAATCGTAGCTCCGGTGACACCGCTCTGCGCCCGGACCAGTCCCGCCACAGAAAGATTGCCTGAAGCATCGAATTTCGAGGTGGATCCGCCACAGCTGACGGAAAGGCCATTGCCGCTTCCGCCGAAGCTATAGCTGCACACGGGATTGCCTCCGCCGTATTGAGTTGCTCCCGATGTGAGCAGCCACGCGTTCGTAGCCGGGGTGTAATGGAGCGTGTCACTCCATCCCGCGGCGTTAAGTGCTTTGACGATGTTATAGCCGTTCGTCCAGGCCACGCAGGGAATGCCCCCGCAGCCAAGATTCAACACCGCCGCGCCCCGAGACCCTGCTTGTGTACCAAAGGGCGGAGTGTCGATGTCAAAGTCATTAACATACGGCCCCTGAATCAGGAAACCATCCGGAGTCGGAAGTTGCCCTGTGCCTGGAATCTGAGGATTCGAGGTTGGGAATCCCGCATACAGCGTTGGACTACCCTGGTTCCAGTAAGTAGCAAGGTGATCCTGGCCCTGAAAGACGCCGGTGATATATGTGTCCTGGACAGAGTTGCCGTTGATCTGAGAAGGAAGGAGCGTTCCGATAACGGCCAGCTTATTCTTCGTCTCCTGCATGAAGTAGTGCGGCTCAGACAGCAAATCCCCTCTCGATACCGTTCCGGCGAAGGGTTGCGTGTAGAACGTCCCATCCACCGCGCCGTTGGCGGCGTCGTAAACCTGATACACCTTCGCCGCTGGGTAAATGACATAGGAGTTGGTCGGCACCACAGTCGCCGTCGCCACCGTCACGCCGCTGCCGGGAGTGGCGGTGCAGCTACTCAGCGCTCCCGCACTGACGCCGGTGATCGTGACGACCGGAGGAGTCGTGTAAGTCCCGGTCACCGTGACCTGCGGAGGATTCTGAATCTGGCCATACAGTTCTGCCTGCCCGGAATAGCCAGTTCCCCCACTGGCGGCGCAAGCGGTCGCCACACCGCCCGCAACCGTCAGCGTCACGGTTCCCCCCGACCCCATCTGGGTGTACATGCGAGTCTGTGCTCCAGCCGCCACGCTGACGCCCGGAAACGCGTTGGCTCCAATGAACAGGTAAGCATTATTACCGCTCGTGTTCATCACGATGGGCCAAATCTTGCTGATCGTCGAATTGAAGTCGGTAGCCGCTACAGGAACACCCAGTGTGTTACCGGGAACAACATCGTCGGCCACTGAGCGGAATCCATAGCCCGTCAATCCGCCCGTGGTGATATAGGCTGGAGGAGACACAGGGTGCGGCTTGCGGACGGTTGCCAGTGTGATCGTCCCCGACCCAACCGCTGTGACCTTCTCGCATTCGTAGTCGAAGTCCCAGATACACGCGCGCTGGCCTGCCGAAAAGCCTGTCGTCGAGGCAACGCTGATAACGACGTTGCTTTCCGGGAACAAATTGGTTGACCCCTGAGGGATCGCCGCCGTGAGTGTTGTCTGCGTTGTATCGCCGAAGGTCGAATCCCACGTACAGCCAGTGCAGGTCATCTCGGGGAGAAAAGAAGGCGTGTAGTTGGGTGGCGTATAAGTGCTGATATATCCGGCGTTGTACGCCTGCGTCAGATCGATCAACAGCCGTCCTTCGCCCTGAGTGCCGCTGTTGGTTGGCGCGGTCGTGGTGATGGTCTCTGAACCGTCCGCGCCCGTAGTGATCGTACTGGCGGTCGCCGAAAACACTGCACCGCCCTCGACGCTGAAATCCCGATGCGCTTCATTGGCTTCGTCGCCGTTCGTGTTGGGACCGCCATAGCTGAACGTGTAAATCTGGTGCCCAACCAGGTCTCCATTCCCGTACCCATACGACGCCTCGAAAACGCTTCCGGTATCCTGCACCTCGGTATACTTCTGGGCCTGCACATACATCGCGTTGAAATTGGCTTTATCTCCGTTGGGTGGAGTGGGGCTGAAATTGCGCCCTCCCATCAGGCCCCTGTTGAACACCCAGAGGCCGCTGGGCGATTGCGGGTAAAGTCCCGCGCCCCAGCTCGTTGTGTTCATGCCGAAGGTTGGGCTGGCGAAATGGCGATTGTCGTTGTACTGTTCCGCTGAATTGAAGAACCACATCGGGGGTCCGTAACGGTAATCGACTACTCCGGCGATGGGCTGCCCTGTCGACGGACCCGAGAGAGCACAGGTTTGACAGTCGATCGAACCGGCACCGCCCCACGGCTGGGCCTCTGCCTGGGCATACAGAGCCGGCGCAATCACCTGGCAGGCGTAGGTGTAGGCGGCGCACTCCGTCAGCGACATTGCGATGCCATCGTTGCTTCCGGATCCCGATTGCCACTGGTCCGCGTACAGGGCTCCTTCCATTTGTCTCGCATTGATTTGGGGTGCCGTCAGCGGCCCGGTCAGCACTCCACCGGCCAGGGGAAGGTTCGCAGCTGCAAGCTGGTCTGCATAATGCTTGGTTGCCGCCTGGCTCGCTGCGGCCGGATCGCTGTTCAGTGTCAGCGGTCCGGTGAGGGTTCCGCCGGCCAGAGGCAGAAACGACCCGCCCAGGGATGAAATGGCGCTGTTTACGTACGCCTGCGAGACCGGCTGCACAGCTTCAGTTGAGGGCTCCAGCTGGGCCTCCACCGACGCAAGTGACGCTGTGGCCGATGCTGGAACCACCCAATATTGCTGGTTCACCGTCCCATCGCTCAGGTGATAAACCGCCGAATAGTAGCTTCCTGCTGGCAGTGCGTTGGCATTGGGCATCAGGTTCAGGCTGACGAATCCATCGGCGCCAATAGCGGTGCTCAGATTTCCCGCGGCCACTGCCTGGTTCTGCGGAGTTGTAAAGGCGGACCAACTCACCAGCAGTGTCCCGCTTGCCGCCGTTCCGTCGGCGCGATAGACGGTGCCCTGGACGGTCGTAGTGTTTATCTGGGCGGTTGCCCGGGGCGGAAGCACCGCCACCGCCATAAGCCCAATCGCCACTCGCCACACCGGCGCGCAGGCGCGCATCCTCTTCATCGGGTAGTTGTTCCGCATATTCCTCATTTCTGAAACCGGCAAGGTGCCCGTAGGGGTCTCCACACGATGTTCGCCCACTCGGACCAAATGAAAAAGGGACACCGTTGGGTGTCCCCTTTTTCTTTCTTGACTCTATTAAGTTAAGAATACCAGTTCCTGACGAAAAAACTGCCAACTTTCTTCGCGGGATTTGGCTTGCAACCGCTTTGTTATGTTGGGTCATTACTTCGGTTTTCAGCGCTCCCTCTTGACAAATTTTCCACATTTGGCTCAAACAGCCGATAAGCGAGAAAAAGTCGGGTCAGACGGTCGAGCGCGTCGTGGTAGATGCGGGCAACGGATCGCACGCTTTCGCCGGTCAGAAGCGCCGCTTCCGGGGGCGTGTAATCCTCCAGCGCCACCCGCGCGACGATGGTCCGAGAGAGGCGGTCGAGCTTCCCCAGGCACTTCTCGACATCAAGGACAAAGATAAGGGTGTCCTCAAAGGTCCGAAGCCGGTAATGGGAGACCCGTGCGTTCGAGATCGCGTTGTTGTTCCGCAGCGCACAGGGTGCTCGACCAATCTCCATGGAGGTTTGCATGTAGCGGCGCAGCAGACCGACCGTGTGTTTCCTGTAAAAAGCCAGGCCATCGAAAGTCCTCGGCCGCCAAACCGGCAAATGGGCTTCGGCCACCGCTGTTGCCGTGGACACAATGCAGGGCATCGCGAGCGCCGCACTCATGCCGCACCCCCGCCAGCCAGTACACCCATCCTGTGACGTCCCCGGGGCCCGGGCCGGCGCGTTCGCTTTACCTGTGGATGACACCGCAGTTTTCGAGCGCAGCCCGGGCAGTAAACCTCCGGGCAATCCTGAGCGCGGAACCAAAGCACGCCGCACCCCTCACACACCTTAAGAAAGATTCGCAGATACATCAGTCGTTCTCCAGAGTTCACCGGTCCGCGCGAGTCGTTTTTTTTCTGTCTCGCGCAGAGCTTTGAGGATTGGGCCTGGCCGCTCCCGAAATGGGCAGTCTCAACCATCCTTATTGTCGTGAGCTGACATCAACCAGCCGAATCGTGATTCTCCTCCTGCATCCGTAAACTCACCCGAGACAACAGCTTGCTCGCGCCGAGTTCTGCGGCGAGCGAAAGTACTATGTCTGCCCGGATCAAGTAGTCCGACACTAATTTCATGGAGCAATGCGATCAATTACCGGGGGAAGCAATTCGGTCGTCTTGCGTTAGCTGGGTACTGATGTCTTCTCCGCTGCCTGCGGATTTCGCGAAATCGCGATTCTTTCTGCAAAACCCGAAGTAATGGCGGTATAGCTCCCTGAAAACAATTGAAAGATGAAATTCATCGAGTTACACGAGCGCCTGCGGATCGAGACGTGGCGCCGGATCGACCAGGGAGTCCTCAGTAGTTCGCTGCTTGCCCGCCAGACCGGCCTGGCCCAGGCACACATTTCCAACTTTCTTCATCGCCGCCGCCGCCTGAGTCTCCCGGCTATGGACCGGCTCCTCCTGGCCCAGGCGATCGGCGTGGAGGACCTGTCTCCCGCTCGCCTCCCGCCTTCCGTAGACGTCGAGCGCGAATCCCTGGACGTCGTGCCGATCGTCTCCCAGAACGTCGCCATGACCGCGCCACTCATCGCCGCGCGAGCGGTGCTGGACACCATTCATCTGCCTTCCGGCTGGCTCACCAGCTTTCCCGCCCGTCGCGCGGTAAGCCGCCGCAGCTGGGAGCGATTCGTTGGCGTCCGTATCACCGCTGCCCAGGCACTGCCCATGGATCCGGTGCTCCGCATTGGCTCCATCGTCGTGCTCGACCGGCACTATAACTCCCTCGTCCCCTGTCGACCGCCATTTCCAAATCTCTACGGCGTGCGCGCCGGATCGCAGTTGCTTTTCCGTCACGTTACTTTCGACTCCAGCCGGCTCGTGCTCCGGCCTCGCGCTCTCGCCTATCCCATCGAACTCATCGAGCTCGCCTCTCAGGAGGCTCCCTCCGATCTGATCGTGGGCCGCGTCTGCCTCTGCATTTCGGAGATATGAGCGCGTGATGATCCATCGCTGCCTTTGATAGCATCGCCTTCAGAGGTATTTCCATGGATCCGCTCCCCGCCCCAGCCAACGGCGCTCGGCGCAACGAGGACATCGCGCTCGATCTGCTGAAGTTTGTCGCCGCCACCGCCGGCGTTGGCCGCGCCAGCGCTCCCTCCACCGGTTTTGTCGCGGGCGGCGCTCCCAAACCGGAGGAACAGGTTACCCATCTGCTGGAGTTGTACGCTCGCTGCCTCCGCGTGGTGGAAGGCAAGCCGGCGTAACGTCTGCTGAATCCCTTGCCTGGCTTGCCTCATCTCGGCTTACTCGTTTGCGGAGCCGGCGTTTTCGGACGCAATCATCTGCGCGTTTATCGGGCGCTCGAAGATGGCGGCGCGCCGATTCGCCTGGCGGCTATTGTCGAACCCGATCTTGTCCGGGCCGGCGCAGCTGCCACGGAATGGGGCGTGCCCGTCTTCTCCTCCGTGCAGGAATGCCTCGTCGCGCGTTCCGAGGGTCAGCTCGCTTTTGGCGCCGCCTCAGTCTCCACTCCGACTTCGGCTCACTTTGAAGTTGCCAATGCGCTGCTCGCCGCGGGCGTCGATGTTCTGGTCGAGAAGCCCATTGCCACCAGCGTTGGCGAGGCCACTCGTCTTATCGATCTCGCAGCGCAGCACAAGTGCATTCTGCAAACAGGTCACCTTGAGCGGTTCAATCCAGGGGTGATTGCTACGTTGCCCATCCTGAATCACCCCATGTTTTTCGAGGCCCATCGGCTCAGCATCTTCAGCCCCCGTTCCCTCGACGTCGATGTGGTCCTCGATCTGATGGTGCATGACCTGGATATCGTTCTCAGCCTCGTCCAGTCGCCGGTCCACTCGCTGCACGCTGTCGGTCTGCCGATCCTCTCGCGCAAAGTGGACATCGCCAACGTCCGCATCGAGTTCGAATCGGGCTGCGTCGCCAACTTCACCGCCAGCCGCGTCAGCACGGAAAAAGTCCGCAAGCTGCGCTTTTTTCAGCCGCATCAGTACGTCTCCATCGACTACGCCCGCCAGGATTTGCTCATCATTGACGTCTCGCGCGCTGCGCATGCCGATGCGGCCCACGCCTATGCAGCCACGATCGCCGCAGCCGCTTCCGCCGCAGCCCCCGGCTTTCCGGGCCTGCACATCGAGAAGCCCGAGGTTAAGCCCGGCGAACCTCTGCGACTCGAGATCGAATCGTTCCTCAACTGCGTGCGCACCCGGTCAGCGCCCCGCGTTTCAGGAGAAGATGGCCGCGCGGTTCTTGCCCTTGCTCTCGACATCAATGCCGCGCTCGCCGAGCATGCCGAACGCGCGGGCCTTCATCGCTTTATGGATTCCCCAACCCCCTGACCGCCCCGGTCGTGACCATCCCGTCCAGGTTCCTGACTCACCGCCTCGGCCGCGATCTCCTCTCGCACCTTCCTCATCGTCTCCAGATAAAACGCCAGGTTGTGAAGCGTATTCAACACGCCGGCTAACGGCT
>Ga0182018_10003352_pt1 | contig 14528 bp, 18 predicted proteins | sample 812P2MmetaG_FD_120490 | JGI IMG/M metagenome (GOLD analysis project Ga0182018, IMG submission 120490) | Permafrost microbial communities from Stordalen Mire, Sweden - 812P2M metaG | ecosystem: Environmental > Terrestrial > Soil > Wetlands > Permafrost | place: Sweden: Stordalen | collected...
AAACCGGACCCCACGCCGCGGCGTACTTCCGCGTCCGTCGCTTGCTCTGCCGAATTGGGGTCGTGCTTCAACATACCGGATTCCCTCCCGATGAAGACATTTTCACGCGGGAAGGGCTTCGCGGCAACTGAAAACTCTTGAATGGGGAAAATTTGCAAGCGAACGGGTGTAATGCGCAAGCGAAAGGGAATTGAGCAAATCGAAATGGCGCTATTCGGTCCTGATTATGGCGATTTGCGGACGAAATTGAGGAGGGAGTCGCGCAGTAAATAAATCGAGACGGTAGTGGTGACCAAGGTGAGGATGGCGCCATCGAGAAAAACTCCGGCGGGTGTTTGGTGGAACCCATCGGAGAACAGATAGTAGGCACCGGCGGCGAGGAAGACGCCAACGAATGACAGCAAGTTTGCGACTGCTATCACGCCGCCCTTTTGCTCGGGACTGGGACGGTGCTGAATCATGGCGTTCAGCGGCACAGCGAAGAAGCCACCGAAAAATCCGAGGAGACTCAGGTCGGGAATCCGCAGACGGACTGCGGCCACGATCGAGGCGCCAAACTTTGCGGCTATCGAACCTCCCTGATGGAACGCCGTAGCGCTGAGCCAACCCGCGAGCGCTTCGGCCGGGCGGCTAAAGTAAAGCAGCGCGCCGAAAGTGGTCATGCCAAGAGCGCCGATGGGAATCAGTCCCATTTCGATCTTGCCGCGAGAGAGATAGCCCGCAGCCAAGCTACCGAGTCCGATGCCGATGCCCACGGCGGCTTGCAGATAGCTGGTGCGCGTGTCGTCAATATGCAGGACATCGTGGCCATACACGACGATGGTGAATTGCAGCAGGGCTGCGAGAAACCAAAGATAGGTGTTGCCCGTCACGGACCAGAAGAGCACGGCATCGGCGTAAATTGTCTTCATTTGCGAGACGAGCTCACCGATGGGATTCCAGCGGAATGTTCTGCGCGGATCGGCGGCAGGCACACGCGAAATTCCGAAGCTTGTGAGCAGTCCCAGACAAGTGAAACCGAGAAGCAGGAATCCCGCGACGGCTTCACGACCGCGGTATCGTTCAGCCATAATTCCGGCAGCCATGGTGGCAGAGATGCTGGCCACGAAAGTCCCGAGTTCGATGATGCCATTGCCCCAGGAGAGACGATTCTCGGGAAGTAGCTCCGGCAGCAAACCGTACTTCGACGGGCCAAAAAGAGCCGCTTCCATGCTAATGAGGAAAACGGAAGCGCACTCCATCGGCAAGTTTCGAAGATATAGACCGGCGATGGTGAAAGCCATGACGCCGAGTTCGAGGAATTTCGTGCCGATGGTTACGCTGCGCTTGCTATAGCGGTCCGCAAAGTATCCGCCCGTCATGGAGAAGAAAATGAACGGCAGAGCGAACAGAGCGCCAACAACGAGAATCAGGCGGTCTCGAAACTGATTTGGAAAATTCATCGCCACAATAATGTAAATGACCAGGAATTTGACGGCGTTGTCGTTGAAGGCCGTTTGAAATTGGGTGGCGATCAGGCTCCAGAAGCCGCCTCGCCAGGCGCGAGCGGCGCGGTTCAGCGTGGGTTGTTCGTTCTTTTCCATGAAGGTGAGAGAAGCTGGTACAGCTTTGGCGACGGCGAATGACCGAGCCGCGGCCAGTCTATCCTAATATCACCAGCGGGGTGTGCGGCAACGCGACGCGAAGTCCCATTCGCGGTCACTCAAAACGGCATTTCGAAACTGCGCCGCCGTAAGTTGTTAGCAACCGGATACCTATAGATTAGCTCTGTGGCAGCGAAGTTGCGCTTAGCAGCGTCGAGCGGAGGTGTGGAATGAACACGCTTTGGCAAAACCTGCGATTTGGGCTACGCCTGTTGGCAAAAAGTCCGGGCTTCACGCTTGTTACGGTGCTGACGCTGGCTCTGGGCATCGGTGCCAATACAGCTATCTTCTCCGTGGTTTATTCCGCGCTGCTGCGGCCGCTGCCGTATTACCAGCCGGAACGCTTGATCACTATGGGCGAAGGACGCCTGCAATCAAAAGATAACGACGCCGGCAGCCAGAACAGCTCAAACCCCGATTTTCTCGATTGGCAGAAGATGGCAAAGAGTTTTCAATCGCTCACGGCTTACAGTTTCGACGTTTTCACGCTAACTGGAAATGGAGAACCCAAGAACGTCTTCGCAACTCAGGTAAAAACGAACTTCTTTCCGACTCTGGGGGTAAGGCCCTTATTGGGGCGGGGGTTCCTTGACGGCGAAGATGTGCCGGACGGCCCGCACGTGGCAATGCTGACCTATGGATACTGGCAAAGCGATTTCGGCGGTGATCCGGGAGCGATCGGCCGCACGATTCAACTGGACGGCAAGCCGGCGACGATCGTCGGAGTGCTTCCGCGTGATTTTCAATTCTCACCCGCGACGAATCCGGTATGGGTTCCTCTCCATCCCGGGCCTGATAGCGAAAGGCGTCGCAGCCTGCGCTGGCTTAATGTTGTCGGCCGGCTGGCGCCCGGCGTGAGTATGAAACAAGCCCGCGCGGAAATGGACGGAATCACGTCGCAACTAGCGCGCGAATATCCCAAAGAGGACTATTCGACTTTCGTGGGCATCGAAAGCTTGCGCCAGAAGATTGTGGGCAAAATCCAGCCGCTGCTGCTGATACTTTTCGGCGCTGTGGGTTTTGTTCTGCTGATCGCATGCGCCAATGTTGCCAATCTGATGCTGACGCGTTCGGTGGGGCGGCGGAAGGAATTCGCTATCCGGTCGGCGCTGGGAGCCAGCCGAGCACAATTACTCGCGCAGTTACTTACCGAAAGTATTTTGCTCTCCGTGATCGGAGCTGTTGTGGGATTTCTGGGAGCCCAATGGGGTGTCAGTGCGCTCGTGGCCGCGATTCCTCAAGCACTCCTCAATTCGCTGCCGGAGTTGCGGCAGGCCGGCACCAATTTCCCGATCCTGGCTTTCCTCGCGGCGGTGACGCTTCTCACCACTGTCTTGTTCGGACTGGCGCCTACGCTGGCGTCACAAGCGGGAGTCGGCGACGTGTTGAAGGATGAATCGCGCGGTGGCACGAGCACCGCACACGCGCGCCTGCGCAATGCGTTAGTGGTGACAGAAATTGCTATCTCACTAGTGCTGCTGGTCGGCGCCGGGCTTATGCTGCAAAGTCTGAGCGCGTTGTTGCACCAAAACCCGGGATTCGACCCGGAACGCCTGCTTACGTTTTCGATCAATCTGCCGAATTCCTCGTATCCGAGCCAGCAGGAATATCCTTTTGATAGCCCTGGAGCGATCCAGTTCGAGCATCAGTTCAGCGACAGGCTTCGCACTCTCCCGGGCGTGCAGAGTGTGGGCATGACGACCGCCGTTCCGGTCGGTGGCAGTGGGGGCTCAATTCGTTTTCTCGTGGAGGGCCGGCCAACTGCGACCGGTCAGGAAGATGAATGCGACATCATTACGGTGACTCCGGGATACTTTTCGACGCTGAAAGTCCCGCTCATCACGGGACGCTTGTTCAACGAGACGGACTCGCATGATGCGCCCGGCGTGCTGGTGGTGAATCAGGCTTTTGCGAACAAGTATTTGCCGAATGAAAATGCTGTCGGGAAGCGTATACGCTTTACATTTAATGCCAAGGCACCATTCCAGGAGATCGTGGGCGTTGCCGGAACTGTGGCACAAGATGACCTCGCGGGGCCGCCATCGCCTATAATTTACACCGCCAATGATCAGGGGCCCTCAACGTACCTTACCTACATGATTCGGACGGCTGGAAACCCGGACGCGTTCGTTGGATCGGTCCAGGCGGAACTGCACAAGATGGACCGGCAGCTTCCGCTGATTCAACCGCAATCCATGGACGAGATCACAAATCAGCAACCGGCGGTCTTCTTGCGCCGCTATCCGTCCTACCTGATTGGCAGCTTCGCCGGGTTGGCCCTGATACTCGCGATGGTCGGATTGTACGGATTATTGTCATTCACCGTGATGCAGCGGACGCGTGAAATTGGGATTCGCGTGGCGCTGGGAGCGCAGCGACGGGATATTTTAAATCTCATTCTGGGGCAGGGGATCCGACCCGTGCTGGTAGGTCTGGCCGTCGGCGTGATCGCAGGACTGGCGCTGACACGATTGATGGCAAGCTTACTTTACGGCGTGAAGCCGACTGACATCGTCACGTTTGCGACCGTATGCGTTGTGTTAATGGTAGTCGCCGTGGGGGCCTGCTACATCCCGGCCCGCCGAGCGATGGGAGTTGATCCACTTACAGCGTTGCGACACGAATAAGGAGAGAGACGCTCATGAACGAAGAAAAACGGCACGAAGTCCTAACGCTGTCAGTAACGGCGATTGGCAGGCTCGCTGCAACCGAACTGAGTCGGGTGCTGGGGGCAAGAACGGCTACAAAGAGGGCCGGGCTCGCCGGAGTTGGCGTCATTTCTCTCTGTATTGCTGCAGCGACGTTTGCAGGAACTGGGCCTTTTGTGGGCGCGCGAGACGGTACGGCAGCGCCGTTTGCTCGAGGAGCCTTTTTGAGCGAGCCAGTTACTGCCGTTCCTGCGACTTCCGAAAAGCTTGAGAAGGACGAGCGCTTCACGGATCAATCGAAAGTCGAAGAGTATAAGTTCAATATAGATAATTCTGCGGGTATGGTGCACCTGAAGGTTGACGCGGAAATTAATCATGGACGCGTTCAGTGGGAATTAATCGATCCCTCTGGTACTGTGCGATCAAGAGTTGGAATTACTGAGCATGGCAGCATGGACACCGATGACATCAAAGCTATCAAGGGAGAATGGCGGCTTCGAATGACGCTCGAAGATGCTACGGGACAGTATCGCGTTCGGTGGACTCAGTAGAGCAGGCAGCGACGCCGTCGCAGGCAAATACTCTTGCCGGCTGTGAGCGGTTTTGAAGAAAACCCAGAGAGCGTGATTACGCCAGGACGCGGAGGGATGGCTTCGCGGGTTGGGGAGCGAAGGGCGTTGTAGTGGCGGGGAGCGGGGTTTCGCGCTTGTGATATTTTGTCTCGACGTAATCATCGAGCAGAGTTTGAAAGGCAGCAGACAGTTCGTCGTAATTTCCTTCCAGCGTTGTGAAATGCTGGCCGTCGATATAAACGGGGCAGCGTGGAGACTCGCCCGTGCCGGGCAAGCTGATGCCGATGTTGGCGGCTTTTGATTCACCGGGGCCGTTCACGATGCAGCCCATAATCGCCAGCTTCAATTCTTCCACACCTTCGTAATGGCGTTTCCAATCCGGCATTTTGTCGCGAATGTAGCCCTGAATACTTTCCGCTAGCTCCTGGAACGTGGTGCTCGTGGTGCGGCCGCACCCAGGGCACGCAGTGACACTGGGCGCGAAGGTTCGCAGCCCTAGTGATTGCAGAAGCTCGCAAGCGGCATACACTTCCTCGCGGCGATCGCCGCCGGGACGTGGCGTCAATGAGATGCGGACGGTATCGCCAATTCCTTCGCCGAGCAGTATCCCCATGGAAGCCGCGGACCATACAAGACCCTTCGCTCCCATGCCCGCTTCGGTCAAGCCGAGGTGCAGAGGTTGATCCGTCTTCTGCGCGAGGTCGCGATAAATTTCCACCAAGTCGTGCGGGCGGGAAACCTTGCAGGAGATAATTATTTGATCCTTGCGCAATCCGCATTCGAGGGCCAGTTCCGTGGATTCGAGCGCGGACAGGACCATGCATTCGTTGATGATTTCTTCAGAGGATTTGCCGAGGTCGCGGTCGGTGTTCTCCTGCATCTTGCGCATTACGAGTTCCTGATTCAGCGAGCCGCCGTTCACGCCAATACGCACGGGTTTGTTGTGGTCGCGCGCCACATTGCAGATGGTAGAGAATTGTTCGTCGCGGCGCTGGCCGTGGCCCACATTGCCGGGATTGATACGATATTTATCGAGCGCTGCGGCGCAGTCGGGGTATTTCTTCAGGAGCACGTGGCCGTTGTAATGAAAATCGCCGATTAAGGGGACGTCGCAGCCCGCGTCGAGCAGGCGCTTTTTGATTTCCGGGACTGCCGCAGCGGCTTCCGGGATATTTACCGTGATGCGGACCAGTTCGGAGCCAGCCTGCGCCAGTTCGAAGCACTGTTGCGTGGTAGAAGCGATGTCAACGGTATCCGTGTTCGTCATGGACTGCACGACCACGGGCGCGCCTCCGCCCACCTGGATTTTGCCGACTTTGACACCGACGGTCTTGTGGCGTTTCTGCGTCATCCCATATCTATTGTAGCGAAGAGGAGGGCCGTTGGGTAGCGCGCGTCCTTGTGGGTGTGGTGTGTCGATAGCAGCGTTACCGTTGCCGCGTAAGCGCGGTGATAATAAGCATACGGAAGGCGGTGGTCGGGAGGCGCGCTTGCGCCGGAATGATACGTGACCGCCGACGGGCAATTCGGCGGCTAGTACTCCGGACGGCGCGCAACCGCTCCATTCGACTTAGTGCTGCGAACGGGCGGAATAATCGTAGCCATCTTGCGGATCATGGCCAACACGAGCTTTTTGTCGTCTTCAGAAAGCGTAGTGGAATATTTCTTGATATCGGCCAGGAAACGGATCTCTTCTTCCGATAGCTCACCTAACATTTTGCGAGTCTCGCGGTCCTGCGCCGTATCGCTGCCTGGGAAAAAATCGGCCAGGGAAATTTCCATCGCTTCCGCTATTTTTGCGAGCGTTTCGAGCGAGGGAACGGTGTGTCCGTTTTCCACCCGCGAAAGGTAGCAGCGCAAAAGCCCCGTGCGGCGCTCAATATCACCCTGCGACAGCCCTCGGTCACTTCGATAGGACCGAATCACTTCTCCGATATTCACTTTTGGTTTTTCTTTTGGCATCGTTACCTTCCTATAACTGGGGCGTATCTTACGAGTTACCCCCGGCGGGCGCAAGAGCTTTTTCGGAAGAATGTTCCTCACAGGAACATCCAGGTCGTTCGTAAAAAAGGAATATGAGGTGGGTAGGCCCTGAGTTCAGAACGACGGCGGTTTGTCCGTGTTATTTTCCCGACTTGCGGTTTCAGCTCAGGTTATAGAACGGATTCCGGGACCGGGGACGGTTGCACCGCGCCGTTGGCACGTTTCCCGGCGCGCTTGTCGGCGTAAAGTTCTTGATCGGCACGGTGCAGCAATTCCTGAGGCGATTCACCGGGTTTGTAATCCGTCCAGCCACGCGAAAATTGAAGCCGTATCTTCTCGTCATTGCAAACGAACTCGAAACCTTCGATGCGCGCCAGCACATGGCCTACTTCTTCGGAACGACATTCCGGCAGCAGCGCCATAAATTCATCGCCGCCTAGACGGACAGCAAGATCCGAACCGCGAATCGCGCGCTGCAAGCGATCCGCAAATCCTTTTAATGCGGTGTCACCGGCCGCGTGTCCGTGCTTGTCATTCACTTGCTTTAGCGCGTCGATGTCCATCAGCAGGACGGTTAAAGGACGTCCGTGCCGCTGGGCGCGGCTGATTTCCTGGGCTAAGCGCTGTTCGCCTGAGCGGCGATTGTAGATCCCAGTCAATTGATCGAGGGCTGCGAGCTTATACACTTCAGACGCAAGACTCTCCACTTTGGCAAGTGAATTCATTTGGTCGGTGAGTTCGTTGCGCAGCTTGGAAATTAAGTTTCGCTGGTAAACAAGATACACGCTGAAAACCAGGACCAGGCCAACCAGCGCGCGCACAGACTGATTCAAATAGAACGAGTATGTGCTTTGGTCGCGACTGAGCAGGGCTGGAAAGGCGAACGATGCGACGCCGAGCGTAAGTAACAATATCACTGCAACGGTGGTTGACCAGAGCCGCCGTTCGCGGCGATCCAGGTGACTCAAGTTCTTCCGAATACACTCCGGCGGCAATCCCGGGCCGTTTAGAGCCAGTACTGGGGCGAGCTCATTTGTGTTCGTCATCTAATTTAGAAAGTGATTGCCTGAATAGACTAATAACAGAGTTCCGAATGGGAATTCCATGCGTATGTTCCACCGCGTTTCCATCTGGGTAACCGTTGATTTCCCGAATCCTACATGACCAGAAACTTCCAGCCGGCCGCTTGCGCCGAAAATGTCCCAGCGCCGCAAAACGATTGCATCCACACCAGCGTTTGCCTCAAGGGCCTTATCGAAACATCGTTGTAAATCCGCCGTGCTTCGTATCCTGAGCAAATTTCCGCCAGCGCTCTGAAAAGAGGTCTCCTCGATTACTTTGGCTGCGGTCGAGAAAGCCCAAGACCAATCCATCGGAGGAGAATTTCATGAAGAAAAAGATCGTTTGGCTGTTCCTATTTGTGATGGCGCTTTCAGCGGTTCCAGCTTCACATGCCTCAATCGTCACGCGGGTAGGTTGGAGTCCTGATGGGGCATCGCCGACGCCCGAGCCGCCGCCGTTTCCACTTAGGAGTACCTAAAGTCTCAATTAGCTGGAGGAGAAGTTTCGGCTTCTCCTCCAAATCTTTTGTGTTAGGATCTAGCTCAGTCGAATGGAGATCCTTTCACAAGTCGTCGTGTACACCGCCCTGCTGATAGAAGTCGTAATCTTGGTCCGGTCGATTCGGTGTAAAACATTCGCGAAGTATTCGATATTTTATACGTATCTCCTAACGGTATGGGTCACGTCTCTGTTTCTACTGATCGCATACACGGCAACGCGGTCGCTTTATGCTCTATTTTATTGGCGTTTGCAGTTCGTCACGCTAGCCCTCGGCTGCGGAGTGATAGTCGAGATATCCAGGCATGTATTTGCCCGGCACGTCAGCCTTGACCGTTTTGCGCGGTGGGTCGCGATTGTAACGTTTGGAGCGATCTTTCTGGTTTTTGCCATACATGTGGCTTTCTTGCCCCATTGGAAGCCCGTCGCCAATCCCGCTGAGCTTGAGAGGAATTTGCGGATAGCACAGGCAATTGCATTGCTGACAATTGTCTTCCTGACGGGCTACTACCGCATTGAAATCGGCAAGAACATGAAGGGATTGATTTTGGGATTTGGAGTTTACGTCGGCGCGAGCATCATTTCGCTGACTCTGCGGCTATTCATCGGCATTTGGTTTAGCCCGGTCTGGAAGATCATCGGCCCCTTCTCCTATACCGCGGCGCTATTGATCTGGATGGTTGCGCTGTGGTCTTACGAGCCGGCTCCGGCTTCGCCGCCCGAGCCAATGGAAGTCGACTATCGACGGCTGGCTGGGCGCACTCGGCAGGCTCTGGGTTCAATACAAGAACAGTTGGATAGGACGCCCGACCGATGATTCAACTCGTCCTCTCATTGCTCGTCGGCTTGGTTCTCGTCGTGTCGCTCTATTTCTTTGCCCGTCGCGCGAAGCCTTCGGCAGAAGGCAGCGCGCAACAGCTCCGGAAAGCCAAGCAGACGTTGGATTCGTTGCAGTTTGGCTTATTGCCGAACGATTTGGTGGAGAGAATCTTTGCAAGAGAGGATCTGGAATACGTTTTTTCGTCGGCGCCTCCCGACGTTCAAGCTCTCTTCCTTACGGATCGCAAGAACATTGCTTTGGGCTGGGTGCGCCGAGTGCGCGCCGCGGTTTTGGAATTGATGCGCTTTCATCGAGGTCATGCACGTCTGCATGCGCGGCTGAGCTTTTCGACGGAAATTCGCCTGGCGCTGAATTTCGCTGGTCTCCTGACGGCGTGCCACCTCCTTCAGATCGCATTCTATCTGCGCGGACCGTATGCTGCTCCCGGAATGGTACGAACTGCTGCCGCGGCGGCTGGCAGAGTTTGTTTGATCTCCGAGAACTCCCTCGCGTTCCTAAGCGTGAAGGGAGTCGATCCGCTTGAGAGCGGCGCGGCACGTCATCGCGCCTAGACGTGGAGAATTTTCGTGAAATTGTCGATCAACCTTACAGACGTTGAATTGGCGGCCGATGACCTTCGGCGCCGCACGCTTTCGCACATGGCTGCGCCGTTGGAGCGCATGATCTACTTGGGTTCCACGCGCGATTACAACACCGGTCTGTACTACCACGACGGCCTGGCATCTCGCTTTTCGGACGAAGTGGCGTGCGAAGCCCTAGCGAACTGTCATCGCGAGGCGTATCGGCAGCTTTTAGGCTCTTCCATCGAGGATTTGGTACTCCAGATAGACTCGTACATTCGATCCACACATGCCGCGCCGCGGGACTTCATTGCAGCCTGGAAGAGTCTTCAACCTTACCGCGTGGCCGTTCCCTCATCAACCGACCCGCTCGCTGTAGAGTTTCTGTGCGGGAACGTCAGGATTGCGCTGGCAATTTGGGAGGCCCATCGGGATGACCGTTCCCGGCAGAGACCAGACGCATCGCCACAGCTGTTACCTGTCCGATAATCTCCGCTTCTCCGGGATGCGCAAATTGCCTGGTGGCGCAACCCGAGAGCGGATGCGGAATCAAAGTCAGATTCGACCCGCGTATTTCGCACCAGGAGCACGCGTAACCTTCCCGCAGTTCGACGAAATAAATCGGCCGATCCAGCTCCGTACGCCATCCCGTAGCCGCAATGCGCTTGCGATGGCTATCGATTTGTACGAATGAGCCGGGGCGTAGCAGGGGATCCATCGTACGGTCATCCATGCCGATAAACCCGTACTGGCAATTGCGCACATCCAATTTTTCGATGAGCGCTATTGGAACTTCTCCCCACACTTCGACCATCCGGGAAATCAAGCTGGTTGTCTCCAAACGGAATCCGCGGTCAAAGCGCACTGGAAAACGGACGGCTCTATCCCGGTCGGCTACCTCGATGGAAGCTAAGTGCGTGTTCTGCAGCGGCAAACTGGAGTGATAACGCACGCTGTCATCGAGCTCCACCCCGAATATGCTCAAGAGATCGACGAATTTCGCGCGGTAAATCACGCTCAAACTAAACAGTTTGTAGATGCTGGGAACGGAATTCTTATTTTCGAGCTGGGTCAGCCATGCGTTTGAGATTGAAAACTCTTCGTTTCCCCGGTCTTGGGCCACTTTACGGCTAAGCTCCTCCACTTCCCGGGTGGTGACGCCGAGTCGATTTCGAAGGTCTCTGAGATAATCTCCCGGTTGCACGATTAGCCTCATAAATGTTTTTTCGAGTTTTAGCTACGCGGGCCGCCGGGTATTTAGAGCTATGACAATGAGCCTAAAGCTATCCGCCCAGTGAATCAACTCATTTGATAATTCGGAGCCCGCGTGCGTTGGGCTGGGTTTGCCATTCACCTTACCCTGCTTGCAATGCAAAGCAGAATCCAGTCGTGTCGACCACAGCGCCTTCGAGTCGAGTTGCGGGAAGTAGAGGTACATTTTACGCGTCACATCATATCGCAACCCTGGTTGTGCGTTCGCGAATGTGCCAATCTGGAACCAACGGGAGATGATCTATGGGCTTTTTTTCGGACACCCCATCGCATCCGGCCGGTGGAGACGGGCAGTATCCTAATCGACGTGAGGTCCCGCGTTTTTCGCTCATTGCGGTAGCCGTTCTTCGAGAACCCGAATCCGATACCAAGATTTCCGGGCGCATTTCCGAACTCAGCCGCAAGGGTTGTTACGTAGACACTCTAATCGCCTTGCCAGAAGGAACGAACCTTGAAGTGCGCATTTCGCGGGATCAAGGCGTTTTCGAATCGCTGGCTAAAATTATCTACGTTCAATCCGGAATGGGAATGGGGCTCGTTTTTGTGAACATAGCAAACGAACAACTCAAGATACTAGACTCCTGGTTAGAGGAACTTTCCGGATAGTTACACTCACTCCCGTTCACGAATTTTTGGTTTGGGCCGATATACCCCACGCGCGCATCCATATCCTATTTCAGATTCTTGGCAACCATGCGGTAAAATGTGGGTGCCTAGCCTGGGGGAGGCCTGTTTGAACTTCAGTGCGAATACGCGCCAGTTGGGAGACGTTACGGTTGTGGATGTGCGCGGGAATTTCACGAACGTAGAAGGAGAAGCCGTTCATGAGCTGTTAGTTGATATTTTCCGGGAAGGGCGCACTAAGGTATTGCTGAACTTCCGCGACGTGTCCTACTTGGACAGCTCAGGAATAGGCCAGCTTGTTCGCAGTCTTTACACCGCGAGGAGAAACGGCGCCGAACTGCGCGCCGTGGACCTGAACCCGCGCGCGTCTGAGGTGTTGCGTTTGACCAACTTGCACCGAATATTCACGGACTTCCCTGATGAGCGCACCGCGCTCGACAGTTTTTCCTCTTAACCCTGCCCCCTTCAACATCCCTGCGGTGAGCAAACAACCTGTACGGATGGTCAGTTTCCGTAGTGAACAAACCTGAACCTTTTCGCCGTTGCCTTGGTTTGCTGGACACGCCTACAGTGTAATTGCATCGGTCCTCAGGACCGATCCCATGTTGCATCGTAATCGAGGGAGGAAGAATTTATGTGGACAAAGCAGCCGCAAAGCGAAGCACCAAGCTATTCTCCGGCACCTTCATCGCCATCGTCTCCGTCATCGCAAGCCGCATCCGCGACGACGAGTTATTCTGCACGGCCCAGCGCGCCGGCGGCACGCAATGTGGCATGCCTCGGCGAAAGCATCGAGGTCAAGGGCAAGATCTCGGGTGAGGAAGATTTGCAGGTCGACGGCAAAGTTGAGGGTCCGATTTCGCTTCAGGGCCAGCGACTCACAGTCGGGCGCACTGGGCACTTGAGTTCGGAAGTGGCCGCGCGCGAGGTGGTTGTCTATGGCAAAATCCACGGCAATGTGCGTGCCAGCGACCGGGTTGAGATCAAGAAAGACGGTTCGGTGACCGGTGACGTAATTACCGCGCGCATCAGCATCGAGGACGGAGCCTTTTTCAAGGGCCGCATAGAGATCGAACGCGGCAAACAGGCCACGTCGAGCGCGGAAGTCGAAAGCAATGCCGTGACGGCTGGGGCTGCGGCAGATTAAGCCGCGGTCTCTACCAAATGCTGTCGGCGCGCGATCGCTTCCTCCTTCATCGACATATCTTGGGATCGGAATGCGGACCAATAGCGCTGCCGTATTCCGCGCGCTCAGCGACCACGCCTAAGCTTGGTAGGGAATCGATATAGAAAGCTTGGACTTCGGCGCGCAGCACGGAATGTTAGTCGTTATCTCGCTTCCCACGATATTCGTCAGGAACGTCGTCCTCGGGAACTTCATGGGTCCTAACTTCGCCTTGATCGGCGTCCGGCGCATTCTCAACGCCGCTCACGACTTCAGCTTCAAAGGCCTGGCCTTCCTCGGCGAGCTCTTCCACGCTTTCCGAATCTACGTCTTCATCTCGTGGCAAGGCTTGAATATCACCCGATTGTCCGCCGGCATTGGGCCCCAGACCTCGGCGGCCTTGGCGGAACATGCCGGAATTCACTTCGCTGGTTCGGCCGGCCGGCCCAGCGGTATTCCGGCGAACTGAGCTCTCCGCGCGGATCGACTTTTTCTTGCGAACTGGTTTCTTACTCGGTGCCTTCTTCTTTAAGGCTTTCTTCTTGGAAGTTCTTTTCTTAGGAGTCGTCTTCTTGCGGACCTTCTTTTTCGTTGGCATGCGAAAAGTCTATCACTACCAAATCTTGCGGACAACGGGCGGCTTTTGCCAGGCGAATTATCTCGGAAGTTTACGGTGTTCTATTGACCGGGTGGCTGACCAAGGTAGAGTCTTCCAGTGAAGCTCAGCATCTAACGACTAGCTCAGTATTCTCCAAATTCTATGGCCACTGAAAATAAGTCTGGCGCAGCCGGCAAATCAACGAAGCCCAAATTCGACTGGAAGCTGCTGCCCGACGTTCTGGCGCTTCTGAAACCACGTCGGGGAATTCTCGCGCTGGGGTTTGTGTTAATGATTATCAACCGCTCGTCCGGGCTGATCCTGCCTGCTTCCACCAAATACCTGGTGGACGATGTCATTAACAAAAAACAAACTAACCTTTTATTGCCGATCGTGATCGCCGTCATCGCAGCGACGATCGTCCAAGGTCTCACTTCTTATGCGCTCACGCAGCTCCTCTCGAAATCCTCACAGCGGATGATCACCGAGCTTCGCATCAAGGTTCAGGCGCACGTCGGGCGATTGCCTGTGTCGTTCTACGACGCGAACAAGACCGGCGTGCTGGTCTCCCGCATCATGAGCGACGTCGAAGGCGTGCGAAATCTTATCGGCACCGGCCTGGTCGAGTTTGCCGGCGGGATTGTGACGGCTGTGCTTGCGCTGATCATTCTGCTCCGGATCAGTGTCAGTATGACCGCGGTGGCCTTCGCGGTTCTGTTGCTCTTTGCGCTAGGCCTGAACCGCGCGTTCAAAACGATTCGCCCTATCTTTCGCGCGAGGCCCAAGATCAATGCCGAAGTGACCGGCAGGCTCACGGAATCTCTGGGCGGCGTCCGGGTAGTGAAGGGCTATCACGCTGAAGAGCGCGAGGAACGAGTCTTCGCAGGCGGAGTTCAAAGGCTGCTCGATAACGTGTTAAAAACGCTCACTGCTACATCGTTGATGAGCCTCTCCGCCACCAGCCTGATGGGCATCGTCAGCGCGGCGATCATGTTTCTCGGAGCGCGGCATATTCTTGCCGGCACTATGACGCTTGGTGTTTTCGTCGAATACACAGCTTTG
>Ga0182018_10003354_pt1 | contig 14524 bp, 14 predicted proteins | sample 812P2MmetaG_FD_120490 | JGI IMG/M metagenome (GOLD analysis project Ga0182018, IMG submission 120490) | Permafrost microbial communities from Stordalen Mire, Sweden - 812P2M metaG | ecosystem: Environmental > Terrestrial > Soil > Wetlands > Permafrost | place: Sweden: Stordalen | collected...
GCCGCCGCCGAACCCGGCTTCCTCCACCGCCAGGGCGCTCAAATCGTCGACGCTGCCGGACATCCCGTCACCCTCCGCGGCATCAACCTCGGCAACTGGCTCGTCCCCGAAGGCTACATGTTCTTGTTCGAAAATGGCCCCGAATCCGCCCGCGAAATCGACGCCTTCTTCCGCGATATCGCGGGACCCGGCGAGACGGATCGCTTCTGGCGCGAATGGCGCGACCGCTACATCACCGAACAGGATATCGCCGCCCTGGCTCACATGGGGCTGAATCTCATCCGCCTCCCCATGCACCACGCCCTTCTCGCGGAAGGCGGCGACGGATGGCGGCACGTCGACGACACCATCGCCTGGGCGCGCAAATATGGTCTGTGGGTTGTCCTCGACCTTCACGCCGCGCCTGCCGGACAGACCGGCACCAACATCGACGATAGCTGGGGCTACCCCTGGCTCTTCGAGAACGAGAAAGCCCAGACAGACGTCGTCGCCCTATGGAAGCGCATCGCCGCGCGCTACCACGACGAGCCGGCCGTGCTCGGCTACGACCTCCTGAATGAGCCCATCCCCCACTTTAACGGCCTGCCGCGCCTCAATCCGAAGCTCGAACCGCTTTACCGCCGCATCGTCTCCGCCATTCGCGAGGTAGACACCCGCCACGTCGTCATTCTCGAAGGTCCGCAATGGGCCAGCACCTTCGCGCCCTTTAGCCCGCCGTTCGACGAAAACGTCATGTACTCGTTCCACAAATATTGGACCGCGCCCACGCGCGACGTCATCCAGCCCTACCTTGACTTCCGCGCGAAATACAACGTGCCAATCTACATGGGCGAATCGGGCGAAAACACCGACGATTGGATTGCCAAATTTACTCAGGTGCTGAATGAAGAGAAGATCCCCTGGACCTTCTGGCCGTACAAAAAGATGGAGAAGACCAGTGCCATCGTCAGCTTCCGAAAGCCGGAGCACTGGGACGCCATCGTCGAATACTCCAAGAAGCTTGGCAGCGTCGGCACCGCAGAGAAGAAGGGAGCTCAGCGGCCGACTCCCGAACAGGCCCAATCCGCGCTGCACGACCTGCTAGAAGAGATCCGCTTCGACCACGGCCACGTCAACTCCGGCTACGTCCGCGCGCTGGGAGCGACCCCACTTCCGCAAAAGTAAGCCGAGGCGGCCGCACGCCTGCGCTTCCCAGGCCAACTGCATCAGGCCACGATAGACTTCGCCCACTCTTGCCAAGCAAAGCGAGAATCTAAACGAAGTACAATCGAGTCCCGGGAAGGAACTGCATATCACGGAGAATCATACCGTGCGCCTGCCGGAATCACACCCAATCGAGAACGATAGTCGGCTTGGCCGGCCGCTACTATGCGGCACCGACTTGTTGTTCCGCTCACGGCGCAGACAACGACGTTTCGATACTCTGTCTGGCCACCGCCACTCCCATTGGCGACAAACCGTAAACTCGGCACGCGAGCGCGACCCGGAGCCGGCCGCAGTTCACGCGATCCGGCACCAGAGCAGCGTGGCGTGCCAGGCGGGCGAGTCGGCTTCCAACGTGAGCGTGTTGCCTGAAAAAGAGTATTGGCGAACTTGCCGCTGGCCGATCCAGTTGGGGAACCAAGCTCCATCGACAGCGTGGATCACTACTCCAGCCTCGGCGTCCACCGTGAAGGTACCCCAGTATCCAACGTAGCTGCGCCAGGCGCGGTCGGCTTCTTCTGGCGTAGCCTCCCGCGGGTCGGCATTAGCCAGCGGATCGAGCCCCGACGCCACTTGCGCCGACATCTGTCCGTTATCCAGATACAGAATGCGGCCGAGGGGATGATCGCCCATAGGCTTCTCCACTACTCCCGAAGCCAGCAACAGCTCATAGGAGATCAGCGTCCAGGCCCCAATGAAGGGAGCGGAGTCCTCAGGTTTACCAATCATAGCGACAGAGTTTACTCCATTCGGGTGGCGGTTGGTAACGGCGAGTGGTGGCTCTATCGTGGTCCTCGTTTGCGCGCAGCAGTGGCTGTCCTACCGTCGGGCTCAACAAAAGCGCCCCCGATTTGCTGCGGCCGCGCCGTCGCCGCAAACTTCCGGATAGGTGATCCGAGCACCAAAGGAGGACGGAAGCGCGTTTATCGGGAGTAATCGTGCTCAGCCTTCCAAAGACAGGGTCCACGGGCGTATCAGGGGCTAGGGCGTATGCTGGTAGAGATGGGATCCCGAAAGACTCTGTTCAGTTTGGCTGTCGATGCTAATCAAGTGAACCCCAAATTCGAATCGATTCGAACGTCGCCAGGCTCCGAACCAGCCAGGAAAATGCTTGACGACGTGTACCAAGACTTCACGGACCCAGATGGTAATTTCCTTGAGCAGTTTCAAAGTACCGGCTTCGATGCGCGCTACTTCGAGCTCTATCTCTTCGCGTACTTCTCGAGATCTGATTATCAGGTCGATCGAACCCACCCAAATCCTGATTTCCTGGTGTCTTCTGAAGGCACCACTGTGGCTGTCGAAGCTACGACAGTGAATCCGTCTACTTCCGGCATCCTAAGCAAAATTGGTCGGAAGATAGACGATCTGTCTCCCGAAGAGCTTCGAGAATATCAAAAGAATGAACTGGCGATCCGGTTTGGGAGTCCGCTGTTCTCGAAGCTGCAGAAGCGATACTGGGAACTCGACCATTGTCGTGATATTCCGTTCGTAATCGCAATCGAAGCATTTCATGACGAGGAATCGCTGGCCCTTACCGATTCGGCCCTGAGCGGATACGTTTATGGCCTGAGCCAACAGCCAAGCTGGTCCCCGGACTGCAAGCTAGACATTGCGACAACTGATATCGCGGAACATCAATTAGGCGAGAAAACCATTCCATCTCGCTTCTTTGGACAACCCGGAGCAGAACATATCAGCGCCATTCTGTTTACAAACAGCGGAACTAACGCGAAGTTTTCGCGGATGGGTTTTCAAACTGGCTTCGGCTGCGACAGCGTTGATATCCGCCGAACGGGCTTCTGTTACAATCCGGACCCAGATGCGATGGACCCCACATTCTTTTCTTACAATCTTGACGAGCCGCCCCTAGTCGAAAGTTGGGGGCAAGGTTTAGTAGTTCTCCACAATCCTAGTTGCCTTCATCCTCTGCCCCCTGATTTCTTCGTTGACGCAGTTCAGGGTTATCTAAAGGGCGGCGCATTCCGCTCGGATCACCTGTCCTGGCACCCGTTCTCTTCGAAGACGATGATCGTACACTTGGGCGACGTCAAGAACAAGCTCCCCAGGGCACTTCGCCAGAAGGGGCGATTTATGGTGGGGGCGATCACGAACGAAGAGTTCGCTTCAACTTGCGGGTTCTCTGTTGCTCAGTCGAACCCCCTACATGAAGAGCAGGGTTGGTTTGCCGACGAGACAGGTAGCTTTCTGGGTGCTGTCGTCCGGGACAAGGTTGATGGCGATTGGGGATACGTAGTGCTTGCGCGCGATGCGAAGTTCAGGTTTCGAGCGATTGAGGCAGAGTCGAGCCTGCCATCAAGGGACCAAGCGCGGATGACCCTGCAGATGACTATCGCGAGACTTCTGTCTCGACCTCAACGTATATTTCCCCAGTAGTTGGAGCGGTACTCCGGCCCCTCGTTTCGAAAATGTCCGGCTAGTAAAGCCGGGACGCCAAGTGTCAATCACAGGTCCGGTAGGTGCTCACGACGCGATCGGTTCCAGACCAATATTGTCGTTGACCGCATTTCGAAGGCGCTGCTTGCAGCCAAGATATCGCTCCGTCGTTTGGACGCTTACGTGGCCCAGCAAAAACTGAATTTGCTCAAGTTCCCCGCCGGCCTCATGACAGAGACGGGCGCACGTGCGACGCATGTCGTGGGGAGCCACGTTTTGAAGGCCGCATTTCAAACAGCCAGCTTTCACAACACCCCAGATGACCTTGGGACTGAAGGCGGTTTTTCCAATCCGCTCGGCCTTGTTGATTGCCCGAAATATCGGGCCGGTAGTGACGTTGGCGACGATCAACCAGTTGTCCACTGCGGTCTTGACCCATGCTGGGACTGGTACGGTCCGCACGTGGCCACCCTTGCCCACCAGGTCGGCGATCACCCAGTGCTCTTCCCGTTGCTGCAAGTCTTCGACAGCGAGCGCGGCTGCCTCGGCCCTTCGGAGGCCGCATCCGAGAAGCACGGCGACCATGGCATAGTCGCGCTTGCCCCGCAGATCCCCACGCTCAAATACCGCCAGGAGCCGTCTGCCTTGTTCGGCCGTCAGCCAATTGCCAATCCGCATTCCATGTTTCTTAACGCCTTTAACTCTTCGGATCCCCGCGGCAAGGTCTGGGCTCAGGAGCCCACAATCCGCGGCCTCGTATGCAAGGCGGCGAACGGCCGCAAGACGCAGATTGATGGTGGACGATGCGTATTGGTCCTGCTCGAGGCAGATCCTGTATCGTGTGACAACGGTCTTGTTGAAAGCGAGTCGGGGTTCCGAGCAATACCATTCGATAAACTCGCGACTGGCGTGATCGTACGATCGTTGGGAACTCCGTGAGCCCAAGCTAGCCAGGACTGCTGACTTTGATTGTTCAAGATCAGGCAGTCTCAAGACAGCTTTTGGATTACGTTTGCGTCTGTTCTTGGCCATCCCAGCAGTTTGCCGAACTTGCAAGGCACAGCGATAGCGTCTTGGCGCTTTTGTGGGGAATAATCCGTGACGCAAGGTGAAAGTCGGCGGATTCGGTTCGGAAACGCCTCATCCTGCGTACGCCCTACGTGTAAGCACTTGCCTTTGATACGGTCATTGGCAACCTTATGAATGATTCAGGGCGTTATAATTTCCTATTATGGACCACATTCCGACGATTACCTGTTCAGGCCCGGCCTCGCTGACAGCCCCTTGTACCATCTGGACGTTTACCACAATCGTCGAGCGGCCAACGCAGGTATCGAGATTAAAACTGGCGGCCGCACCTTCCGCCCGACAGGGATCGCTGAACACTTGCTCGTGGGGCAAATCGGGAGCCGTGCGGCCGACCGGGCTGTATGCTTGCCGCGACGAGCAAGTGTCGATGAGGTAAAGGGGGCCTAGTTTGACCAACCCACCTGAAAACACTGCTTCCTTTGAAGCGCAGTTCGAGCTCGCCGCAGGGCTCGACGACGTCGCGACGGAAAAAGGTCTGGCGTCCGGCTGGAGCTTCTTTGTGATTCCTGAAGAGGCTGTCGCGCCCTTCGCCGTCGAGGCCCGAAACCTGCTCTCCAAGAAAATGACGGAATTCCATGCGAAGGAATTCAAGCACAAGAACACCGACCAATGTAGGGCCTATACCGACTTTCTAACATTGATCCGAAGGACCGCCGAGGCGGCGCCGGCCGCGATGTTGGCATCTACTCTGAATGACAGGTCATGGCATACCGACCTTACTTCGTTCGCCGGCCGACTTGCGAACAACGTGTTCACGACGCTTGGGATCACCGACCAGGGCGTCATCGACGGCGCGAGGGAAGCGGCACCCTCCCTCTTCACACTCCAGCGATTGCTCACGTCTCCGCCTTCGACGTGCGCAACGCTTCGCATCCTCGAAGCCGACGAAACCACGACAATGGCCGCGTTCGCGGCCCGGACCGTCACCGTTAATGGCCACTCTCTGGAGGCGACCCGACTGCTGGCGATGTTGGCCGAAAGTTACAGGCAGAAACAGTTTCCACAATCCCCGGCCCTGCGTCCTGAAGCCATCAACATCGTGGAAAGTTCGGCGTCCTTTCTGGTCCAGGCGGCCGACGTGTTGGGGAACTTTTCCATGAACTACGTCATCCGCAATCTCGGGCCAACGACAGCCGGCCGAACTAAGAAAGCCGAGATATTCGAGAGCGTCTTTCGTGACATCCTGCCTCACACGAAGTTCGCGGAAATGGCATCGTTGAGCGGAACTGAATTTGAGCTCGCCCTGAAGCAGGCCGGAGCGCTGACGTTTGTGGTCACGTGCTGAGCGGTGGCGAGCAAACCTAAGGATTGGACTCGTTCATGAACATTTACATCGACGAAGCCGGGCCGTTCATCCCGCCAAAAGGCAACCGTCGGTATTCGCTCGTGCTGGCCCTGGTCGTTCCGAGCGCCGCCGAAATGGACCTCTTCTATCAATTCCTCCGGCTCCGCGATAGTTGGCCGCAGCGAGCCATCGAGATCAAAGGCAGCAAGCTTGACGAGGAACAGGCCGCGCGTGTTATGGACCTCCTGGCCGCCCACGGTGCTATCGCCGAATATTACGCGATCGACATGGCCCTGCACCCAGATGCAGTGATCAACGAATTTAAGGAGCGCCAGGCGGCAGCGATTACGGCGAACCTGACGTCTGAACACGCCGAAGCCGTGGTTCGCCGCTTGCAAAAGGATGCGGACGCTATTCGCGGTCTTGCGAATCCCCTCTTCGTGCAGGCCTTTCTCTCGATCTATCTGTGCCTCGGCATGATCGACGTCGCGATCAACTTCTACGCCCAGCGACGGCCGGAAGAACTCGGTCGGTTCGCCTGGGTAATCGATCGCAAGGATCGCACCGTGACTGAAATGGAGCAGCTCTGGTCCACGCTGATGCTACCAATAGGAGAATCACGTAGCTCCCTGAAGCCTTACTCAAAAGTCGAGGGCTTCGATTACAGCCATTTCGCCAAATACGAGCTTGACGAGGTTACAGCCGACGAAGAGATGAAGCGTCATCTGAAATGGATGCGCGAGACGCTGCCGTCTGCGGAACCTCGGACTGAGCCTCTACGCTGCATCGACGCGAAGCGACTTTGGACAGAAGAAAGAGCATTCGAGGACTCGAAAAACAACCTAGGGCTGCAGCTCGCCGATATCGCGGCGACCACGCTATGCCGTGCGCTGAACGGCAATCTTCAGCCGTCAGGGTGGAAGCCGATCTCCCGGCTTCTTATCCGCAAAAAGACCGCACCGTTCCTCCAAATCGGCAAAGCGGCACGGGGTCAACACCCTCCGCTGGACGCACATGCTGAGAAGGTCTGGAGAGCGCTCGACGCCAACAGCCAGGCGATGGTCGTTGAAGAAACTGAGCAGGCAGTGCCAGGCTCTTCAATTCGCTAGATTCGCGAATCGGCGGGATTAGTCCCGATAAGTCGGCTTGCGTCCCGCAATCCTCGTTGCCGGTCACCCAGCTGCATAATGCCCAAGCCGCTTCTTGGGTCCGCGGCAACCCTCGATGCATTGCGGTGCCTGGACAAACGCCGTGGACTCAGTCAGGCATCCGGACCGGAATGATTCTGTTGCCGTGACGCCGGTAAATCCGAAAATCCGAATCGAGAGTGAAGATCTTTTCCGAGCTGTGAATCTCCGAAAGCCTGACCAGACAGGCGTCTGCCAGCGACAAAGGCCTATTGCGATAGCGGCGCATGAGAGCACGCAGGTCCGCCTGCTCCTCCTGCACGGACAGAGCGATATGAATCACTTTCCGATCCAGCAACTCAAAGATAGCGTCGGCGTCGCGATTTTCCCGCGTGAGCAGAAAGGCCGCCTCGGTTAGCACTGGCTCGCACACGTCAGTAGCGGCGGACGAAGTCGCTTCCATTGGTCAACAGTCCATGAGTGATGTTTCAGTCCGGAGGCGAGGAAACTGACTAGCGGCCCTGTGTCCAGGAGGACTGGGGCTCTGGTTAACGGCCAAAGCCTTCCATGTACTGCGGATCTTCCGCGAGATCGCGCGGAAGGCCCCTGATAGCGCCGGCAAGGTCGCGGGCCAGGTCGTAGCAAGACGGACCACCCGCTCGCGGTGTCGTCCGCAACGCCTTCTCCAGGCTCTCCCGGATGATCGAGGACTTCGTCACCCGTCTCGCCTTGGCTTCGCCTGCGAGCCGAGCCAGAAGATCATCGGGCAGTGTCAACGAAATCCTCCGCATGTCGATAACGTAATACACGCTGAGTTTCTGCGCAATACCAATTCTTCAGCCAGTGGCATCGCTGAGTTCAGGAGTGTCCGTCTGCGCGGCCGCTGCTATACTGCATCGACAGGGGGGATACCGTTTGACCATTCGACCTTTTCTGCTCGGCCTGCTGGCCGTTGCTTGGCTCGCTGTTCCTCTCGCCGCCCAGCCGGACAACACATTGCTCGGCAAACTCGGCCACTCCTCGCACGGCGAGGCGTTCGATGTCGGTCCGCGCGAAAAACCGTGGGTCATCGAAGGGATCGGCATAGCGCACTTTCCCATCACCACCAGGAATCCCGAGGTGCAGAAGTGGTTCGACCAGGGCAATGCGCTGCTGCATTCCTTCTGGGACTACGAGGCCGAGCGCTCCTTCCGCTGGTGCCTGAAGATCGAGCCCGACAACGCCATGGCCTATTGGGGACTCGCACGCGCCAGCCAGATTCGCGGCCTCGGCGGCAACAGCCGGCCGGCCGACATGATCCGCGAAGCCCTCAAGCGCAAGGACAAGGTGAGCCCGCGCGAACAGCTCTACATCGATGCCATGGCCGCGCAGGTGATGACCGACCCGATCACCGGGCAGAACGGCGATAACGAAAAGGCCAGGAAGATCCTGGAAACGCTTTGCGTCCGCTATCCCGACGACATGGAAGCGCGCGCGCTGCTCGCGCTCAGCACCATGGGCAACGACCGCTACGGCACCGAGCTGATGATCCGTGAAATCCTGGCGAAACAACCCGACCATCCCGGCGCCCATCATTACCGCATCCACAATTGGGACTATCACGAACCCGAGCAGGCCCTCGAAAGCGCCCGCCACTACGGCGAGATCGTTCCCGGAATCGGCCACGCGCTGCATATGCCCGGCCACATTTTCAGCATCGTGGGTATGTGGAACGAAGCCGCCATCAGCATGGACGCCGCCACCCGCCGCGAAAAAGAATACATGCAGCAGCGCATGACCTTCCCCTTCAACAACTGGAACTACGGGCACAATCGCAACTATCTTTCCTACATCCAGGAGCAGATGGGGATGGAGAAGGCGGCGATCTTCGGCGCCCGTCAATTGATCGATGCCCCGCTCGATCCGGAAACCAATGCGGACGCCTTCAACAGCAGCCACTCCTACGGCATCGCTTCCCTGGCGCGCGCTTACCTGAAATTCGAGCGCTGGGACGACCTCCTGAAGGAGAAAAACATTCCCTGGCGCGATATCCTGCTCGACAAGATCGATCGCAACTATTTCGAAGCCCGCGCTTACCTTGGCGAGGGCGATCTCGACAAGGCCGAGAAGAGTATGGCGGCGCTCGCTGCGCTCAAGGACGAGGTCGCAAAGGGCAAAGCGTGGCCGGCCGGCAATCTGTACGAGATCCAGGTGCCCGATCTGAAAGGCCGCCTGGCGCTGGCCCGCGGGGAAACACTCGCCGGCCTGAAGTTCCTCTCTGAGGCCGCCGAAAAGGAATTCGACTTCCAGAGGGGATACGCCGACCCGCCTTTTTATCCCGAATCGCTCTACTACAGCCTCGGCGAGGCGTACCTGACGGCCAAGAGCCCGCTGCTCGCCGAGCAGGCATTTGACAAGGCTCTCGACCTCACCAAAGACGATCTCTGGGCCCTCAGCGGGATGGTTCGCGCCGCCAGTGCGTTGGGCGAAACGGCCAAAGCGCAGGACGCCATGGCTCGCCTGCTCTACGTGACCGCCGATGCCGACAAGGGTCTGGCGATCGTGCAGCGCGCCGTCGCCACCGGGGTGACCGCCGCGCCCCGCGACAGTTCACCGGGCGCGCAACGGAATTATCTGCGGACCTCGCTCGAAAAGTTCGGGCCCGAGAAGTGGGAGCCATATGCCGCGCCCTCACTCGACGTCAAGGATTCCGCCGGCAAGCGCGTGACGCTAGACGAGTACAAAGGTAAGAACGTGGTCCTGGTCTTCTACCTGGGCGCCGAGTGCCCGCACTGCATGCGGCAATTGCACGCCATCGGCGAGAAGAAGGACGACTGGGAGCGCCTCAACACGGTCGTGCTGGCGGTGAGTGTCGCCACTCCGGCGAGCAATGCCGCCGGTCTGAAAGCCTTCGGCGACCTGCCCATACGCCTGCTTTCCGACGATCGTTTCGCCAACGCGCATCGCTTCCACTCCTACGACGATTTCGAGGAAATGGAGTTGCACTCCACCATCCTGATCGATAAGCAGGGGCGCGTTTATTGGGCCCGCAACGGCGGCGATCCCTTCAGCGACATGGCATTCCTGGTCAAACAGCTCGAACGAATGAATAACTAAGGATCGGCTCACCCCTGATCCGGCCGCGGGAACGGCCAAAAAGTGCCGGCGGCGCCGCGAACACGCGAATAGCGCATCACCCCTATTTCGCGGAGTCGCCGAATAGCTTGCGTTCGTGTCGCGAAATCCGACGGATATGGCGGGCAAAACTGCGGGTATTCTCTACACCATACCCGCTCAAGAAGTTTAGCCATACCCGCATCGGTGCAGAGAAAATCGACACGTACATTCGATATGAGAGTCGTGGCACTTAAAGAATCGGATCGCAATTTGCACGATGTGGAACGAAAGCTCCGGGTGGGCGTCTCGGGGCTCGCGACTGCCGGACTGTACAGGGAAGCGATCGAGCAGTATCGGGCCGCAACCCTGGTCTCGGCGGACATCTCGAAAGCCCTGCGCCGCACGCTGGATGTCTGCCGCACCTGCGAGCGCCGATGTCCCGGCCTGCCCGCATGCGAACGTGGACTCTAGGGGTGGTCCGCCAGGGACGCGGCGCGCCGCGATAGCGTGACGTATCCGAGCTTCGCGGCCCGAGAATTCGTCGCGCCTACGCGTTTCATACGTAATGCGCGGGCGTAATCCAACGTCAATTTCAGTTCCGGGTTCGCTAGCCTCACGATTCTCGCCTGCAGCTGCGCAGGCGTAGTGGTCGATCCTCCGGTGGAAAAACGCCACGAACATACCAGCGCCATGGCGGCGGCCAAATCATTCGGAGTAAGCCGCGCGCGCTTACCGGCTTCGCCGCATGCCGCCAGTGCTTCTGCCGGGCGCCCGGACATTCCCCGATAGCCTGAACGATATGGCTGGAAGGTCGCCCGATTGTTTTCGAGGATGGAGGCGCTGGTCTTCCGGCCCGCCGTAGCCATGTTCACAGGCAACGACGCCGTCTTGGCGTTCCCGCTGGTGCGCTTCCCTGGATCGCGTGGACGCCCAAATGGATGAAGTTATCTATGAGGCTTTCCCGCAGGCGAAGGCTTCCTGAAAAGATCGAAAACGCGACACATTCTTTAAGATCTGACTTACGTCAGACGGGTAGTGCGCCGAGAGCATCGAACCGCGGAGGTTTCGTGCACTTGGGATCGTTCCACGGATTTTTGGCGTTTCCGGTTTTCTCTCAGTCCTCCCAAAACGGTTACAAAAGGAACCCGGAAGGAGTTCGCCCCGACCTTGGCCCCTTGCTGAAGCGATCCTGACTCCAAGACTTCACGAGGGCAGAGTTTCGCCCAACAAAAAATAGTTTCTGGAATTTTCCGAACTCGTGCCGATAAGGGGGCCGAGGGTAAATGAATCTACCCCACATAGAGACCAGCCGATTGTTATCCGAAGTTAGGACCATGTCCCGTCGCCCGGAAGTCTCCCGGGCGCTATCCCACTGGAGCTCCCTTGATGTCCCTCAGACTGTCCAGAAGTGCAGCATCCTTTATTTTCCTGCTTGCGCTGGTGTTTGCCAGCCCACTCTGCGCCCAGGTAGGTCCCCGAATTACAGGACGCCCGGATAACAGCGTCTTAGTGCGTATACCTGGCACAACCAATCCGTTGGTTGGGGTAGCTAAGGAGATCGGCCGAGCGGCTGGAACCTTGCCCATGGAACGCATGCTGCTGCACCTCACGAGCAGCGCCGAACAGACGGCCGCAATCGAGCAACTCCTGGCGGACCAGCAGGACCCGGCCTCGCCGCGTTACCATGCGTGGCTTACGCCGGAGCAGTTCGGCGAGCAGTTCGGCGCCGCTCAGGAAGACATCGACGCCATTACCGGCTGGCTCGAGAGCCGGGGGTTTCAAGTGACCGAAGTGGCCGCGGGCCGGCGATCCATCGAATTCAGCGGCACGGCCGAACAGGTGGAGAACGCATTCCATACGCAGATTCACCGCTACCAATGGAACGGCATCGAGCACGTGGCGAACGCTTCGGATATTTCCATCCCCGCGGCGTTGGCGCCGGTGGTGGCGGGAGTGGCTTCGCTGCACAACTTCGCTCCCCGCCCGTTCCACCACGTCATTTCGGCGCCGATCGCGCCCCTGACGGATTTCTACGGCGGGACGCATGGGCTGTCGCCCTACGACTTCGCCGCCATCTACGACGTCACACCTCTTTGGACGGCCGGTTACGACGGCACCGGACAGAGCATCGCCATCGTGGGCGAGAGCGATATCGCCATGAGCGACGTTGCCGGCTTTCGTGCCCAGTTCGGGCTGCCCGTGAACAACCCGACGTTCATCGTCAACGGCAAGGACCCCGGCTATGTTCCCGGGGACGAGACGGAGTCGGTTCTGGACGTGGAATGGGCGGGCGCCGTGGCCAAAGGCGCCACCATTAAATTCGTGACTTCCGCGAGCACCAACGCGTCCGACGGCGTCGCGCTCTCGGCCCAATACATCGTGCAGCACAACACGGCTCCGGTGATGAGCCTGAGCTATGGCCTCTGCGAAGCCTTAATGGGCATCGGCAACTCGTTTTATAGCAGCCTGTGGCAGCAGGCTGCCGCCGAGGGGATTGCCGTTTTCGTGGCCGCCGGCGACAGCGGTTCGGCGGGTTGCGATGTGCCGTATTCCACCACCGGCAACGGCACGAATAACACCACGCCAGCCACTCAGGGCTTCGGCATCAACGCGCTCGCGTCCACACAATACAACGTGGCGGTGGGCGGCACGGAGTATAGCTCTCCAAGTATCGGTTCGTGTCCGGCCACTCCTGCGCCAGCCTGCGGCAATAGCCGTCCACTTCGGCGGACGCCTGGGACAGGGACACGCCCGGCCGCAGACGCGCCAAAGCTCCCCCTTCGCGCCAGTCGCGCCGCTTCAACGCGGAGACGCCCCACGTCTCCACCGGCATCCACAGGTCGGTGGGCGGGATCGGAATCCCTGCCGTGCCTAGAAATTCCGGGGGCGTCACGCCGCCCACTGTCATGTTTTGGCCATTCACCAGCAGGCGTTGTCCGACGATGTCGCGCCGCCCCGCGAGCTCGCGCATCCAGAAGCTGTGACTGACGATGACGCTCGGACGGCCCTTGAGAAAGCCGGGCCCCAATCGCATGGGCACTCCCAGCACGCTGAAATAGTCTTCGCTCACGAAGTGGGCGCCGGCGAGCGCGCGGCGGCCGTTCAACGCGACCACGGCGCCGCCCCGGCTTTCGTACACCAGTCCCGAAAACGACTGCAGGGAGCGACGGAAATCCTGGAACTCGGGGTAAGAAACGGACTGGTACTTCTGGCTCGCATTCGGCCGCGTGTCCCGGAACAGGATCTCGACAATTTCCGCCGGAGCCTTGACCGGAATCGGCGTCAGGAAAATCCGGTCCATCACCGAGAACACCGTGACGCTGGGAGCGAATGCCAGCGCCAGCGAGAGAACCGCCAGCGCGGCGGTGCCCGGCGACCGGCGCAGTCTCCGGAACGCCTGGCGAAGGTCGGCATACCACGTGTCGAGCTTCGCCCATGCCCACACGTTTCTGGTGTCTTCCATTGCGATCGCCACGTTGCCGAACTTGCGCAAGGCAGCATGCCGCGCCTCCGCCGGAGACATGCCGCGGGCGATGTTGTCGTCCGTCTCCATGGCGATGTGCTCGGCGATGTCACGCTCCAGCTCCTCCTCCATGCGGCGGCGCCATTTCATAGATCGCCCTCCTGTTCCGCGGGGCGCATGATGCGGGCGATGGCGCCGGCGAACTTCTCCCATTTGCTGTTCTCGACGGCCAGCTGCTTCTTCCCCTTAGCGGTAAGGCGGTAGAACTTCGCTTGGCGGTTGTGCTCCGATAAACCTGCCTCCGCCCGAATCCATCCGCGCCGGATCAGGCGGTGCAGTGCCGGGTACAACGACCCCTGCTCGACCTGAAGCACGTCGTCGGAGTTTCGCTCAATGGCGTGGGCGATGGCATGCCCGTGCGCCGGCCCGAGGAGCAGGGTCCGCAGGACCAACATATCCAACGTGCCCTGCAGGAACTCGATGCGATCTTTCTCTTCACCATCAGACATTCTAGGTGAAGAATACAACCGTACACCTAGTATGTCAAGGGGTCTTTTTATCTGATTTTAGGGCTGGCCGGCGGCCTCCCAGGCCGGAATATCCGGAGAAATGTCGACAAGCCTTCAATGGTGACAGTTTCCCGGATCGTCCCGCCAAGCGAAAATCCGAGGTCATTCACCTCTACGGGGGGGCGCGACGCTCCAGAACTCTGCGGGTCCGAACAAGACCGGTTAAGGCGGTTTGGGCTTGTCCCCTTGGCTGAGACAAACAAATAAGAGACTGTGTACCGGTCGATGGTAAAGCATTTCGGTCGACGGGGCAAATGATTTAATCTGGCATTGCTGGTGAAGCGGAGACGGGCAA
>Ga0182018_10003355_pt1 | contig 14522 bp, 14 predicted proteins | sample 812P2MmetaG_FD_120490 | JGI IMG/M metagenome (GOLD analysis project Ga0182018, IMG submission 120490) | Permafrost microbial communities from Stordalen Mire, Sweden - 812P2M metaG | ecosystem: Environmental > Terrestrial > Soil > Wetlands > Permafrost | place: Sweden: Stordalen | collected...
CCCGGCAAGTGCAACATCGGGATCACCTCGGGCGACATCGCCATGCCCGGTGGCCCGGTCGGCATCGTGAGCCGTTCGGGGACCCTCACCTACCAGGCGCTCCACGAGCTCTCGCAGCAGGGCGTGGGCCAGACCACCTGTGTCGGGATCGGTGGTGACCCGGTGCCGGGCACCAGCTTCATCGACTGCTTGGCTGCCTTCGAGGGCGACCCCGACACCCGGGCCATCATGATGATCGGCGAGATCGGCGGCTCGGCGGAGGAGGAGGCGGCCGAGTTCATCGCCTCCTCGGTGACCAAGCCGGTGGTCTCCTACGTGGCCGGGGTGACGGCGCCGCCGGGCCGCAAGATGGGCCACGCCGGGGCGATCATCTCCGGCTCCAAGGGAACCGCACAGGCCAAGATGGAGGCCCTGGCCGGTGCCGGCGTGATCGTGGCCCTCAACCCGACCGAGGCCGGTGAAGCCATGGTCGACGTGGTCCGGAAGCTCGACTGACCGTCGAGCTCCCCGCCGCCTCCGCCCTCGGCGATCGGCCCATCGCCGCGGTCATCTTCGATCTCGACGGCCTGCTCATCGACTCCGAGCCGTTCTGGCGGCAGGCGGAGATCGAGGTGTTCGGTTCGCTCGGGCTCCACCTGACCGAAGCCGACGTGCGCCAGACCATGGGCCTCCGCATCGACGATGCCGTGGCCCACTGGTGGCGGCGCCACCCCTGGACGGGCATGACCGCGGCGCAGGTCGAGCGGGCGGTCACCACCCGGGTGGCCGACCTGATCACCGCGTCCGGCGCGCCGATGCCCGGTGCCCTGGCCGCCCTGGCCCTGTGCCGGCGCCTGGGACTGCCGGTGGCGGTGTGCTCGGGCTCGTACGCCGTTGTCATCGAGGCCGCGCTGCGCCGCCTGGGGATCGAGTCCCAGGTGGCCGCGTGGCACTCGGCCGAGTGGGAGCCGGTGGGCAAACCCCACCCCGGCGTCTACCTGTCGACGGCGGCCACCTTGGGGGCCGACCCCACCGCCTGCCTCGCCGTGGAGGATTCGTTCAACGGGGCCATCGCGGCCAAGGCGGCTCGGATGCGGGTGGTGGCGGTTCCCGAGCCGGCGGCGCTCCGATCACCGCGCTGGGGGTTCTGCGATGCGCTGGTCCCGTCCCTCACCGAGTTCGACGAGAGGCTGCTCCGCTCGCTCGAGGAGTAGCCCGATCGACGCCCCGGAGGACTCGATTCCGGGAGCGGGAGGCGGGGGCCCGGCAAACTTTCACTTTGGAAAGTCGGGAAGGGTGCCGATAGATCACATACGAGGGGCATTCCCTGGGCAGGGGGGACCGAGCGGCGTTGGCACTGGACCGGAGGCAGGCCGGTCGTGCCACGCCGCCCCGGTCCCGTTCGTTCGGGACGCTAGCACCGGACGCCGTAGGCGTTCCGGTGTTCTGGCGCGTCCGCCGGCGTGTCGGGGATGGTGGCGGAGCCACGCTGGTAGCGTGCCATCGTGGGCCCCGGCGCATCTCGAGCATCCTCGGGGGCCGGGGCGCGCATCGGTGTCCTTGCCTCCGGGAGCGGCACGATTCTCGAGGCGATCATCGGCGCAGATCTCACCCCCCGGGTGGTGGTCGCCGACCGGCCGTGCCGCGCCCTCGAGGTGGCCGGCGCCGCCGGTGTGCCGGCCGTGCTGGTCGACCGGTCCGACTACGGGGGATTCGGTCCGGACTTCGACCGGGACCGCTTCACCGGGGCGGTCACCGACCAGCTGGAGGCTGCCGGCATCGACGTGGTGGTGATGGCCGGCTTCGGCACCGTGCTCGGCCCGCCGATCCATGCTGCCTACCCCGGTCGCATCCTGAACACCCATCCCGCGCTCCTGCCCGCCTTCCCCGGGTGGCATGCGGTAGCCGACGCCCTGGCCGCCGGTGTGTCCGAGACCGGTACCACCGTCCACGTCGCCACCCTGGAGATGGATGCCGGCCCGGTGCTGGCCCAGGCCCCGGTGGCGGTGCTCCCCGACGACACCGAGGCGACCCTGCACGAGCGCATCAAATCGGTCGAGCGTCGGCTCTATCCCGCCACCATCCGCCAGTTCGTCGACGGGTTGGCGGCGACGGTGGGAGATAGGACAGGATCACCACCGGAGGTTGCGCCATGAGGGCACTGCTGTCTGTCTACGACAAGACCGGCCTGGTCGACTTGGCCCGCGGCCTCTCGGACCTGGGCTGGGAGCTCGTCTCGAGTGGGGGCACCTCGGCGGCGCTGGCCCAGGCCGGGGTCGATCATCTCGAGGTGGCCGACCTCACCGGGGCCCCGGAGATGCTCGGCGGCCGGGTCAAGACCCTTCACCCGACCATCCACGGGGGAATCCTCGCCGACCGTTCCAAGCCGGCCCACCTCGACGATCTCGACCGCCAGGGGATCGGCCTCATCGACCTGGTGGTCTGCAACCTGTACCCGTTCACCTCCGACCCCTCGATCGAGCTCATCGATATCGGCGGGCCCACCATGGTCCGGGCGGCGGCCAAAAACCATGACCACGTGGGCATCGTGGTGGCACCGGCCGACTATGACGCGGTGCTGGCCGAGCTCCGCGGCCACGGGTCCCTGACCGCGGCCACCCGCCGGGGGTTGGCCCGGGCTGCATTCGCCCACACCGCGGCCTATGACGCGGCCATCGTGCAGTGGTTCGACGAGGTGGACGGGTCCGGGCCCGTCGAGGGTGATACCAGCATCCTGCCCCCCACCATCCACCTGGCCCTGGAGCGGGCGGGGACCTTGCGCTACGGCGAGAACCCCCACCAGCAGGGGGCCCGCTACCGCATCGCCGGCCTTCACTCATGGTGGGACGATGTGGTCCAACACGGGGGCAAGGAGCTCTCCTACCTCAACATCTTCGACGCCGATGCCGCCTGGCGCCTGGTCCACGAGCTCGGGGAGGTCGGGGGGTCGGAGGTGGCGGTGGCCATCATCAAGCACGCCAATCCGTGTGGCGCCGCCCTCCACGCCGACCTGTCCGTCGCCTACCAGCGGGCCCTCGAGTGCGACCCGACCTCGGCGTTCGGTGGCATCGTGGCCCTCGGCGGCCCGGTCACCGCGGCGGTGGCCAAGGCGATCGCCGCCGGGCCCCAGGCCGACGTGATCATCGCCCCGTCCTACGCCGAGGCGGCCCTCGACCAGCTGACCTCGAAGCGCAAGGCCACCCGGTTGCTGTCGGCGCCGTCACCCGAACCGGTGACCCGTCAGGTCCGGAGCCTCGGTGCCAGCGTGCTGGTCCAGGAGGCAGACCGGTTCCTGGTGGAGCCGTCCAAGTGGGAAGTGGCCACCAAGGTGCAGCCGAGCGAGGCCCAGTGGCGCGACCTGAGGCTGGCCTGGAAGGTCTGTGCCCGCACCACGTCCAACGCCGTCGCCGTGGTGGCCGACGCCCAGGCGGTGGGGGTGGGGGCCGGCCAGCAGTCCCGGGTGGTGGCCGCCGAGATCGCGGTGGCAAAGGCCGGGCCCCGGGCCACGGGGGCGGCTGCCGCCAGCGACGCCTTCTTCCCCTTCCCCGACGGCCTGCTGGTGCTGGCCGCCGCCGGCGTCGCCGCCGTGGTCCAGCCCGGGGGATCCATCCGGGACGGCGAGGTGGTCACCGCCGCGGACGAGGCGGGCATCGCCATGGTCATGGCCGGCGGCGAACGGCACTTCCGGCACTGAGCGGTGACCTACCGACCGAGGGAGGAACAGGCGCTGATCCGATCACGTGGCACCGGGGGCGCGGAGCGCTGGAGGTGACCGCCACCCTGCTCGACGGCGAGCTCCTGGCCAGCAGGATCAAGGCCGAGGTCACCGACCGGGTGGCACGCCTGCGCAGTGCCGGCGTGGTGGCGGGACTGGGGACCGTCCTGGTCGGCGACGACGGACCCAGCGCCCGCTATGTGGCCATGAAGCACGCCGACTGTGCCGAGGTGGGCATCCACTCCGTCGATGTGCACCTGCCCGCCGACGTCTCCCAGGGCGAGCTCGAGGCGGTGGTGGCCCGATTCAACGCCGACCCCGCCGTCCATGCCTATCTGGTCCAGCTGCCGCTGCCCGCCGGTCTGGACGAGGAGCGGGTGCTCCTCGCCGTCGACCCGGACAAGGATGTCGACGGTCTGCATCCGGTCAACCTGGGCCGCCTGGTCATGGGAGCCGACGGCCCGCTGTCGTGCACCCCGGCGGGCATCGTGGAGCTGCTGGCGGCCAACGACGTCCCCGTCGAGGGCAAGCATGTGGTGGTGATCGGTCGGGGCCTGACCATCGGACGGCCGCTGGCCCTCTTGCTGGCCATGAAGCGACCGGGCTGCAATGCCGCGGTGACCGTGGTGCACACCGGGGTCGAGGACATGGCCGGCCTGGTGCGCCAGGGCGACGTGGTGGTGGCCGCGGCCGGCCGGGCCGGGCTGGTGACTGCCGACATGGTCAAGCCGGGGGCGGCGGTGGTCGGTGCCGGCACGTCGTGGGCGGGCAAGAGGCTGCTGTCCGACGTCGATGACTCCGTGGCCGAGGTGGCCGGGTGGATCACCCCCCGCCTGGGTGGGGTGGGCCCGATGACCCGGGCCATGCTGTTGCGCAACGCGGTCCGGGCTGCCGAGCGGGCGTCGTGAGCGGACGCCGCGGCCCCGAGGCGGAGGATCGCCCATGGGGCACCTTCACCGTCCTCCACGAGGGCGAGCGCTGTACGGTCAAGCCCATCGTGGTGAGACCGGTGAAGCGCCTGAGCTATCAGCGCCACTCCCGCCGATCGGAGCACTGGTTCATCGTGCAGGGAAAGGGAGTGGTCGTCCTGGACGGGACCCGCACCGTGGTCGCCACCGGCGGGGCCATCGACATCCCGGTGGGGTGCAGCCACCGGATCGAGAACCCGACGTCCGATGACATCGTCTTCGTCGAGGTGCAGCACGGCGAGTACTTCGGTGAGGACGACATCGTCCGGCTCGAGGACGACTTCGCCAGGAGCGGCACCTGATGCGGGCGCCCGGGCCACGGCGGTGGCCACGGCTGGCGGGAGCGACCGCGGTCATCGTCACCGCTGCCGTGCTGAGCCTGTCCGGCCCGGCCGGTGCGGCCCCCGACTCCTCGACCACCACGGCGGCGCCGACCACCACCACCACGGCGCCGACCACCACCACCACCACGGAGCCACCGACCACCACCACCACGGTGCCGGCCACCACCACCTCCACGTCGACCTCGACCTCGACCACGGTGCCGGCGACAACGACCACCACCAAGCCGACATCGACCACCTCCACCAAAACGCCGTGGGGGCTGATCGCCCTCATCGTGGTGCTGGTCATCGCCATCGTGGTCATCGCCCTCCTGCTCTGGTCGCGGAAGAAGCGGGCGGTGGAGACCCAGTGGCGACGGGCGGTGACCCCGGCACTGAGCGACGCCCAGCTGGCCCGCCAGTCGCTGCTCTCCGGGAATGCCGAGTCCGAGGACGAAGCGGTGCGTGGTGCCGTGGCGGTCCAGGTCGAGCGGGCCGCGGTCGCCCTCGAGCGCGCCGTCCCGTCGGCGCCGGATCCGGAGGCCGGGAGCATGGCCACCGCGGCTGCCGCAAGCTTGCGTGGCCTGGCCTTCGCCATCGAGGCCGACCGGCTGCTCCGCCACGGGACGTCGGCGCCCTCGGGGGTGCAGCTGGCCCAGGCCGACGATGCCCGCCGGGCCCGGGGCACCGAATTGCAGGCGGCGCTGGTTCGTTTGTCCACCCGCGTCGGGTCGGGCACCGCCCCCACGCAGGGGCGCTGACCACCCCGCACCCCACGGGCATCGACGCACCCCCGGGTCAGCGCAGTACCGGACGGTAAGCTGGTCCGGCTATGACCCGGATCGCCGACCTGTTGTCCAAGGGACGCACCTACTCGTTCGAGTTCTTCCCCCCCAAGAACGACACCGAGCAGGCCACACTGGTCAAGACGCTCCGCGATCTCGAGCCGCTGGGGCCCTCGTTCGTGTCGGTCACCTATCGGGGGGGAGCCGAGTCCCGCAAGCGAACGTTCGACCTGGTGACCGGCATGCTGCGTACCACCACCCTGGTCCCGATGGCCCACTTGATCTGCGTGGCCCACACCCGGCTGGAACTGGCCGACATCCTGGTGGCCTACCGGATGGCCGGGGTGGAGAATCTGATGGCCCTCGGCGGCGATCCCCCGACCGAGCCCGCCGAGGGGCCCGGCGAGCTGCAACACGCCTCCGAGCTGGTCGAGCTGGCCTCGGCCATCGGCGGCTTCTCGGTGGGGGTGGCCGCCCAGCCGGGCTGCCACCCGTTGTCGCTCGACCCGGCCAGCGACCGTGACCACCTGGCGGCCAAGCTGTCGGAGGCCGACTTCGCCGTCACCCAGTTCTTCTTCGAGGCGTCCGAGTACACCGATCTGGTCGCCGAGTTGGCCGCCCGGGGCGTGGACAAGCCGGTGCTGCCCGGGATCATGCCGGTGACCTCCCTGCGGTCGGTGCCCCGAATGGCCGCCATGGGCGCGGCGGTGCCGCCCTGGATGGTCGACCGCCTGGAGCGAGCCGATGAGCGAGGGGGGGCCGACGCCGTCCGCCACGAGGGTGTGGTGATCGCCACCGAGCTCTGCGAGCAGCTGTTGCACTCGGGCGTTGCCGGTCTGCACTTCTACACACTCAATCGATCCAGCGCCACCCGGGAGATCTACTCCGCCCTGGGGTTGGCTACCCTCTGATCGGCCCGCCGTTCCACGGCGGTCGACCATCGGGCAGCGGGCCCGCCGTTACGGTTGGCGGGGGCCCGAGCCGACCAGCTCGGTTGGCAGGGGTGGGGAGGGGTGCCGGTAGGCTGCCCGACATGGCCGATCTCATCACCCAGGGGTCCGACGGTGCGCTCCGTGTCACCGACCAACCGATCATCCCCTTCATCGAGGGCGACGGGACCGGCGTGGACATCTGGCCGGCGGCCAAGCTGGTCCTCGACGCCGCCGCCGCCAAGTACGGCAAGACGGTGGCGTGGAAGGAGGTCCTGGCCGGGCAGAAGGCGTTCGACGAGACCGGTACCTGGCTGCCCGACGAGACCGTCGAGGTCTTCCGCACCCACCTGATCGGCATCAAGGGACCCCTGACCACCCCGATCGGTGGTGGGATCCGCTCCCTCAACGTCGCCCTTCGCCAGATCCTCGACCTCTATGTGTGCCTCCGGCCGGTGCGGTGGTTCACCGGTGTCCCCTCACCCGTGCTCCATCCCGAACGGGTGGACATGGTCATCTTCAGGGAGAACACCGAGGACATCTACGCCGGGCTGGAAGCGGAGGCCTACACGCCCGAGGCGGCCAAGCTGTCGGCCTTCCTGCGTGACGAGATGGGATGGAACGTGCGCGACGGCTCCGGCATCGGGATCAAGCCCATCTCCGAGTTCGGGTCCAAGCGGCTGATCCGGGCGTCCATCGAGTACGCCCTGGCCAAGGGACGCGCCAGCGTGAACATGGTCCACAAGGGAAACATCCAGAAGTTCACCGAGGGCGCCTTTCGCAACTGGGGGTACGAGCTGGTCCGTGAGGAGTTCGCCGACGTGGCCGTCGGCTGGGACGACTGCGGCGGCAACCCGGGCGACAAGCTTCTGGTCAAGGACAGCATCGCCGACATCACGCTGCAGCAGGTGCTCACCCGTCCGGAGGAGTTCGACGTCATCGCCACCACCAACCTCAACGGCGACTACCTCTCTGACGCCCTCGCCGCCCAGGTCGGCGGGATCGGAATCGCCCCGGGGGGCAACATCAACTACACCACCGGCCACGGCATCTTCGAGGCCACCCATGGCACCGCTCCGAAGTACGCCGGCCTCGACAAGGTCAATCCGGGCTCGGTGATCCTGTCCGGCGTGATGATGTACGAGCACCTCGGCTGGACCGAGGCGGCCGAGGACATCGTGGCGGCCCTCGAGGCGACCATCGCCGACAAGGTGGTGACCTACGACTTCGCCCGGTTGATGGACGGCGCCACCGAGGTGAAGTGCTCGGAGTTCGCCGCCGCCATCGTCGACCGTCTCTAGCCATCGACGATGGCGGACGTCGTCGTCTGGTTCGACCCGGTTGAACGGCTCCATTAGCCTCGGCGGCATGGCAGCCAACCCTCCCGTCCACGTCACCGTCACCGGGGCAGCAGGCCAGATCGGCTACTCGCTCCTGTTCCGCATCGCCTCGGGCCAGATGCTCGGCCCCGACCAGCCGGTGGTGCTGCGCCTCCTCGAGATCGAGCCCGGCATGAAGGCACTCGAGGGCGTGGTGATGGAGATCGACGACTGTGCATTTCCCCTGGTCAGCGACATCATCGCCACCACCGACCTGGACACCGCCTTCGACGGGACCTCGTGGGCGCTGCTGGTCGGCTCCATCCCCCGCAAGGCGGGCATGGAGCGGGGTGACCTGCTCACCGTCAACGGGGGGATCTTTGGACCACAGGGCCGGGCCATCGCCGCCAACGCCGCCAGCGAGGTGCGGGTGCTGGTGGTCGGCAACCCCTGCAACACCAACTGCCTGATCGCCCGCTCGAACGCGCCCGAGGTGCCGAGTGACCGCTGGTTCGCCATGACCCGTCTCGACGAGAACCGGGCCAAGGGGCAGTTGGCCAAAAAGGCGGGGGTGCCGGTGTCCACCGTCTCCAACGTGGCCATCTGGGGGAACCACTCGGCCACCCAGTTCCCCGACTACGCCAACGCCCTCATCGGTGGGAAGCCGGTCCCCGAGGTCATCGACGACGTCGCCTGGCTGCAGGGCGACTTCCTCACCACCGTGCAGAAGCGGGGAGCCGCCATCATCGACGCCCGCGGGCTGTCCTCGGCAGCCTCGGCGGCCAACGCGGCCGTCGACTCGGTGGTGAGCATCCGGACCGCCACCCCCGGCGACGACTTCACCTCCCTGGCCGTGGAGTCCACCGGCGAGTACGGGATCCCCGAGGGCCTCCAGTTCGGGTTTCCGGTGCGCACCAACGGCGCCGGTGGCTGGACCGTGGTCGAGGGGTTGGCCCACGACCAATTCGCCACCGAACGGATCCGCATCACCACCGAGGAGCTGGAAGCCGAGCGCGCCGACGTGGCCGACCTACTGCCCTGACCCACCCGACGGGTAGTGCTAGCGCGGCGACGCGGTCGCCGGGCCCGGGTAGCTCGGCGTCGGCCAGCGGACCTTGGAAGCCCAGCCGAGCTGTTCGAACCGGCGGATCAGCCACGCTGACGGATCCACCATCCCCGGCCGGGCGCCGTGGCGGGCCCAGGCGGGATGGGCGTGGTGGACGTTGTGCCAGTTGTCGCCGAGCGACACGATGGCCAGCGGCCACAGGTTGGTGCTGCGGTCGGTGGTCCTGTCCGAGCGCTGGCCGAAGGTGTGGCACAGCGAGTTGACCGACCAGGTCATGTGGTGCAGGAGCGCCATGCGGATGAGGCCCGCCCACAGCAGGGCGATGAGGGCGCCGGTAAGGGTTCCCGCCAGCACGTAGCCGGCGGCGAAGGGGATGGCCAGCGAGCCCAGGGCCAGCACCGGAAACAGGCGGTCGATGCGTTGCATGTCGCGGTCGCGCAGCATGTCGGGGGCATAGCGGGCGGCGCTCGATGCGTCCGACACGAACAGCCAGCCGACGTGGGAGAAGGCGATGCCTCGCAGCAGCGCCGGTCCGTGGTCGCCGTAGCGGTGGGGAGAGTGGGGGTCACCGGGGAGGTCGCTGTACATGTGGTGCCGGCGATGGGTGGCCACCCAGCTGGTGACCGAGCCCTGCACCGCCATCGAACCCAGCACGGCGAGGGTGATCTTGAGGGCCCGCCGCGGCGCGAAGCCGCGGTGGGTGAACAGCCGGTGGAAGCCGATGGTGATGCCGAATCCGGTGATCACGTAGAGGACGAGCGCCACCACGATGTCGGAGAGATTGACGGCGTGCCCCCACAGCCAGGGGATGAGGACAGCCAGGGCCACGGCCGGGCCGGCCACGATGGCCACCGTGACCAGCTTCTGCGAGGCCCGCACGATGGGCGGTGGCTGGCCATCGGTCACCGCGGGGTCGCGCGCGGCCAAGGGCTCGCGCAGCGCAAGGTGGGTATCCACAGGCCCTCCGGAAGAACATGAAGCAAGGCCAAACCGAGCTGTCTCAGAGGGCCGAGCGATCTCCGCCCATGCTACCGCCCCCGACCGGTCTTCGGATGTCGAGGTGGGTTGGCGTAACGTCGTGGCCCGAGAGAAGGAGGGGAGCCATGGGAATGCTGGACGGCCAGCGAGCGGTGATCACCGGGGGTGCCTCGGGCATCGGGCGGGCCACGGCGCGGCGGATGGCGGAACAAGGCGCCGCGGTGGCGGTCATCGACCTCAACGGCGACGCCGCCAGCGAGGTGGCCACAGAGATCGGCGGCACCGCCCACGTGGCCGATGTCACCGATCCCGACGGGCTACGCCAGGCGGTGGATGCCGCCTCGGCAGCGATGGGCGGGATCACCATCCTGTTCAACAATGCCGGTGTCGGGAACCAGTCGGCGCTCCACGAGTGGGCCCCGGAGGAATGGGACCGCCTGGTGTCTGTCAACCTCACCGGGGTGTATCTCGGCTTCCGTGCCGCCATCCCCCACATCGACGCCTCGGGCGGCGGCACCATCGTCTCCACGGCCTCGATCAGCGGCACCCGCCCGGCGGCCGGCGAAGCCCCCTACGCGGCGGCGAAGGCGGGTGTGGCGGCCCTGACCGCGTCGGCGGCGCTCGAATACGGGCCACAGATCCGGGTGAACTCGGTTGCCCCGGGGATGATCCTCACCGCCCTGACCGAGCCCTTGCTGCAGTTCCTCCCCCACGAGCGGGAGCGCTATGAGCGGACCACCCCACTGGGACGCATCGGCGAACCCGAGGACGTCGCCGACGTGGTGGTCTTCCTGTGCTCGGACATGGCCCGGTTCATCACCGGACAGAACATCGTCGTCGACGGAGGAATGACTCTGCACGGTTCGGGGGTCGATGGGATCTTCGAACAGATCTTCGGGCAGCGAGGGCGCTGACCGGGCCCCACTCTCACCGGGCGTCGCCGGGTCGTCGGCCGAATCGGAAGGGCGGGGACGGCCACACCGTGGCCCGCTACGGAAGGGCTTCGATGGCGTCGTCGTCGAGGATCACGTCGGCTGCGGCCAGGTTCTCCTCCAGGTGCTGCAGGGACGATGTGCCCGGGATGAGGAGGACGTTGGGGCCCTGCTGCAACAGCCACGCCAATGCCACCTGGGCCGCTGTCACCGCCAGGCGGCGAGCGGTATCGGTGACGGCCGGTGACCCGAGCACCGGGTTGGCAGCGTTGAAGGCCGACCCGAGGGGGAAGAAGGGCACGAACGGCACCCCATCCGCCCGGCAGGCGTCGAAGACATCCTGGCCGGTGGTGTCAGCGAGGTTGAAGGCGTTCTGGACGCAGGCCACCTCGGTCAACGAGCGAGCTACGCGGTAGTGCTCCAGATCGACGTTGCTGAGGCCGACGCCCCCGATGAGGCCCTCGTCGCGAAGGGCATTCATGAGGGCGAGTTGCTCGGCAAACGGAACGTCGGATTCGGGGTGACGGCGCAGATTGACCACGGGGACCTGATCCAGACCGAGCGAGGCGAGGTTGGCGTGCACCCCGGCCCGCAGCTCGTCGGGTCGTTGGGCACCCAACCATTGACCCTGGTCATCGCGCACCGCCCCGACCTTCGACACCAGGACCAGGTCTTCCGGATACGGGTGCAGTGCCTCCCGGATCAGCTCATTGGCCACATCGGGCCCGTAGAACTGCGCGGTGTCGATGTGGTTCACGCCGGCGTCGACCACTCGACGGAGTACGGCCAGCGCCAGGTCACGGTCTTTCGGCGGTCCGAACACTCCGGGACCGGGGAGCTGCATGGCCCCGAATCCCATGCGCCGAACCGGATGGGTGGCCAACAGAACGAAATCATCGAGCATGCCCACCGTTATACCGGGATACCGGGCGCTGCGTTCGCCCTGTCGGATCTCGGCACCACGGGTGAGCCGTTATGGTGACCTCGATGGAGCCCATGCCCGAAGAGTGGGATCGTGCTGTTGCCGTGGTGGCTCATCCCGACGATCTCGAGTACGGAGCTGCCAGTGCCGTGGCGCGGTGGACCGGTCAGGGGAGACAGGTGGCCTACCTGTTGGCGTCACGGGGCGAGGCCGGCATCGATGGAATGGAACCTTCTGTGGCTGGCCCCCTCCGCGAGGAGGAGGAGCGACGAAGTGCGGCGGTGGTTGGTGCTGACCCGGTGGACTTCCTCGGGCACGCCGATGGGCTGATCGAACCGGGCGTGCGCCTGCGTCAAGACATCGCCGCTGCATTTCGGCACCTACGACCCGACATCGTGATCACCATGAACTTCGATCTCACCTGGGGGGACGGGGGATCGGTGAACCACTCCGACCACCGGGTGATCGGGTCCACGGTGTTGGACGCCTGCCGGGATGCCGCCAACCGCTGGATCTTCCCCGACGCCGGAGAGCCATGGAGCGGGATCAGCCACGTCTATGTGGCCGGGGCCAACCACCCCACCCATTTCGTCGACGTCGGAGCGACGCTCGACCGCGGCATTGCATCGCTGCGCGAGCATCAGGCCTACATCGATGGCCTGGGCGGTGACTTCGATCCCGACGAGTTCCTCCGTTCGATGGCCGGATACGCCGGGATGGTGTCGGGCTGCGAGTACGCAGTCACCTTTCAGCGCTACGCCGTCGGCTAGTGACCGGGCGCCTCCACCGGTGCTGCGGATCGCCGCTGGCTCGGGGCTGATCAGACCGTCTTGCCAGGGAGGTGATTGACCGACCCGCGTTCCTGCGAGGGCATGACCTGCGCTCGGGCCAGGGGATAGGCCGCCTGGTCAACGGCGATCTCATTGACATCCAGGGAGGTGCAACCCAGTTGCGTCACCGTGCTGAGGGTGTCCTGGGACGTGGAGGGAAGCGGGGGAATGGTTGTCTCGGCTCCGTTCATGCGCAACGTGGACGTCAGATCCCCCACCGTCCGACGTCGCCAATCGGAGATGGAGGTAGCTCTGATCCCGAACCGTTCTTCGAGAAATCGGACCTGGGACGTATGGTCGAAGACCTCCGACGACACGTTGCCCCCGCGGCTAAATGGTGAGACGACGAGCATCGGCACCCGGAAACCCAGTCCGAGGGGCCCGGCCACGCCGTTGGCGGTAGCCGGCAAGGGGCTGACGGTGACGTACTCACCTGGGGTTCCGGCTGGGGCCACCGGCGGGGGCACATGGTCGAAGAAGCCGTCGTTCTCGTCATACATGATGAACAACACTGTCTTCGACCAGACCTCGGTATTGGAGGTCAGCGTCTTGAGCACCTGGTCGATGAACCACGCCCCCAGGTCCGGAGGTGATGGGGGGTGTTCGTCATACCCGAGTGGGGGAATGATCCACGACACGCTCGGGAGTTGCCCGGAGCGAACGTCCGCCGCGAAGTCATCGGGAAAGGTCGGGACGAACGCCTTCTGGTAGAGGGATGACGTCGGGTTGGAGTACTGGGAGAAGTACGGGAGTATGGCATCGGAGATGAGCATCACTTCGGGATTGTCCACCCGATAGTTCTGGCCCGGGGGCGTGTACGTCTTCCACGAGACCCCGGCGTCTTCGAGCAGTTCGGGTACGGTCGTCCAATCCACGCTGAAGCGGGCCTCCGGCAATGGGTTGGTGATGAGCACCGGGCCGCCGTGTGCTCCTTCGGGATCGATGGTGCCGGACATCGCCATCAGCCGGTTGGGGTGGGTGGGGCCCATGATCGAGCAGTGGTAGCCGTCGCACAGGGTGAACGCGTCGGCCAGTTCGTAGTGGAAGGGGAGGTCGGCTCGGGTGTGGTAGCCCATGGTGAGCACGCCGTAGCCCGGGCCTTCGAACTGGTCGAGCGTGTGGGTCTTGACGAAGGCGTCCATGGTGCCGCCATTGCGGCTGAGGTGCTGGGGCAGCCAGCTGTGAGTGAGGTCGTGGGTACACTCGCCAAGCCCGGTGGCCGTGTCCAGATGGAATGGCAGCTGCCTCCCGACGGGCTGACGGTTGGTGTTCCCGGGGAACGGCTGCGAAAAAGCGCCGAGGCTGTCGACCGGATGGTCGTCGAAACCCCGGACCCCCTTGTACGAGCCAAAGTAGTGATCGAACGACCGGTTCTCCTGCATGAGGAAGACCACGTGCTCGACGGCACCCAGATCCGAGCCGGCCGGGGCCGTCAACGAAGCCTTGCCCACGGTGGAAGACGACCCACACCCGGCGGCCACGGCGCCGGCTCCCAGGACCAGCGCTCCCTCGAGAAAGTGCCGGCGGTTGAACGATGCCCTGCCGGCACCACTGGTTGGAATCGTTCCCATCGCCGCCCCCCGGACGTTCTGCCACGCCCCGATGCAGGTCGTGAGTACCGGAGCGTTGTACGAAAGTGAACGTTGTGCAACATTTAGCCTGGATCCACCGACCAACGACCTGGTGGGCCGCCGGTTCCAGTGGAATCTGACCGAGAGGGCGCTTTGACAGCCCAGTGACTTCTTCAGCGGCCATCGGGGCGTGCGAGACCAAAGG
>Ga0182018_10003357_pt1 | contig 14514 bp, 10 predicted proteins | sample 812P2MmetaG_FD_120490 | JGI IMG/M metagenome (GOLD analysis project Ga0182018, IMG submission 120490) | Permafrost microbial communities from Stordalen Mire, Sweden - 812P2M metaG | ecosystem: Environmental > Terrestrial > Soil > Wetlands > Permafrost | place: Sweden: Stordalen | collected...
ACGGCGTCGAATGGATTGGGCTTGCGGAAGTGGACGGTATAGGGGATGGCGGCGGAAGCACGGGAGGGGAGGAGGCCAAAAGAAGCAAGCGCCGCTAGGAACTCGCGGCGCTGCATGGGAGAGACTGGCACAGATTCATTGTAAGGCGAGAGGGCCGATTAACAATCGGCCCTCAGGTTGACAACCTGCCCCACAACTAGAACAGGAATTTCAGTGAGAACTGAATGTGCCGTTCGGTGCCGGCCAAAGTACTGGTCACTTGGCCGAACTTCGAGTCGCCAAAGCCATTGTCCGGGAAATTGAACTGCGGCGTGTTGGCGAGGTTGAAAACCTCCGTCCGGAACTGCAACCGGAAGCGCTCCGTAAACGGGAAGTCCTTAAATACGGAGAAGTCCAGATTCCGGAGGGGCGGTCCGTAGTTCCTGTTGTCGCCGATAGTGCCCTGCGTCAGAGATGCGGGGGCGCCGAAGTTCGCGGTATTGAACCATTCCGATGGCGTGCGGCCGCCGGCCGGCGCGGCGTTCGGATCGCCCGTAATATCGGGGAAGCAACCGGACCACACGCCCTGGCAACCACCGGCGCTAACCGTGAACGGCTGGCCGGTGTGCAGGGTGAGAATTCCGTTGATCTGCCAATTGGCAAACGCGATATCCGCTATCTTGTTCAGGTCTGAGCCGAATTGCTTGCCGCGGCCGAAGGGGAGGTCGTAGGTAAACCCGGTAGTAAAGTTGTTGCGGATGTCCCAAGCCGCGCTCGAATAATCCAGCCCGTAATTGATGTTGCTGATGGTCTGGAAACCATTTGAACCGCTGAGCGTAGTGCCGGTGTTGGCCATGGCATGGCCCAACGTATAGGAACTAATGAACTGCAGCCCCTTCGAGAAGTGCTTCTCCAGCTTCGCGGTAAAAGCCTTGTAGTCGCCGTAGCCGAACGAAGACGTTCCCGAAATACTACCGATATCGGGATATGCGCGGAGGGAGTTACAGTTGATGCTCGAATTCAGTGTCGGCAGATTCGGGCAGGGGTTATCGTCGGGCTGGAAAAGCTGGTGCGAGGAGTGGTTGCCCTGGTAGCCGAGTTCCAGGGCCATCTGGTGCCCCAACTCCTGCTGAACCGCGATATTCCACTTCTGCACCATGGGGTTCCGGAAATCCTCCGACACTTCCCGGAACTGCAGAGAGCTGACGGGATATGTGGTGAACACGGTGGCGGGATACCCAACGGAAATTCCGCCGGTGGCCGCTCCGCCGGCAAAGTATGGATCTGGTTCGAACTGGCCGACGCCCGCCGGCCGGTTCAGTTGCGGCGACTCGTTGAATGGCGCCGATTCGCCGCGGTTGGGATTGCCGCCCTGCTGTTCCTCGCCGCCATAGAAGATGCCATACGCGGCGCGGATCACGGTCTTCTGCCGAACGTTGTAGGCGAAGCCCAAGCGCGGGCCAAAGTCGTGTTTATCCCACGGGATGAGGTACTTGGAGACACAACCGCGGCACACCGTGACGTTCGGAAAATCGGCTGGGAAAGTGACGCCGCCCAGTGTATACGGCGTGTTGAAATTCGGAGGCAGCGGCGCGTTGGAACTCGGCCCATTCGGAATTTGCAGGGTCAGCGTGTTGACGTCGAAATTGGACTGGCGTCCGAACGACTCGCCAATCGGCGACCACAGTTCGTAGCGCAGGCCATAATTCACGGTCAGCTTGGGTGTGACCTTCCAGTCGTCCTGGGCGTAGAAGTCGTAGGACTGCCGCTTCGAAGAGATGAAGTTGGTGGTCGAGATTTGCCCGTTATCGATCGAGCCGAGCAGGAACGATGCAAAGGAGTCGCCCGTGTCGGTATTGAGGAAGCCAGTCTTGCCGCCGGTGTCTGTACCGGTGGACGGGAACGCGGTTTCCGTCCGGGAGAAGTTCATTTCGCCATGCGGAAAAGGCACCTGAAAGAAGGGGAATCCGATGGGCTTGACCTCAGCGCCAAACTTGAACGCATGACTCCCCTTGGTGATGGCCACGTTCTGGATAAAGTCATAGACGTTACTGAATTCCTTCGTGGGCAGCCAGTCGTTAGCGCCAACCTGGCTGTATTGCCCCATTCCGAACTGCGGCAGGCCGCCATTCAGGGTGGTGGTGGGATCCAAGCCGCCGATGCCGATCGCCTTGAATTCGTCTGTACTGGCGTTGGCCTGCGTTCGCGCGGTCACCAGGCGGCTGTAGGCAATGCGCGTTTCCGAAATAAACGTCGGAGACCAGATACGAGTGAAGCCTATCTGTGCATTACAGCCGAGGTCCTGTTCGCTGCTGCCGTAGAAATTGCCCCCATCGAGCGCGCCCTGAAATGGCGGAGTGTTGTTTTTGGAGGTATCGGACCAACTGATACTGCCGAACAGGCTGTTCTTGTCATCGATCTTATAGTCCACGCGCCCGTCTCCCTGATCCGTTCTCAAGCCCCCCGCGGTGAGCGTATAGTAGTCGTTCTGGGGATAGTTTCCGTTGATGACAGCCTGGTTCGGGGCGGGATAAAGAGCGGCGATCTTCACGGCCGCCGGGTCCATTGCGGACCCCGGAATGGTGTTGTTCGGGTAGGGAGTGCGCGTACACGCGCCCGCGGCGTTGCACGTGGTGGTGCCTGGGTCGAAAATCTCGTTCTGCAGGATCGGGTTGCCGGTAATGGGATCGGTGCCGATCTGCCCGCCCAGCAGCCCGGAAAAGTCGCCGCGGACCTCGGCCTGCGTGGGAATGGTCTCGAACTGGCCATACCCCAGATTCTGCACCACGCCGCCTGCGGTTGCGATTTTGGTGCCTTGATAATCGCCGAAAATGAACAGCTTGTTCTTGATGACCGGTCCACCGGCGGTGACGCCAAACTGGTTCTGCTGCAGCGGGGGGCGCCCCACGTCGGCCAAATTGTTTTCCCAGCGGTTGGCATCCAGGTCGGTGTTCTGCAAGTACTCGAAAAGCGAGCCGTGCAACTGATTGGTGCCGGCTTTGATAGTCACGTTCACCACGCCGCCCGCCGCCCGGCCATACTCGGCGTTGTAGCCGTTGGTCAGGATGCGGATTTCGTCGATGGCGTCCAGTGACGGTCCAATCACGTACGATGTCTGGTTGATGAAGTCGATCACGTTTACGTTGTTATCGACTCCGTTCAGCAGGAAGTTGTTCTCTCCGGTGGAGCGCACGCCGTTGGCGGAAAAACCGCCGTTCTGCGCATCGCGCGCGCCCGGTTCAGCTACTAAAACGCCCGGAGAAAGGCGCGCCAGATATGCAAACACGCGCTGGCCGCCCATGGGCAACTGGTTCACTTCGGACGCATTGAGATCGGCGCCCTGGGAAGTGTTCTCGGTCTGCAGCAGCGGCGCATTCGCCGAGACTTCAATCGACTCGCTGACGTTGCCGACCGGCAAGGTCAGATTGACGCCGATGCGGTCGCCGGCGGTGACCACCACGTTCTCCTGGGCTACCCGGCGAAATCCTTGTGCTTCCGCCGCCACCGTGTAAATGCCGGGCTTCAGCGCCGGACGCGTGTACTCGCCGGCTGCGCTGGATATCACGTCGTAACTGAGATTGGTAGCGACTTCGGTGATGGTGATCTTGGCGTTTGGAATGCCGGCGCCGGTCGGGTCGGTGACGGTGCCCGCGATCGTACCAAGATCTCTTTGGGCAAAAACGGCGGCTGCGAAGAGCAGTCCGAGAAGTACTCCTCTAATGCATGCTACTTGGCGCATATTTCCCCCCTCTTTTTGATACACTCCGCCTGGGACGCTGGCGCGTCGGGAGTGCCTTACCCTATTCCCTGAGCACAAAACACCATGCGCGGCCTCGAGTCGAGCCGCGAATGTAAACGATTTCATTGAAAATCTTAGTGCGCGGACCAACCTCAAGTCAAGAGGTTTTTTGAATTTTCATTAATTATTTTGCGTTACACCTTGCTTTGAAGACGCCGGACGCGCTATAAGCTTAGCCAATAGGTACTTATGAAGATTCAGGAGGTTGCGCGGCGCGCGCGGGTCTCGACCGCCACCGTATCCCGCACAATCAACAACCCTTCGCTCGTTAATCCGAAAACCGCCAAGCGCGTCTGGAAGGCGATCGAAGAGTTGCGTTACTACCCGAACACGCAGGCGCGGTCGCTGGTTTCGGGCCGCAGCCGCATTCTGGGGCTGATCGTATCGGACATCACCAATCCATTCTTCCCTGAGCTGATCAAAGGCTTCGAGGATGTGGCGATCCATCACGGATACGAGATTCTGATCAGTTCGACGAACTACGATTCGGCCCGCATGGCGATCTGTGTACGGCGCATGCTGGAACGCAAAGTAGAAGGCGTGGCTATCATGACCTCCGAGATGGACAAGCACCTCGTCGATCAGTTCGCGAACCGCAACGTTCCCATGGTGTTTCTGGACGTCGGAACGCCTGGCGACCACACCAGTAACATCGTGGTGGACTATGCCATGGGGGTGAACGAGGCTGTGGACCACCTGTTGTCTCTAGGGCACCGTAGAATTGGGTTCATCGGGGGACCGCCGGGCCTGAAGTCGGCGCGCATCCGGCGGGCCGCGTTTCTGCGGTCGCTCCGCCACTACGGCCTTGACCGGGATGCTCGCCTGGTTGAGGCCGGCGATCACACTGTCGACGGCGGCCTGGCTGCCATGACCCGCATGCTGGATTCGAAGTGTGCTCCCACGGCCGTGCTGGCTTCCAACGATTTGACCGCCATCGGCATGATGCGCGCCGTGCGGCGCGCCGGTTTGATCGTGCCCCAGGATGTTTCAATCGTGGGCTTCGACGACATCCGGTTGGCAGAATTCACCGAACCACCTTTGACCACCGTGCGCCTGTCGCGGCAGGAATTGGCCGAGCGGGCCTTTCACGCTCTCCTATCGAACCTGGATGGCCAGCCAAAGCGCCCCGAAAGCAAAGTGGAGACGCACCTGGTAGTCCGCGAGACGACTTGCCCCGCGCGCCGCCCTGCCTGACTCATCTTGCATGAGACAAGACTTCGGGCGCATCGCCGTCGTATGCGTGATAGAATACTTGGCCAAGGCACTCGGGAGGTGGACCGATTTCTCGTCGCTCTGTATTAGGCGCAAGTCTTCGCTGCCCGCGCGAGATTGCGCAAGCCGTTTCGTGGAGCCGGAGGACCTTCCTGCGCGAGGTCACCGGCGCAGCCGCCGCCACGGCTTTGCTGAGCATGGCCCCACGGCGCGCGTGGGCCTCGCCGCGCGGCCGTAAGGCGATCGTGGTAACGTTCGGCGGCGGCGCGCGCGACGAAGAAACCTTCATGCCGGACGGGCAGGAGAATATTCCCCACCTGCTCACCGACCTGATGCCGCGCGCCACGTTCTTCAGTCAAATGGTCAATCGAGGAATCCTGGGACACTATGTGGCGACCGCCAGTCTGGCCACTGGGGCGTATGAGACCTTCAATAATTTTGCCGCGGTTCCTCCGGATCGTCCTACGGTCTTTGAGTATTTCCGCAAGGATTTGAAGCGCCCCGCCGTCGACGCTTGGGTAGTGGCGCCCAGCAACGGTTTCAACCGCATCGGCGAGAGCGGCAACCGTTCCTACGGCCGCGGCTGGGGAGCCGGCGTCATTTTGCCCAAGCGCCTTTTGGCGGCGGCCCTGTCGTCGAGTGAAGGCGCCGCGTACGAGCATCTTCTGCGGGATAACTACGAGACTCCGCTCTATGCCCCGGATCTCGGCGGCAACCAGATCGAGTTGCACCAGATGGCCGAAGTACTCAGGCTATCGGTGGCCGATTTTGCGGCGCACGCGCGCGTGCTGGCGAGCCCCGACGAGTTGTCCGTTTATATCGCCCGGCAGCTCATGCGCCAGCTCGCGCCCAGCCTGCTCTGGATCACGCTGCACGATATCGACATCGCCCATTCGGGGACGTATTCGTTATATCTCGAGGCCATCCGGCGCACCGACCGCCTCTGCGGGGAGATCTGGAGCAATATCCAGAGCGAGCCGGAATACGCGGGCAAGACCAACATGTTCATCCTGCCCGATTTCGGCCGGGACTCGGATGACGACGCGGGTGGCAACGGGTTCCAGCATCACCGCACCGGCGATGCGCTTTCGCGCACCACCTGGATGATGGCGATGGGGCCGGGAGTTCGTGAAAACATGGTGGTGGACAGGGCCGCCGAGCCGACCGATCTGGTCCCCACTCTGGGGGCGCTGCTGGGCTTCGACGCGCGCCTCTCTCAAGGCAAGCCGCTACCGGAGGTTTTGTAACGGACATGCTGCCCCGCGAGCTACAGGCCAGCCAGTTTGCCGGTTACCCGCCGCAGGCCAGACAGTTGGCTGCCGGCCTGGTTTCGCTGTTGCAACAGTTGCCCATCGGTTTTCTGCCGCTGCTGTTGCGTGAAATCATCGTCTATGACTGGAAGTTTCCGCCGGAGCGCAATGAGCTGGAGCATCAGTTGGCATATCTGGAGTCCCGCTCTCCCGATCAGCGGCGGCAATTGCTGGCGGGCTTTGAGAAATTGCACCTCCCGCACGGGCTGGAGGCCTTTGACTGGGTCAACGAGCCGGGCCAGTTCTCCGAGCAACTGACCACGCACCTCTGGGCTACCCTCCAGATCGACGCTTTCCGGGCGGCCGCCATCGATTATGTGCGCACCATCAACGCCGCCGCGCCGCATGCGCCGCCAGCCATGCCGCGTCTGAGTATGGTGGTGCTCGGTAAGGATGTTGCGGAGAACCAGTACAGGCTCTTTCGCAAGCTGCGCCCTTACGGAGTTTATTTCAACCGCGTGAAGCCTGAAAACGGGCTTCGTATACTGCTGGACGCCGCGGCGGCCAGGGCCCAGGCGCATCCCGCTCCGTACGGCCATTGGTATATCGACGGCGGACGCGAAGAGCCTGTTTCGAGCGAGGGGCTGGTGCGCTTCTCTTACGACTCGCTGGCGCCGGCGCGCGCGGCGCTGCAGGACAAGATGCAAAAGACATTCCAATCCGGCATGGGGCCTGAGGCGTTTCGCACCATGCTCGCCCGCATGCGCCCGGCGGAGTTGGGCCTGGGAGACGCGCCCGACGCGGTATTGAGCCGCTTCCAGGTCAGCGTGCTCACGGAAGGTTCCGGGACGCAGATCTTCAGCACCACGTTTGTGCAATGGGCCGCGCGCGAGGCGTTCCGCCGGGCCCAACCCCTGACACTCCTGCTGCGGTTTGCCCCCCGCCAGCGGGCACGGCCGATGAATGAGTTGCTAGCCGAAACACAGCGGAAGCCGGAATTGGACCCGCAGGGGTCGCTGGTGGATGCCGATATGGGCGCCTATTATACGTGGCTGAATCAGCAACGTCTGGCGGGAGCGGAGCAGTCGTCCTTCTTGGTCTGGTTCGAAGACCACAACGAAGCGGTCGCCATTGGTCCCGCATTGGCCCGTGCGACCGAGTCCGGCAGTCCGGTGGATCTTCAACACCTGGTCAAGCAGATTTCCTAATTAAGCGCGTACCGCGGGATCGCTATGAACAGCGAATGCCGACCTGGCTAACATCACAACTCATTTCACCGCGACCGTGACGTTGGCTTGGCTGGCCACTCCGCCTATCGTGATCGAGACCGGCACGGCGCTGCCGGGTGTTACCGACTCCGGGATCAGCGCGTTCACCTGCACCAGGCCCGCGGTAGCGCCCGGAGATTCACCGCAGTAATTGGTGGTTGCAGTCTGCCCTCCAATGCTGGCCGAGCAGGATAAGTTCACCTTGGGCAGCGGCGTCCCGGATATGCGGCCATCCACACCCGGCGGCGTCGTCACTCCTTCGCCGGTGCCGTAGATGAATACATACTGCCCGCGCGGCGCCGGGTGGGCTGGCGTGTTGAGGCTGTAATCCTGGTTCAGGATTGCGCCCTGGCCATGCCCCGACGCATCGCCGGTGAAGATTGCGGTGGTGGCGGCCGCGACTGCTACCGGAAATGGCGCGGATGCATTACCGTGATAAGCTACCACTACGTTGACGGAATTCTGCCCGGCAACCTCATAAGGAACTATCGTGCTCAACTGCGTGGCGAGCGTATAGACCATGGGCGCCGCGTAGCCATTGAAGAACACCTGCACGCCGCCAATGGAACTGCTCAGCGTCCCATTGGAGTTGACTTGGAGGCCCGCCAGGCTGGCCGGTCCCAGCGACTGTCCAAAGATCGTGACAATCTCTCCGGGCGAGACGCCACTGGCGGCATACGAAGCGGCGCTGGTGACTGCGGAAACCACCGGCTGCGGCACAGTCATGGCGCTCTGCGCCTGCGGAATCACCAATAGGGTCATCGAGTACGCCGGGAACGTGGCGGTGAGGCTGTTGCCGCCGACATTGATGTCCGCAGTCTGCCGGACGATGGCGGTGAGATTCGCCTGGCTGTACTGCCACACCTGGGCTGTGCCCGCCGGCGTGAAATTGGCAAGACTGATTGAGTCGCCGATAGCGCCGGCAGTCTTGTTCAGCACCAGCACGGTCAATGCCGAGTCCACGCGTTGCGCGGCATAGATGGAGAGCGTATCGGGATCGCTGCTGGTGCCCGACACGCTGGTGCCCCCGAACCGGCTGCCGTTGCCGTCGTAATTCAGGAAGATCTTGAACGCGAATGCGCCCGGATCGGTGGGCGCCGGTGCACCCCAGAGCGTCCCCAGAGTGAGGCCATAGGCGCCGAAGATGCCCAGAATATCGGCCTGCGCGATGGCGCCGGTAACGCTTTCGAGCGCGCCCCAACTGTACTCCGTGATGGCGGTGTCGGTGCCCGGATAATACTGGCTCACCCACTGCTGCATGCGCGGTACCAGTTGCGCCGCGACCAGGTTGCCGTTCGCGTCGTACTCGTTGTCGCCTGCCTGCGAGTTGGGCACAATGTAGTTGGGGTCCCAGAGTGCGCGCGTGGAGGTCATGCGCAAGGTCTCCATAGCCGCGTCGCCGGCTGTGGAACTCAGCGTGTCCGGCTGGATATAGGCGTGTACGTCCACATAATCCAGCAGCCGGAAACCATTGGCTTGCTCGAACTGGCTCATCTGTTGCAGGTAATACGGAATCCACGGGACGCCGCCGTGCGCATTCTGATCGGTGGGATTGTCCCAATATTGATACGGCGACGTGTCCCAGCCGCTATCCATATCCGCCCTGGAAAAGAACATCCCCGACCAGCCCCCGGGTACCGGGCCGGTAATCAGCGCGGTGGAGTCCACGGCTTTCACCGCCTGCGCCCACTTGATATTGCGCGCCAGCATGTCGTCGTAAGTGGCCGCCTGCGGGTAAATATCGATGTGGTTGGAATACCACCACTCCGGCTCGTTGTCCATGCTCCACAGGCGCACGCCGCCCGCGTTGGCCGGACCGTAGCCAGTCATGATCTGCTGCACCCATTGCTGGGCGAAGGACTGTGTCACGGGAACGTAGGCGTCACTGGGGTCATTCACCACCGGGTCGCCGTTGAGGAGTACGCCGTTTCCGCAGTCGGGATCGTCGGGGGCCGTTGCTTTCTGCGCACCATATTTCTTCACGCTGAAGCTGCATTCGCCGGCGGCTTGGGGAGACCAGTCCATCAGGGGGATGGTTCCCAGGCTGACGGTGCCGGCGGTCAGGTTGGCTGAATGAAACGCATCGAAGCCGGGGCTGACGCTGTAGTTCTCGTAGCACCATGGATTGTCGCCGGTGTTGTTCTTGACGCTGTTCTGCCAGTTGAAGCTGGTGGCATCGTCGCCGCCCCAGCGGATCACCGGAATGCGCATCAGCCCCATCAGCCCGGCGTCGCTCCACTCGTTGATGCCATAGATGTACGGACTGATCGTATTGCGGTTGGCATTGGCGTCCACGGCCAGCGTGGGCGCGGTCTGGGCGTATAGGCCCAGCACGGAGAAAGACGCGGCGAGAAGATGCGGACGAAGCATCATGACCACCCCTCTCTATCTTATAGCGCGGCTAGCGCGCGCTGCCACATGCGGGTGCGGTAAGCGTGAACACTAGGTAGTGTCCAACAAATACGATTTGCTGGTGAGAACCGCCCGCGTTAGAATCGAGGTATCTCCAACCTGTTCAAGAACCATCTGGTCGCCGCATACCTGCTAATGGTGGGCTTGCCGCTACTGGGCCTGCTCGGCATTCTGGACGCCGGGCGAGGCATCCCCGCGCCGCTCTCTATCGGCGGCGAATGGACGCTCGAGTTCAATTCCGTGTTGTACTGCGGCAACGACCCGGCCGGCCTGCCTCCAACGGCTTTAAACATTTCCCAATCGGGCACTGAGGCCCTCATGACTTTGAATGACGGCCACGCCACCACGCGGGAGGCCACCGTCAACGGCACGGCTCTAACCGCCAAATCGCTGACCGCTACCATCTCCGGCAAACCGGGTGCGCGCACGCTGGAAGGCAAGATGCAATTCGATGGCTGCGCGCCAGTGGCCTTCCGGGCTGTCCGTCAGGCTCCCAAGAAGGGAGGCGAGTGATGCTCAATCTCTTCCAACTGGTGCTGCAGATCGCGGTGATTCTGGTGGCGGCGCGCATCGTGGGATTCCTTTTCCAGAAGATCAAACAGCCACAAGTGATGGGCGAGATGGTGGCGGGGATACTGCTGGGGCCCTCGCTGCTCGGCTGGCTCGCGCCAGGCGTTTCCGCCGCGTTGTTCCCTCCCGCGAGCCTGAGCTACCTCAACGCGCTGAGCCAGGTGGGGCTGGTCGTGTTCATGTTTGTGGTGGGCCTGGCGCTGAATCCCTCGGAACTGCACGGCTATGGCCACGCGGCGGTGCTCACCAGTCATGTTAGCATTGCGGCCCCCTTCTGTCTGGGTAGCTTGACCGCTCTGTATCTTTATCCCCGGCTCTCGGACGACGGAGTCACGTTCACTCATTTCGCGCTGTTCATGGGCGCCGCCATGAGCATCACGGCATTTCCGGTGCTGGCGCGGATTTTGTCCGAGCGCGGCTTGGTGCGAAGCAGAATGGGCACCTTGGCGATCGCCTGCGCGGCGGTTGACGATGTCACCGGATGGTGCATCCTGGCCTATATCGTCGTGCTGGTGCGCGTGGCGCACGCCGCCAGACCGGCTTGGGTGACGATTGCCGGCTCGCTCGTCTACGTTTGCATCATGCTGTTTGTGGTGCGCCGCATGCTGCCCGCCTTGGAGCGCGCATTTCGCAAGCGGGACCACCTGAGCGACGATCTCCTGGCTGTGATCGTGGTGCTGGTACTGGCATCCGCGCTAGCCACCGAGTGGCTGGGCATCCACCTGCTGTTTGGCGCCTTCCTGATGGGCGCGATCATGCCCAAGTCCCCCGAGTTCACGCGCTACCTGCTGCACAAGTTCGAATCGGTGACCGTAGTGTTGCTGCTGCCGCTGTTTTTCGCCTACACGGGATTGCGGACGCGCATCGGAGTGGGCGGCGGCCGCGCGATCTGGTTTTACAGCGCCATCGTCATCGTGGTGGCCATCACCGGAAAACTGGGAGGGTCCATGTTCGCGGCGCGCTTGGCCGGTATGCCCTGGCGCGAGGCGGCCGCGCTGGGCATTCTGATGAACACGCGCGGTTTGATGGAACTGGTGATCCTGAACATTGGCCTGGATATCGGCGTGATTTCTCCCGCCATGTTCTCTATCATGGTGCTAATGGCCCTGGTGACCACCTTCATGACCACGCCGTTGCTGGAGTGGGTCTATCCAACGCGCCTGTTCACGGCGCAGGTGGATGAGATCCACAAGAACGTCGCGTAGGGCAATTCTCCAGGGTGGACCGTTTTCGCCGCGCGGCCGGATTGCAGTCCAGTGGCGCCACCCTGCTCTACCCGCCGTCCCCACCGGCGGCCCGGTAGCAGTTAGGGTCAATAGCTGCCTAAAACCCTTCCAGCAAATGCCCCATCTTCTCTTTCTTCGTCCGCAGGTACGATTCAGTCGAGACCATCGACGGCACGATGCAAGGCACGCGCTCCTCCACCCGCACGCCCGCGGCTTCCACGGCGGCCACTTTCTCCGGATTGTTGGATAACAGGCGGATACTCTTCAATCCGAAATACCGCAGAATCTCGCCGGGCAGCTCATAGTTGCGCAGGTCGGATTCGAAGCCCAGGCGCTCATTGGCCTCCACTGTGTCGGCGCCCTCGTCCTGCAATTCGTAGGCGCGCAGCTTGTTCAGCAGCCCGATGCCGCGACCCTCCTGATGCTCATAGATCAGCAGCCCACGGCCCTCTTCGGCGATCGTGTGCATCGCCAGTTCAAGCTGTGCGCGGCAATCGCAGCGCAGGCTGTGGAAGACGTCGCCCGTCAGGCATTGCGAGTGAATGCGTACCAGCGGGGCCAACGGACCGTGCGCCACATCGCCCATTTCGAGGACCACAGCCTCTTCCAGGCGGTCCTCGTGGCGGCCTTCAAATCCGTGGATTCGAAAGTGTCCAAACCGGGTTGGGAAATCGGCTTCGGCAGCCTTGTGCAGCCGGAGCGCGGAAGGAGTGGGCATGAGATCTCTGCCGGCTGTCCCGATGCTTTTATTATAATGATGTGCGAGCTTCCATGGCGGATTCCTCACTGGTCACGCTGCTGGTGAAGCTGGGCGTGGTGGCCTCGCTGGCCAGCATCCTGGTTCGCTGGAGCGCCGTCAAGCGCATGCTAATGCGCGAAAACCGGACCATGGCCCAGCGCGTGAAACTGTCGCTGTGGTTCTCCGGAGTGTTCGGCGCGAGCGTTGCCATGCGAGTGGTGAGCGCCACCTACCAGGCTGGCAGCTACCAGGCTGTCGACCTTGGCCTGGAAGGCAGCCTGCTCGCGGGCCTGCTGGGCGGTTACGTGACAGGTCTGACGTCGGGAATTCTGATCTCGGTTCCAGCCATGCTTCACCACGAGTATCTGACCATGCCGCTGTTGGCGGGGCTAGGAGTGCTGGGAGGCCTGTTGCGCGATTGCGCCGCCGACCCGGAGGATATCTGGCGCTTCAGCCCATTCTTCGACCTGAACCTGTGGCGCTTCTTCAAGCAGCGCCGCTTCGACCGGCGCAACGCTTTCAATCTGCTTTTCTTCGTTGTAATTCTGTTCGCCGAATTCCTGCGGCAGGCCCTCGGCCAGGCCTTCGGCGCGAAGGGCCGGATCTTTTATCTGCATCCGGAGCCGCCCAATTTCCTGATGTACGCGGCGATTTACGCGACCACGCTGTTCTCCGTCACGCTGCCGATCAAGATCTGGAACAACACCCGCAACGAAGGCAAGATCGAGGAGCAGAAGCGGCACTTGATTCAGGCCCGCCTGGAAGCGCTCACCAGCCAAATCAATCCCCACTTCTTGTTCAACACGCTGAACTCGGTCTCTTCGCTGATCCGCACAGATCCGAACCAGGCGCGCGTCATGGTGCTGAAGCTCTCGAACATCCTGCGGCGGCTGCTGCGCAAGCACGATAACTTCAGCGCGCTGCGGGAGGAGATCGGCTTCATCGACGACTATCTGGCGATCGAGGTGGTGCGCTTCGGCGACAAACTGCGCTTCGAAAAAGACGTGGCCGCCGACACCTTGGACATGCTGGTGCCAAGCATGCTGCTACAGCCCCTGATCGAGAATTGCGTGAAGCACGGGCTCAGCAGCAAAGTGGAAGGCGGTACCATCCGGCTGCGCAGCCGGCGGATGGATTCCAGGCTACGGTTGTGGGTGGAGGACGATGGCATCGGCATACCCGAATCCAAGCTGGCTACCCTACGGGAACAGGGCATCGGAGTGAGCAACGTGAGCGAGCGGCTGAGCGTGCTGTTCGGCAACGACCACAAGATGAGCATCGACAGCCAGCCCGGACATGGCACGCGCATCGAGATCGAGATTCCGGAATTGCAGACCAGCTTGGTAGCGGTTTCTTAAGACGGAACCGACGACGAGCCGATTTTGCGCACAGTCTGGTTCACGAGGCGCCCGTGCTCACAAGCGATCGGAAGATTCGCAAATCGACACTGATCCCCCTTGCCTGATTTTCAAGCAGGGATGGCCGGAATGGGTGGTGTGACACTTTCCGCCGATTTCGGCCACGGCGCAAGACTTCGTCAAGCGCTTAGCGGCAAAATATGCACTACCGGGAGCATATCTTTCACCGGAATGGACGGTATGGCGACCTGGCTCAGCGCGAGCAGCAGGTTTTCCTTGCTACCGCAAACGCAGGGCAAGGTGTCGTTAGTAAAATAACCCGGGCACGGTGCCGGTTGGCCGGCAAAGCAACAAACGTTGTGCATTTTTCGATGCCTCCGTTTCATCCTCCGAGCAATTCTTTTGCCGTTCGTGGAGGGCTTCCTTCGCCCTCTGGCTCTATAGCCGATTATGGAACGCTTCACACCTCCTGTCAACCACACTTAGGAGATCCGTGTCCGAATTCTCAAGATTTGGCCGACAAAGCGTTCGTTTTTCTGGCTGCCCTTCTCATGATCTGTCCGAATTACGGGCAGACAGGGCCGAGACGACGTTGGGCGTACGCTAGGTTTCTGAGCAATGTCTCACGTTTGCGGTTCCATCTGCGACCCCACGGCGGGCTCTTGGGAAAGGAACCGCCGAACGGTTTCTTCCAGCGCGGG
>Ga0182018_10003358_pt1 | contig 14510 bp, 15 predicted proteins | sample 812P2MmetaG_FD_120490 | JGI IMG/M metagenome (GOLD analysis project Ga0182018, IMG submission 120490) | Permafrost microbial communities from Stordalen Mire, Sweden - 812P2M metaG | ecosystem: Environmental > Terrestrial > Soil > Wetlands > Permafrost | place: Sweden: Stordalen | collected...
AGGAAATCTTCACTGACCCTTCCTACGCCGGACAAATCGTCGTCCTCACCAATCCGCAAATCGGCAACTACGGCACCAATCCCTCCGACGACGAGGCGGCGAAACCCTACATCGAAGGCCTCGTCACCCGCGAATTTTCCGTGCACGCCTCCAACTGGCGCTCCCGCCGCGTCGCTGACGAATATCTCGAGCACAACCACGTTCCCGTCATCTCTGAAATCGACACCCGCGCCCTCGTCCGCCACCTGCGCACCCATGGAGTCATGCGCGGCGTCATCTCATCGGTCGAAACCAATCCCGACGTCCTCGTCGAAAAAGCCCGCTCCATCCGCAAAATGGACGGCACCGACCTGGCCAAAGTGGTCTCGACCAAAGACCGCTATGAGTGGGACTACGACGGACCCAACCCGCTCCGCCTTGACGAAGTTGCTATCGAACCCGACCTTCACGTCGTCGCCTACGACTACGGCATCAAGAAAAATATCCTCCGCATGCTCACCAGCGAAGGCTGCCGCGTCACCGTCGTTCCCGCGCAGACCTCCGCCGAAGACGTGCTCGCGCTCAAGCCCGACGGCGTCTTTCTCTCGAACGGCCCCGGCGATCCCGAGCCCGTCACCTACGCGCAGGAGAGCATCCGCAAGCTGGCCGGACGCACGCCCATCTTCGGCATCTGTCTCGGCCACCAGCTTATCGGCCTCGCCCTCGGCGGCAAAACCTACAAGCTCAAGTTCGGCCACCACGGCGGCAATCATCCCGTCCGCTGTAACGACACCGGCAAGGTCGAGATCACCGCGCACAATCACAACTTCGCCGTCGATCCCGACTCCATCAACACCAGCGAAGTCGACCTCACCCACATCGACCTCAACGACAACACCCTCGAAGGCCTCCGCCACCGCACCCTGCCGCTCTTTAGCGTGCAGTACCACCCCGAAGCCAGCCCCGGCCCCCACGACTCCCACTACCTCTTCAAAGACTTCCGCAAAATGATGGAGGAGTGGAAGGGATGACGCAGAATTCAGGCAGGAGTTGCAGCATTCACCAGCGGCGGGGCTCTTGGCTCCGCTATTTTTTGGCAATATGGGCCTCTATTGCGGTATTTGCGTTGGCAGTTCCGTTCGTCGATGGACAGATTACGGTTGAGAGGCCGATTCGTCTCGCGCATGCTTACGGTTACGTTCTAACCGAAAGAGGGAAGCCTGTGGCGGGTGTTCAGGTCGCGCTTGTCAGTGGGGGGCCCCCTCCACTCGCAATGAATACCGATCTCGAGGGAAACTTCGACTTCCCTGGGGCAAAAGGGGAGTATCTGTTACATGTGAAGATTCCTGGTTCGGCGATCGCGGCGCGACAGGTCATCGTCGGAAGGGGCTTTCGCGCCCTATTTCATCACGGCCCGCTCTACGTGATGATCAATCCTAACGGAGCCTGCTCAGATTGCACCTCTCCAATCTTTGCCAGCAAGAAGGAATTCGACCGCGGCGTGAGAGAAAACGCAAGAACAACAAACTAGGAAATCGTCGAAACAATGCCACGCCGCAACGACATCACCAAAATCCTCGTGATCGGCTCCGGCCCGATCGTCATCGGCCAGTCCGCCGAGTTCGACTATTCCGGCACCCAGGCCTGCAAAGCCCTCAAGGCCGAAGGCTACGAAGTCGTCCTGGTGAACTCGAACCCCGCGACCATCATGACCGATCCCGAGCTCGCCGACCGCACCTATATCGAGCCGCTCACGAAGGAATATCTCGACGAAATCCTCCGCCTCGAATCCGAAATGCTGAAAGAAGAACACCGCAGCGGCGTTTTCGCGCTCCTCCCCACCGTCGGCGGCCAAACCGCCCTCAACCTCGCCGTCGAGCTCGCCGACTCCGGCATCCTCGACAAGTACAACGTCGAGCTCATCGGAGCGAAACTCGAAGCCATCAAGAAAGCCGAAGACCGTCTCCTCTTCAAGGACGCGATGACCCGCATCGGCCTCGACGTCCCCCGCTCCGCCCTCGTCAACAATCTCCGCGACGGCCTCGATTTCGCCACCAAGATCGGTTTCCCCGTCATCATCCGCCCCTCCTTCACCCTCGGCGGCTCAGGCGGCGGCATCGCCTACAACCGCGAAGAACTCCTCGATATCCTTGCCCGCGGCATCGACCTCTCGCCCGTCCACGAGTGCCTCATCGAAGAATCCGTACTCGGCTGGAAAGAATTCGAACTCGAGGTCATGCGCGACCTCGCCGACAACGTCATCGTCGTCTGCTCCATCGAAAACATGGACCCCATGGGTGTCCACACCGGCGACTCCATCACCGTCGCCCCCGCGCAAACCCTTACCGACCGCGAATACCAGGCCATGCGCGACGCCGCCATCCGCGTCATGCGCGAAATTGGCGTCGAGACCGGCGGCTCCAACGTGCAGTTCGCCGTGCACCCCGGCACGGGGCGCATGACTGTCATCGAGATGAACCCGCGCGTCTCGCGCTCCTCGGCTCTCGCGTCGAAAGCCACCGGGTTCCCCATCGCGAAGATCGCCGCGCGCCTGGCTGTCGGCTACACCCTCGACGAAATTCCCAACGACATTACGAAGATGACCCCGGCCTGTTTCGAGCCGACCATCGACTATGTCGTCGTCAAAATCCCCAAGTGGCAATTTGAAAAATTCCCAGGCGCCGACGAAAATCTCGGCCCGCAGATGAAATCCGTCGGCGAAGTCATGGCCATCGGCCGCACCTTCAAGGAAGCGCTCATGAAAGCCATACGCTCTCTCGAAACCGGCAAGAAATCCGGCTCTGAAGTTTTTGATCCCCGCCGCCTCACACAGCGCCTCGTCACGCCGCAGCCCGAGCGACTCAGCTACATCCGCTTCGCCTTCCGCGAAGGTCACTCGGTGCGCGAAGTCGCCCGCCTGACCTCCATGGACCCCTGGTTCCTCTACCAGATCAAGGAAATCTCCGACACAACCGCCGCGCTTCCTGAGAGCCCCGCCAATACGTCACCGGAACAGTTACGTAAAGCCAAGCGCCTCGGCATTTCCGACGAAAGCCTTGCCGAAGCGTGGTCCCTGCAAGGCGCCGAAGGCATCGAGCAGGTCCGTGAGCTGCGCCGCCAACTTGGCCTCCGCCCCGTCTTCAAGCTTGTCGACACGTGCGCCGCAGAATTCGAAAGCTTTACCCCTTACCTCTACTCCAGCTACGACGAAGAGGACGAAGCCCCACCCACGCCCAACCGCAAAGTCATCATCCTCGGCAGCGGCCCCAACCGCATAGGGCAGGGAATTGAGTTCGACTACTGCTGTTGCCACGCCGCCTTCGCCCTCCGCGAAGACGGCTACGAGACCATCATGGTCAACTGCAACCCAGAGACCGTCTCCACCGACTACGACACCAGCGACCGCCTCTACTTCGAACCGCTCACCCTCGAAGACGTCCTCGCCGTCTACGAACACGAAGCCTCCAGCGGCGCCGAGGTCGGCATGATCGTCCAGTTTGGCGGACAAACCCCTCTCAACCTCGCCCTCCGCCTCAAAGCCGCTGGCGTGCCCATCATCGGAACCTCGCCCGAGTCCATCGACCTCGCCGAAGACCGCAAGCGTTTCGGAAAGTTACTGGAACAGTTACAAATTCCACAGCCGCCCGGCGTCATCGCCACCAGCATTGAAGAAGCCCTCGCCGGAGCCGAGCGCGTCGGCTATCCCGTTCTCGTTCGCCCTTCCTACGTCCTCGGCGGCCGCGCTATGGTCATCGCCTTCGACGCTGAAGGCGTCTCCCGCTACATGAAAGAAGCGGTCGAATACTCCCAGGACCGTCCCATTCTCGTCGACCACTTCCTCGAGGACGCCGTCGAAGTCGACGTCGACGCGCTCTGCGATGGCACCGACGTCGTCATCGCCGGAGTCATGCAGCACATCGAAGAAGCCGGCATCCACTCCGGCGACTCCTCCTGCGTGCTGCCCGCCGTCGATCTCGCGCCCACCACCCTCGACACCATCCGCGGCTACACCCGCCGCCTCGCGCTCGCCCTCAACGTCATCGGCCTCGTCAATCTGCAATTTGCCATCCAACGCAGAGCCGGCCAGCCCGACAAAGTCTTCGTCATCGAAGTCAATCCGCGCGCCTCGCGCACCGTGCCCTATGTCTCGAAAGCCACCGGCGTGCCCTTAGCGAAAATCGCATCGCGCCTCATGACCGGCCGCCGCCTGCGCGAATTCCTCGACATCGACGGTAAAGACCTCGAAACCGGCACCCACTACTACGTCAAATCTCCCGTCTTCCCGTGGAGCAAATTCCCTGGCGTCGACACCGTTCTCGGCCCTGAAATGAAATCCACCGGCGAAGTCATGGGCGTCGCTGACAACTTCGGCGAAGCCTTCGCCAAGGCGCAGCTCTCCGCAGGTCAGCAGTTGCCGCTCAAAGGCACAGTCTTTTTCAGCGTCAGCGATCGCGACAAAACCAACCTCGTCAACCTCGCCCGCCAGTACGTCGAACTGGGCTTCCATCTCGTCGCCACCGAAGGCACCGCCAACGCCATCGAAAAAGCAGGCATGACCGTCGAGCGCGTCTACAAAGTGAAAGAAGGCCGCCCCAACATCGTCGACCTCATCAAAGGCGAACGCATCCAGCTCATCATCAACACGCCGCGCGGCCAGGATCCTTACTTCGACGAGAAAGCCATCCGCCGCGCCGCAGTGCTGGCGCGTATCCCCACCATTACCACGCTCGCCGCCGCCCGCGCCGCCGCCGAAGGCATCGCCGCGCTCCAAAGCCGCCGCATCACCGTCAACCCTTTGCAGAAACTTCACGCCGAGCATCTCGCCGCGCGCTGAACTCCGTCCAACGCTACCGGCTACCGGCTAATCCTCATCCCGCCACAGCGCCACGCCGCCCAGCAGCCCGTCCAGATTCGAAACGATGCTGACATTGGGACGCGTCCTCAGAGTCACCAGCTTCGTGTTGCCGCCGCCCAGATAGAGATGATCCCAGTTAAACGTCGCGGCGGTCTGAGCGATCGCTTTGCGCAGCAGCTTATTCCATTTCTTCACGCCGTGCTTTTTCAGCCCGCGGCGGCCGAGGTAATCCTCATAAGTCTTCTTTAGCCATGGATGGTGGCCGAGCTCGAGGCCCGGACACAACCGCCCATCGGTGAACAGCGCCGAACCCATGCCCGTGCCGAGGGTGATAATCATCTCGACGCCACGACCCTGTATCGCGCCGAAACCCTGCACCGCGGCGTCGTTCGCCACACGCACCGGCTTCTTCCAGCGCTTTTCCAGCTCCGCCTGCAACGGGTAGCCGATCCAGCGCGGATGAAGATTCGCCGCTGTGAAAACAACACCCTTCTTGATCACTCCAGGATACCCGACGCTGACCCGATCGAAGGGGAGCATCTGTGCCCGCAGTTCCTCAAGCGCCGCCAGTAGCCGAGCCGGCGTCGGCGGATCGGGCGTGGGAACGCGCAGCCGTTCGGTGAGCGGCTTGCCGTTATGGTTCAGGCAAAGCATCTTCAGCCCTGAGCCGCCAATATCCACTGCGAGCGTAACAAGCGGTTTCGCGTTGTTCATCGAACCTGCGCTTCTGGCTGGTCCCTCCTGGCTGCTATCCGGGTCAGTCGCAAACCGGAACAGTGTATCGCGGCCAGGAGAAGAGCCGTTGAACACCTTATCGTCACTGCCCCTCGATCACAATAGGCAGCGACGGCGTCTCCGATCCGTGCCCCGGCTCGACCGTGACCAGAAAGCTCTTCGCCTGCGTCTCCGCCGGCAACGGCGGCAGTACCACCGTCGCGCCATGGTCCGCGTCAGGGCGAAACAGCCCCGCCGGAATCGGCGCTTTTCCCTGTGTCGGAATCAGCCACAACTCATAAGCCTTGTCCGCGGGAATCGGACGCAATCCGCCTGCGATGAATACCAGCGCGCCCTTATCCGCCAGCCAACTCACCTGTCCGACCGGATGAATGGCTTGCCGCGTCTCCGTCAGCACCACATGCGCCGCCTGCGGCGAACTCAGCACCGCCACAATCTGGTTCGCATGATCGAGCTGCACCTGCATCTGAGCCGAGCCTCCCTGCGAAGTGTTGAGCTCGCCGCGCACGGTTGCCACTTTGTGCGCCAGCCCCGCCGCCACCGCCAGAAACACCACCGCCAGCAACCAGCCCAGCCAGTTCAGCGGATGGATGTGCTTCGTTTGTGCAGTATCGTCAGCCATCGTCGGAAATTCCAGGAGCCACGCCCCGTCTGCAAGATAGTTTAGATGCAGCCGGTCTCGCCTTGAGAAAATCCGGCCGAAAACCCGCGGACACCGCGCTCAGGAATCAGGCCATGAAAATCCGCCTCGACAAATTATTGGTGGAGCGTCGTCTGGCCCCCACCCGCGAGCGCGCTCAGGCCCTCATCCTCGCCGGCCGCGTCCTCGTCAACGAACAAAAGTACGAAAAGCCAGGCACCTCCATCCCTGATGACGCCCCCATCCGCCTCCTCGGCGGCGACCTCCGCTACGCCAGCCGCGGCGGACTCAAGCTCGAAGCGGCCCTCTCGCATTGGAGCATCGACCTCCGCGACCGCTTCTGCCTCGATGTCGGCGCCTCCACCGGCGGATTCACCGACTGCATGCTCCAGCACGGAGCAGCCCGCGTCCTCGCCATCGACACCGGCTACGGCCAGATCGCCCAAACCCTCCGCGACAACCCGCGCGTGACGCTCATGGAGCGCACCAACGCGCGCCACCTGAACCCCGGCGACCTGCCGCCTGGCATCTCGTTCATCGCCGTCGACGTCTCCTTCATCTCCGCGACCCTCGTCCTACCGCCCGTTATCGGCGCCGCCCGCCACCGATCCGAACCTGGCCCAAACCTCGAAGCCGTCATCCTCATCAAGCCGCAATTCGAAGCCGGCCGCGAACACGTCGGCAAAGGCGGCATTGTCCGCGACCCCGCAGCCCACCAGCTCGCCATCGATCGCGTCCGAGCCTGCGTCGAACAACTCCACGGTACGACCATCGAAGTCATCGAATCCCCCATCACCGGCGCAGAAGGCAATCGCGAATTCCTCCTCCACGTTCAATGGCCGTAAGGCATCCTTGGATGCATCAGTCCCAAATGATGGTATGATGCTGACATCATGATGGCACGTACTCAGATCACTTTGCCGCCCGAAACCCAGCGCCTCGCCAGAAAACGCGCCTCGGATCTCGGCATCTCCCTGGCGGAATACGTGCGAACCCTCCTTGCGCGCGACCTGGCGCGTCCGCGCGCAATCGCCGATCCCTCCCGTATCTTCGACCTGGGAAGTTCCGGCGCCTCTAATATCGCCCGCGATAAAGATAGGATGATCGGCGAGGCGTTCGATGCGGCGCATCGGAAGTCCCGGCGATGAGCCTGTTCGTTGACACCTCCGTCTGGTACGCGGCAGTGGATTCCAGCGACGTCGATAACCTCCGCGCCAAAGCCGTCCTCAGTGACGGAGAACCGCTGGTCACGACAGATCATGTCCTGGTTGAGACATGGAGGCTGATCCGTCATCGCCTGCATCGTCACGCCGCTGATCGTTTCTGGGAAGAACTACGGAGCGGCCTTGCCATGCTTGAAACGGTTGGGCCCGCGGACCTCGAGGCCGCATGGCAGATCGGCCTTGCGTGGAAGGATCAGGACTTCTCCATCGTCGATCGCACCAGTTTTGCAGTGATGCTCAGGCTGGGCGTCGAGCGAGCCGCATCCCTCGACGATCACTTCGCTGTCTTCCGCTTCGGACCCGCCAAACGGCGCGCCTTCACCATCCTTAACTAATCGAATCAAGGCTCGGGCGTCGCCCCTGTCGAATCGTTCTCTCGCCGGTGTATTCTGGTTGACACTTAGCGACAGAGTCCCCAGCAGGCCTGCTCGCCGGTGTGGTGGGGTCCCAAACCATCCCTAACCAGAGTCCTGTTTCATCTGCGGGAGCGGATATGAGTAAAACGTTTACCATCGGCATCGGCGGCGCCGCCGGCCAGGGTGTTGCCACCCCCGGTGACATCTTCGCCAAAATTTTCAGCCGTCGCGGCCTGCACCTGAACGCTTACAACGCCTACCAGTCCATCATTCGCGGCGGTCACACGTTTCTCATGATCCGCACTGGCCCCGGCCCCGTCGCCAACATGGGCGACACCCTCGAGCTGCTCATCCCGCTCAATCAGGACACCATGGACCGCCACCTGCAGCTCCTCGGCCCCGGCGGCGCATGCATCTACAACGCGGACACCGTCAAGCCCGGCCAGGCTGCCGAAGGCGTTCAGCTTTGTCCGCTCCCCGTCTCCACCCTCGCCGACATCTCCCGCAACAAGGTCGCGCAGAACACCCTCGCCATGGGCGCCGCCCTCAGCATGATGGGCATCGGCTTCAACTCACTCGAAAACGTCATCACAGAGCAGTTCGGCAAAAAAGCCGCCTCCGTCGCAGAAGAAAACATCGCCGTCGCCCGCGCCGGCTACGACTACGCCACCCAGAACTTCAAGCCCTTCGCCACGCCCCTCCCCATGACGGACAACAAGTACGCCGTCGTCAGCGGCAACAGCGCGCTCGCCATGGGTGGAGCAGCCGCCGGCGTCAAATTCTACTGTGCTTATCCAATGAGCCCCTCCACCGGCGTCCTCCACTGGTTCGCCGCCAATGGCCGCAAGGCCGGCATCATGGTCCGCCAGGTCGAAGACGAAATCGGCGTCGTCAACATGACCATCGGCGCTGCGCAAGCAGGCGTCCGCGCCATGTGCGCCACCTCCGGCGGCGGATTCGCTCTCATGTCCGAAGCCCTCGGCCTCTCCGCCATGGCGGAAATCCCCATCGTCGTCATCGACTGCCAGCGCGCGGGTCCGTCCACGGGCGTTCCCACCAAAACCGAACAGGGCGACCTCTGGCAGATGCTCGGCGCGGCCTTCGGCGACTATCCCCGCGTCATCGCCGCTCCCGTCGACATCGGCGACTGCTTCACGCTCATCCCTGAAATCTTCAACATCGCCGACAAATTCCAGGTTCCCGGCCTCGTCCTCTGCGATCTCCTGCTCTCCGAAGGCCGCCTGAGCGTCGAACCGAAAATCCTCGACTTCGCCCCGCCCATCGATCGCGGCGAAATGATCACCTCACCCAACGGCCACGCCGACGGCGGAATGGGGTCCCCGGCGAGCGGACCTGGCTCGCTGGGGCAGGAATACAAGCGTTACCTCATCACCGAAAGCGGTGTCTCACCGCGCGCCATTCCCGGCGTCCCCGGTTACACGCATGTGGTCGCCAGCGACGAGCACGACGAAGACGGCGTCCTCATCAGCGACATGTACACCAACGCCACCAAGCGCCGCGCCATGATGGAAAAGCGCATGCGCAAAGAAACCGGCATCGCTGGCGCTGTTCCTCCTCCGCGTCTTCAGGGACCCGAAGACGCCGACGTCACCCTCATCGGCTGGGGCTCGACCCAGGGCGTCATCGAAGAGGCCCGCGCCCAGTTAGCGGAGCAGGGAATTACAGCGAATCAACTGCAGATTCGCTGGCTCGTCCCGCTCCACGGCGAAGCCATCCTCGACCAACTGCGCAACGCAAAGCGCACCATCATCGTCGAGAACAACTACAGCGGCCAGTTCGCCCGCTATCTGCGCAGCGAAACCAGCTTCGTCGCCGACGGCCACATCCGCAAGTACGATGGCGAACCCTTCATGCCGCATCACATCGTGGAAGCGGTCCGCGAACAACTCGCCGGCGACACGCAGCTCTCCGTCCCGGCCCACGAAATTATGGTGTAGGAGCGAGCCATGCGGACACGCGCGCAGATTCCGAGTCAGTTTCCTCTGTGCCCTCCGTGTCCTCTGTGGTGAAAAAGAATTTCCCAGGAGAAGCAAAATGGCGACAATTGTCGAAACCCCCCGGCTGACGATGGCCGACCTCAAAGGCAAAGTCGATCCCGACTGGTGCCCGGGCTGCGGCGACTTCGGCGTGCTGGCCGCGGTGCAGAAGGCCCTCGTCGAGCTTCAGATTCCGAATCACCAGATCGTCACCGTCAGCGGCATCGGCTGCTCCTCCAACTTCCCCGGGTTCATCAACACCTACGGTATGCACACGCTGCACGGCCGCTCCCTGCCCGTCGCCACAGGCGTCAAGATGGCCAACCACGAGCTCACCGTCCTCGTCACCGGCGGTGACGGCGACGGCTTCGGCATCGGAGGTAATCACTTCACCCACACCATCCGCAAAAATGTGGACCTGACCTACATCGTCATGGACAACCAGATCTACGGCCTCACCACCGGCCAAACATCGCCGACCAGCCGCCTCGGCATGAAGACTAAGAGCTCGCCCTACGGCAACATCGAAGCGCCCATCAACCCCATCACCATGGCGCTCGCCGCCGGAGCCACCTTCGTCGCCCGCGGTTTCTCGGGCGAACAAAAGCACCTCACCGACCTCATCAAGCAAGCCATCCAGCACAAAGGCTTTTCGTTCCTCGACGTCTTCAGCCCCTGCGTCACCTATAACAAGGACAACACCTTCCAGTGGTTCCGTCCGCGCGTGAAGAAGCTCGAAGAAAACCCCGATTACGACTCAACCAACTGGCTCCATGCCATCGAGAAGTCAACAATGTGGGGCGAAGAAATCCCCATCGGCAAGTTTTTCGAGCGTACCGACCTCCCGTCCCTCCACGAAGCCGAACCCGTCACGCAGGGCCGCACGATGCTCTCTTATCCGCTCCACATCGACTCAGCCGCAGCCCAGTCATTCATCGACGAGCTGATGTAGGCGACTGGTTCGAATGGGCAAATCCAACAGCCTCTGGAGGTCCGGAGCAAATCTCTTTTGGATCGCTCTTGCGTTGGCGACGCTCGCAGTCCACGTCACTGTCAGGCATTGGTATCCCAGCTTCACCCCGCCAGCTTCGCCGGACAAGCCGCTATGGATGAGAACAGGACTCTACGGCGAATTCGTGATTCACATCGCTGCGTTGGGTGCTGTAATCACAGGGATCAGGAATCGCATCCCTTGGTGGAAGCAGCCAGCGTACAGCGATGAAGGCACGCTGGACATCAAGTGCTCGCAGCCTTCGATGCAGCAAGAAACCCGTTGGGGAGAAATCGGCTGGATTGTTCTGGAGTTCTCGATTTACCTGGCGCTGTGGGCCAGGATTTATGGCCTGGTCTAGCCCTCAGTTTTGAAGGGGCACGGCTTCAGCCGTGCTGATAGGATCGAGAATTAAGCGGGCTTTAGCCCCTGAGGGAGGTCGTCCTTGCTCATCCGCAAAACACGGCTCTCCATGTGTTTTGGAATCGGTCTGATCGGCTGCCTCCAATTCATTGCGGCCCAACCCACCACCCCGGCTGAGCTTCCGTTGTACGCCCTCATCCCGGTGGCGGCTCGCGAACCCGCACCCGACTTTACCCTGACCGACCTGCAGGGACACCGGCTGACACTCTCGCAGTACCGAGGCAAAGTTGTGCTGCTCGATTTTTGGGCCGTCAATTGCGGCGGCTGCAAAATCGAGATCCCGTGGTATGTAGACTTCGACCAAAAGTATCGCCAGCAGGGCCTCGCGATCATTGGCCTCGACATGTACGGAGAAACCCCAACCACAATCCGTGCATTTATGGCGAAGTCCCACATGGACTATCCCGTTGCCGTCGGGACCGATGCGCTCGGTTCACAGTTCCATCTCACAGAAATGCCGCTGACTCTGCTGATCGATCGCAAGGGAAGAATTGCCGTCGCACACGCCGGCATCGTCGACCGCGCTCAGTTTGAAGAAGACATCCGCGCCCTGTTGGCAGGCGAATAGTGCCCAGCGTAGGTCTACCGGCTCATCTAATTTCGCCGCCGGTTTTCCTGAGCCCTGAGCCCTGTCCTACTCCACGCCCGCCTCACGCACCTTCTTGGCCCGCTTCTTAGGCTTCTCCACCACAGCCACCGGCTGCGGTTCCCGCGACGAATCGTAATACATCAGCCGCCCGCATGACTCGCACGTCATAATCTCCCCGCCACGAATCTGGTTCCACATCTGCGGGCGCACATACATCTGGCAGCCCATGCATCGCTGTCCCTGCGCGTATGCAACCCCCGTCCCACGCGACGATCCAGCCACATGATCGTAGATCCGCAACAGCTCCTCAGGAACCACCGCCCGCTCTGCCGCCCGCCGCCGCGTCAGGTCTTCGAGCTTCTTCTGTTGCTCCACCGACGCGGCCCGCGCGTCTTCCTTCTCGATCTCGACCGCTTTCGTGTTGTCCTTCAGCTCGCTCTCCGCTGCTTTGCGCTTCTGCTCCAGCTGCTCCACCCGCTCCATGCTCTCGAGCTCGCGGTCTTCGATTTTCTTGATCTCCGCCTCCGCAAACTCGATCTCATGCTGGAACGCCCGATACTCCTCGTTCGTCTTCACGTTCGACATCTGGTCGCGAAGCTTCGCAATCTTCTGTTGCTGGTCTTTCAGGTCGCTTTCGAGCCGCCGCTTGAGCGCCTCTTCATCCTTCAGCGCCTTCGCCGCGTCCTCAACGGCAGACCTCTCCGCCGCCAGCCTGGTTTCCAGCGCCGCCAGCCTCTTCGGCAGTGCCGCAATCTCCGCGCGCAACGTCGCGGTCTCCCCATCAATCGTCTGCAGGCGCATCAGCGCCTCTAATTCAGTTCGCATCGTTTGAGTCTGAAGTTTACCACCCGGCCGCCCGGCGTTTTGTGGCGACCGTCACTGCGGTATCACAACCGCTTGTCCCCACTTCCGCCCAAAGTCGAACAACGCCTTGTCGAACGTCACCAGTTTCGCGCCCGCTCCCGCCGCAAAGGCCAGCAACCAGCAGTCGCCCACCCACTTCGACGCAGGCTTCCCCGCAAACGGTTCCATGACCTCGCGAAACTCGGCATCGATGCTGCGCGGCTCCGGATAAAACTCAACCCGCGCGTCTTCCAGCCAGCCGTCGTACACTTTCCATGCTTCGCGTACGGTGAGGACCCGGTCGCTCATGGCGGCGGCATTGGTGAGGAGGCGAAGCAGCCCGATCTGCGTGTATCGGGAAAAGAGCAGGCGCGATTCCGACTCCACCGATCCCATCCATCGCCATGCTGCAGCGTTCTGCGTGTGACCCTCGATGGAAAGCGCCAGCCAGACGTTCAGATCAGGAAATAATAAGGTCATGCGGATTCTCGTCGGTAGGAAACCGCGGTCCCAGTTTCCCCTTGCCGCGCACCATCGGTCCCGTCACCCGGCGTCCTTTGCCTTTTGGCGCGTACGTCTCCTCCAGAGCCCGCACAATCAGCGACCGGATGGAAGTCCCGGTGCTCTCCGCCCGATGCCGCAACCGTTCATGCAGCGGCTCCGGAATATCGACAGTGGTTCGCACAGCCATGACATGATTATGTCACGAATGATATCGGCACCTGCAGCCTCTGCTCCGGAGATCCGTCTATCTCCGGACACTGCACCCACCCCCGCCTTTGCTAGACTCCGGGCATGCTCCCACGCATCCACCCGTGAACCTCGACCGATCCGTCCGCGGCCTTCGGCGAGCCATGCACTTCGCCCTCTATGACTGGACCCGCGAGATGCCAAAGTCCAGGCGTCTCGTCACCTGGGCCGGCATCCTGATCCAGGGGTACGCCATCTATGCGGGATTCGCGCACACCCTCATTTGGCCCCTGATGTGGCCGACTGGCGTCTCCCTTTATATCGCCGTCTTCGTCCTCTACTGGCTTGGCTCCATGCTCATGAACGGCATGCTCACCTCGGAACTGGCTCGCAAGACCCAGCTCGAATCCGATCAGATCGCCGCCCGTCGCATCCAACAGACCCTCATTCCCCAACAGCTCCACAAACTCCCCGGCTACGACCTCGAAAGCTTCTACAAACCCTTCCGCGAAGTTGGTGGCGACTACTTCGATGTCATCGATCTGCCCGGCAATCGAACTGGTAGTCGGACCATGCTGATCGCCGCCGACGTCTCAGGCAAAGGCGTCGCCGCCGCGTTGCTCGCCGCCAACATTCAGGCTCTGGTTCGCAGCATCGCAACCGCTGAAGTCAATCCCGAAATCTTCGCCACCCGCATCAACCGGCACCTGAAACAATACGCCCCGCCCGGCCACTTTGCCACCGCCCTGTTCCTCGTCCCCGACCGACCCTCGGGAGCGCTCACCTTCGTCAACGCCGGACACAATCCCCCCATCCTCTACGGACCCGCATCGCCCGCTCCCGGAAAGCACGGTCCGGCAACGACGACCCTCCTCGAAGCCACCAGCATGCCCCTGGGACTATTCGCCGACGCCACCTGCGCAACCGGCGAAGCCGTCGTTCACCCCGGCGACACCCTGCTCCTCTACACCGATGGCCTGACCGACTCAATTTCCGGAGACCATCCCGAGCGCAGCATCGTAGAAGCCCTGGCACAAACCTTAGGAACAACCGTGTCGAATCTGAAACGTCTCATCGACCCCAACTTCAACGAAGACGACGTAACAATCCTGGTCTTAAAGCGCCACATCGATCCTGTCCTATCGCGTGCCTTGCCAGCTTAAGCATTTTCCTGCATCCTCATCCCAGC
>Ga0182018_10003359_pt1 | contig 14505 bp, 16 predicted proteins | sample 812P2MmetaG_FD_120490 | JGI IMG/M metagenome (GOLD analysis project Ga0182018, IMG submission 120490) | Permafrost microbial communities from Stordalen Mire, Sweden - 812P2M metaG | ecosystem: Environmental > Terrestrial > Soil > Wetlands > Permafrost | place: Sweden: Stordalen | collected...
CGAAGTCATCGCGCAAGTCAAGCTCATCAGGGCGCCCGAAAACCCCGAGGCGAAAACGCGCGCGGCCAAACGCGAGACGCGGGTGTATCAGCCGAATCACCCGCTCGGTCCCAACCCGCCGGTAACGCCGGGCATCGGAAGCCACAATCCGCGACGGCCCGTTGCGGGCGAGCGGAGCGGTAATCCGCTTCCTCCCATAGAGCCGCACTAAGCCCTAGGCTTCCGCAATTGCAGCCTTCCGGCCCGCGCTTCCTCCCGCGGAAACGAAACAGCTTCATGCACGCGCCCCGCCAAGTAGCCCAGTAGCAGCGCAAGCAGACAGCCAGTAACGCCCCAGAATGTCATGTCCTCGATTGTAATCACCTCTCCGCCCGCTGTCGAGCCGCTCTCGCTCGCCGAAGTCAAGGTGATGCTCGGCTATGGACCTTGGGAAGATTCCGATCACGTCACCAGTTCCAATCTCGCCACCCGGCTGAGAGACACGGTGAAAGCCGCGCGGGAGTACTGCGAGATGTTCACCCGGCGCGTCTTTATCGCCACCGGGCTGCAAATGTGCCTGGATTCGTTCCCGTATTACACGGACACGGTCATGAGCCAGCAGGCCTATCCGCCCGCTTACTACTCGCTGCCGAGATATTCCACAACCCTCTGGAACTACTCGCAGATGATAAAGCTCTTCTGTCCGCCACTCATCACAGTCACGAACATTCAGTACGTGGACGCGGAATCCGGGGAGCTTGAGACGCTGCTTCCGGGAACGCCCGCGAACCAGCAGGGCGATTTTGTCGTGGATAATTCCACCGAACCCGGCAGGCTGTTCCCGAACTCCGGGCAGAACTGGCCCGCCGTCCTCTACGTTCCCAACGCGGTGCAGATCAACTACACGGCGGGCTACGGAACAAGCGCGGCCTCCGTGCCTTCTCGGGTGAAGCAGGCGATCCGCATGTTGGTAAGGGCGTGGGACAAAAATCCCGACCAGACAGGTTCGAAGCACGAAGGCGTAGACCGCTTGCTCTGGAGTCTGCGCATGGAAGATTGGGCGGCGACACGTGGCTAACCTCTGCCAACTCTCGGACATCCACTCGTGGCTCACTATCCCCACGGGGCAGACGAGCGACGACGCGATACTCAATGCGCTCATCGCGTCCGTCTCGCTCGACTTCATCAACGAAATCAAGCGCCCGGACTTCTACCCCGCATTGGATTATCAGGAAGTGCGGGAAGGCGACGGCGGCGACTTGATGGTGCTGAGACACTGGCCGCTGAATTCGATCACAAATGTGTCGCTGATCGAAGGGGGAGCTTCCCCGCCGCAGACGGGAACCAGCATCGAGCAGGCCGTCGAGACCTACACCCTCGGTTTGGATCCCCCGCCCGTCCTCACCGTCGAAGTGGTGAACGCGGCGAACTTTATGCACGACGGGCCTCCGGGTCCGCTGAATCACAATGCAGCCGTTGTGAACGTGGCGACCGGCCTCCCGCTCGCGTTCGTCTCGCAAGGAACCTTGCAGGCAGGGCAGTACAGCGTGAATCCCTCGACGGGCACTTACCTGTTCTCCGCTGCGGATGTGGCAGCCCAAATCCAGGTGCAGATCACGTACACCTGGTTCGATGTTGGCGACCTCGAAGCCATCCCGGAATCCGAGAACGATGTGCAGCCGGGCTGGTGGATCGACATGGACGTGGACCCGGAGCGCAGGTACGAACTGTATTTCGACGGGAAGGTCTACACGTTTCTGGACGAGCGGGAATACTCGATCACCTACAACGCCGGATATGCCACCGTTCCCGGCGATGCAGCGCAGGCCGTGATCGAGTGGGTGTCCTACCGCTACAAAGCTCGCCAGTGGATCGGCCAGACCAACAAGCACATGGCGTCGGGTGAAACCGTGGCCACGCCCGAAAGCGAAATTCCCGCCTCGGTCAAACGCGTCATCGAACGGTATCGCAGATACGACCCGCTGCAAACGCCTCCGGAGCGCGTGCCCTTGCTCGACATGGATAAGAAGCTGGCCATGGCTAAGGCGCGGCAGCGATGATCCTCTTCAACCTCAGCCAAACGTCGGTGGACGAGTCCATCTCCTACATCGATCACCTGAAGGAACGCATCCTGGTGGGCGTCCGGTTGGGGATGAAGGACGGCGTGCAAGGCTTGCGGCAGGCCGAAGTCGAAGCCGCGAGTGCGCATCCTCCAGACCCGCGGCCCGAGAAAGATAACGACCGGCTGGCCAGCATCCTCGGAAGAGCGGGAAGAGTCATCGAAACCGAAGACGCGATCGCCGCGATCTACAAGCCCCGCAACCGGGGAAAGCAGCCGCACTATTGGCTCGAATACGGCGTCAACATTCCCGCCGTCGAAGACACGCTCATGGCCATGAAAATCGGCGGGGATACGGACTTACGGAAAGCGCACAAGGCGTTCTCGATTGGCGCGAAGCCGTTCTTTTTCGCTACCGGAGAAGGGTATCAGGCGGAATTCTTCGAGCGGCTGAAATCGCGCGTGGAAGAGGCGCTGAGCGCCTAGCCAGCTTACTTGATGGGCGCGCCGCAGAAGGCGCAGCGATCCCGCCCGCTCGCCACGATCCGCCAACCGCTCACGGCTCCTGTGCTGAAGCTGCCCACGGTTTGTCCGCCTAATCGAAATAGGACGTAGTCGAAGCGCGGCAAAACCTGATCGACACAGAGGAACACCGCAGTCGCCGCTGTGCTCAGATGCACCGCGACAGTCTCAGGCCCTTCTAACTTGATGCCCGTCTCATCCCGAAGGGCGTTCTCTTCCATGCACTCACTATACCCCGATGCCTAGCCAGCTTCAAGTCGTCAACGCGGAGCCGATCTACGCGGCGCTGTTCGCGCTGCTTCAGCAGCAGCTCCAGGGCTCGCCTCCCACCTTCGTCACCGTGGGGCGCCGGCACGTATCGCCCGACGAGCTGGGGCCGGCCCAGCAGCCCGCGCTCTTCAGTATCGGCGTGGGAGCGGTGGACAATCCCCGCCCCGAAGGAACCCCCGGCAAAGTCACGCTCAAGGCCCTGCTGATTGTGTATGCCTTCGGCAGCGCGTTGAATCAGCCTCCCGGGGAAGAGACGGAGCTTACCGAAACCGTCATCAACAATCTGATTCTCGCGGTCCGGACCGCGCTCGCCCCCGCGTTCCCCAATGGCGGATTCAACCGCCAGACGCTCGGGGGACTCGTAAGGCACTGCTGGATTGAGGGCGAAGTCAGCGTCGATCCGGGCGTGTACGGCCAGCAGGCCGCGGCGCTCATTCCCGTCCACATTTTAGTTCCGTAAACCCGGCGATTCGGAAACGCCAATTTCCAAAACACCAAAAGGAGCATCACTCAATGCCCAATTATCAATTCGGCACCGGCGTCCTCGTAGCTCTCCCGAACGCCGGAAACCTCGCAGCCAATCCCACGCCCTACATGATCGGTACTTTACAAGAGTGCCAGCTCACAGTGAAGGGCGACATCAAGAAACTCTGGGGCCAGAAGCAGATGGCGGTGGCCAAGGCCCGCGGCAAGATCGACGTGACCGCGAAAGGCAAGTTCGCCACGCAAGACCCAACCATGCTCAACCAGCTCTATTGGGGCCAGGCCCAATCGACGGGCATGCAGATTCTCGCGGAGCAGGAAGCCTGGACCATCGGCGGCGGCTCCCCTCCCACCACCACCATCACGGTGCTGAATGAGGCGAACTTCACGACCGACTACGGCGTCGTGAACGCTTCCACCAACCAGCAGTTCACCAAGCTGCCATCGGGAACGCCCGCGCTGGGGCAGTACACTGAAAGCGGCGGGACGTACACGTTCTCCGCGGCGGACGTAGCGGCGCTGACCGAGATTTACATCAGCTACACCTGGTTCAATTCGACGCGCGGCGTGACCATTGCCCTCGCGAATCAGTTCATGGGCTACGCTCCGCAGTTCCAGGCGCTCCTGTTCAACACGTTTCAAAACCAGCTCTTCGGTATCCAGCTCAATTCCTGCATCATCGGGACGTTCTCCATCCCGACCAAACAGGAAGACTTCTGGATCTCGGATCTGGAATTCGACGCGTCTTGCGACCAGGCGGGCAACCTGGGCGCCATGTACGCCGATCTCGGATAAGCCATGGACCAGACACAGCAACTCCCCTACGAGGGGCAGCAAATCTACATGAACGGGAAGGTCTGGACGATTCCAGGCCTTTCCGTGAAGCACTTCCGCAAATTCTTCCCGGTCCTGGCAAAGTCCACGCCCATCGCGAAGGACGCCTCCGTCGAAGAGCAAACGCGGGTCATCAACGAGGGCCTCGATGAACGGCTCCCCGCGATTCTCGCGGCCATGCAGCGCAACTACCCCGATTTGACGCAAGAGCAGCTCGAAGACATGCTCGACGCGGCCAACATTGTGCCCATCATCCAGGCGATCTCCCGCGGCAGCGGCATGCGGCCGGCCAAGCCGGGGGAATAGCGGCCGGCTCCCAAGAAATCGACTGGGACTGGTTTTACCTGCGCCTGGTCCGGGCGGCCGGCTGGACGCTCGAATACATCGACAGGATGTGCGTCGTGCGGGCGTTCGATCTGATCGCCTCGCTCAATCGCCACCCCTCCGCGGATGAAATCCTCGCCGCGAAATACCTGAAACCCCCCGAAGAGCGCGCAGCGCGTCCGAAAACGCGCGACGAAGCGCTCATGCAGATGCAGGCGCTCTCGGCCGATACCGGCGCGATGCGGGCGTCGCGGAAGCTCCCGGCGCATCTGCGGGCAATGGCGGACAAGGCGCTCGCAGTTCAGAAGAAGCTGAGTCAAGCTCCCACACGTACATGATGCGCACCCAGCGGCGCGCCTTGGCGTCCGTCGCCGAAAAGCGGTACTCGCTTCCCCATTGCGTGTACTGGCCGCCATATGGCGTGGTCCTAACCTTCACCATTTGCCTAGCGCCGTGGCTAAAGTAGACGCCTAGATCGCTTTTCACGCGCTGTTTGATCGTCACCGTCTTGCGTTTGCGGCTCAGGCGCACGTCGATCTGTCCCACAACAGGCCCGCTCATAGTCTCCAGTGTAAAACCTCATGGCAGGCATTCTCCAAATCGGCGCATCCGTCAACGTGGCGGAATTGAAAGCGGGCATGGAAGAGGCCGCGGGAAGTGTCCGCGCGCAAGCGGGGCAGATGTCCGCGGCGTTTCAGGGGTTGGCCGCGGAGTCCAAGGCGTCCACGACGCAAATTGCGTCGAGTTGGGTTGGGGTTGCACAAGCCACGCTCGGTCTGAGTGCGGCGCAATCGAGTGTTCGATCTGCAACTAGGGCCGCCAAGGAAGCGGAGGACGACGACACTGCGGCGCTGGCGCGCTTGGCGCTAGCTAAACGCGATGCGGCGGTCGCTTCCGCGGCACTCGCAGCGGCACAGGAAGCGGCCACGGGGGGGGCGCAACGGCTTGGGAATTCGATGATCTCCACGAGTTTGCTGGCCCGCGGCCTGGGGCAGGACATCGGGATTGGGATTCCGCGCGTGGTCGGATCGTTTCTGGCTAGTATCGGCGGCGTGGCGGCTGCGTTGGAGGTGGCATTCCCGGCCATTGCGGTGATTGCTTTGGGCGAAGCGCTCGAAAAGCAGATACCAAAAATCAAGGAATGGATCGAGAGTTGGATGGGCGTCGCGCAATACAAGGAGCAAATTCTTGAAACTGTGGCCGCGATGAACAAGTTGCGCCTGGAACTGTTCGGCATCGAAACCGCGCACCGCAAAGCCGCGGAAATCGGGACGGAAGGCCTGCTTAAGCAGTCGCTTGCGTTGAAAAACGCGGAGGCGGACGCGAAGCAATATCACCAGGCCATCAACGGCGACAAGGGCGCGGGCATCGAGTCGCAGCAGGCCAAGCTCGATCAACTGGAAGCGCATCTGCTGAAGTTCAAGGCTGCGGCTATCGATTCGGCGCTGGCGGCGCATTACGCGATGACGGGTGAACTCCCCGTTTTCCAGACCGAGGACGAAATTAAAAAGGCTGAAGAGGCTGTCAAGAAGCAGCAGGCCTATGTGGACGATCTGCGCGCCAAGAGCATCTCGGCAAACGAAGAAGTGGAGCGCGCCCGCCGCGAGTTGGCCGCGGCGTCGCGCAAAGAGGCAGAAGCGGACGACAAGGCCACTGTTGACGCGCAAAAGAAACGCGACCTCGATCTGCTGGCTTCCCGCGAGGCCGGAATCAAGCAAGCCCGCGCGGACTATAAAATCTCGGCTCAGGATGAACTTGAAGATCTGAACACCGTCTCCGATCTGAAGCTCGCCGCAATCCAGAGGTACGTAAACGATTCCATCGCTCTGCTGAATAAAGAGCACGCCACGACTGGCCAGAACGTCACTCCGCAAGTCACCGGCCTGGAATCCGAGAGCTTCGACGCCGCGGTAAGAAACCTGCAAGAGAAAGCCGCCAACCAGGCCAAATTCGCCGCAGATCAAAAGAAGCAGGCCCGCGAAGTCGCCATGGCGCAGATCGACGCCACGGCCGAGGTAGCGGATGCCCAGGTCCGCTTGGACGATCAGACCGCGCGCGAATCCTACGCATCCCACAAGGCCACCGCGGATCAGGAAACCGCCCTGCTGATTGCCGCGGAAAACGAGCGCGCCGACGCGCATCGCGCCAAGCTTCAGGCGCAACTCGCCGAAGATCAGAAAGAGCCGGAGAAATACGCCGCTGCCATTCTGACGCTCAACGGCGAAATAGAGGCGGCGGAAAAAGACCACCAGGCCAGGCTCGCGGCCATCCGCGCGGAGGGCGACCGCAAGGCTATCGAGGACGCCAGAAAGCTCGCGGACGAGGAAGCCAGCGCAGCCGAAAAGACAGCGCGGAGCATCCTCGAAAGCACCATACGGCTCGACGACGAAAAGCTGAAACACCATCGGATGAGCGTAGCCGAATGGGCACGCGACGAAATCGCGGCCGTCGAAGCAGCCGAGCAGCAGGAATTGCAGATAGTGGATCAGCAGCTCGCCAAACTCAGAGCGCTCGGGTTGCAAGATACCGCAAATTATAAAGCCGCCCAGGACAGAAAGATCGAGATTACCCGCGAAGCCGCCAATAAAATCGAGCAGATCGAGCAGCAGCAGGATAACCAGATCGCCCAGCGCTTCAACCAGCTTTTCACCTCCATGGCGTCCACGATCACGAACAGCCTCAATAGCGTGATCGAAGGCCACAAGACCATGGCGCAGGCGGTCACCCAGATCTGGCAGGGGTTGGCGATGGATGTTATCAAATCCATCGAACAGGTCATTACGAAGTTGCTGGTGGAACTGGCGGTTGCAGCCGCGGTGAACGCACTGACAGGCGGCGTTTCCGACATTGCGGGCGGCCTCACGAGCGGGGAACTGATTCCCGGCGCCACCGGCGCGGCAACTGCGGGCTTCGCGTCCGGCGGCATCATCCCCCGCACCGGCTTCGTCCTAGCCCACGAAAAGGAAGGCATCCTACCCCGCTCGCTCACCTCCATGCTATTGAATGTTGCGAACAATGGAGGCCCGCAAGCTTCCTCATCCGGCCACACCTTCCATGTGAACTACCAGCCCATTATCAATCACCCCATGACCCGCGACGACGTGGACGAGCACGCGTCCTACCTGTTTTCGCGCATGAGACAGATGCAGGCGGCCTTCAACTCCTGAGCTTTTGAAGATTGAATCTTGGATAACTCATGAGCATCCCCGTGTGGCCCAATCAAATCCAGGGACTCGCCTGGACCGTGCTGAAGTCGATGGAGGGCGGGAAGAACATCGTCCAATCGTCACCCGCGAAAAACGAAGTCCGCATTGCCCAGACGTATAACCCGGTCTGGACTTTCACCCTGATGTACGAGTGGATCATGGACGCATTCCAGGGCGCGGGAAACACCATGGCCTACGCGCCCTACACGGACATCGAATACCTGATGGGCTTCGTCATGGCGGCGCAAGGGCAGTTCGGAGATATCCTGCTCGACGACCCGTCCGACGACACGGTGGGTCCTGCGATGACAGCAGCTTCTCCGCCCGAGCCGAATCCGCAAGCGGAATTGTTGCTCGTGAACGACGGGGGATCTCCGCCGATCTACTACTCTCCGATTCAGCGGAACATGGGCGGATTGTTCTACGAGGACATCACCGATTTGAACGGGGCGATATCCGTTTACGCGGATGGGATCGAAAAGACCGAAGGCACCGATTACACGATCATCGGGCCGGGAATTTCCATCGCTCCCGCAACCCCGCCGGGCTACTCGTGGATGGGCCTCGTGATCCAGTGGGCGAGCGAGCCCACCCCGCCGATTTCAGCGGCGTTCCAGTTCTACTTCCGGGTGCGACTGAATACCGACACGGTGGACTTCGAACAGTTCATGCAGGAGCTTTGGACCATCGGGGGAGAGAATGCGCGCAACGGGACGGGCACACTGAAGCTCACCTGTTCGCGGCCCGTGGCGGCGTAGCGCACCGGATTCGCACTTGGTACCCGCTCGCCAGTTCCCGGCGCGGCTGGCCAGCAGCGGCAGTCCGGCGCGGCTGGCCAGCAGCGGCAGTGTTCCGGCGATCCGGTCCTAATCGCCAAATCGGGCGGTGCCTCCGGAGCCATCGCCAGTTCGGTCGATGTCAGCTATCGCCGCGAGCAACACGCGCCGGTCGAGCGGCGGGCGGCGGTTCAGCCTGGCGATTTCCCGCGCCACCAGGCGCTTGATGCGCTCCCGGTCGCGGTAGTCCTTCCCGGCATAGCTGTAATCGTGCAGTTCCTCGGGCGGCTCGAAATTGCACCACAGCGATTCGGTCTTCAGCCCCTTGCGCGTCATCGCCTGATACGTCGAGTGGATCCACGTTTTCAGCGCCGCTTGATACATCGGGGAATCGTAGCCCGACACCATGACCCGGCACGGGAGATCCTGGATCACTCGCAGGAATCGGCGATGGTCGACGTCGGCCATTTCGAAGCGGTACCGCAAATATCCCCCGCAGCCGTGCTTGGTTTTGCTGCGCGTCGAAATCACGTAAGGCGGGTCGCAGTAGACCAGTTCCAAGCCCGTGAACGCGTAGGATTCGAGGAACGCGATGCCATCGTGCTGGAATAATTCGAACCTCGACCGCCCCATGCCGAACTGAACGAGCGGATCCGGCAACGCCAGTCTTGCCGAACGGCGCCGGCGCAACTCGAAGGTTGCGACGGGGGCGGCCGAGATCGCCACGGACGGCGATAGCGCCGGCGGTACCGCCTTTTCGAGCGCTTTGGGATCCAGGTCCACGCCGATATTCAGCCGCGCCGGCCGTTTCAGCCGCATGACCGCCCCGGAGCCGAGAAACGGCTCGATATAGACCTCGTGGGGAGGCATCCGGTTGATGAGCTTCTGATAGACGCCGGAGCCGTTTTTTCCGCCTTCGTAGTGGTGGGCCATAGGCTACCAGCATCGTCGATTCTGACGATGTTGTCAAGCCCCTTCGCAGCCCCGCGAAAATTATTTTTCCGTCGAGTTCGGGCAGTACGGATAAAGCAGCCGGTGGTGCGCCGCTGCTGCGTCGAGATCAAAGACGCCCGTCTTCGGCCTTATCACCCCAAACCCGCCACAGGTTTTGCAGGTCCAGCTAATCCGCGTTTCGGAAGGCCCCGACGCCAGATCAACCGTGACGTTCATTGGTTCACCGATTCGCGATCCATCGGCGTAAAGCTCGCCCGTCCCGAATTCCATTCCCCAATCTTCCCATGCGCCAAGTCATCAACGGCTACGGTCAGGACTCCACCGCGGCGACGCTCGCCTTCCTGAAGGCGAATAACCTCTTCCGGCTGTGCAATCTGTACCTGATCGGGTACCCGGAAGATCCCAACGCGCTGTGGTTGACCGATTACGAATCGCCCGTCTCCTGGCCGGTCTGGGGAGACAAGCCCTTCCTGAACGCGGCCATCAAGCGCGGTACCGTCACGACGAAAACCGGCCTGGACGTTCAAACCCTCTCGCTCACCTGGACGCCCAAAAACACGTCCTACGGCTACACAACCCAGACCTCCAATCCCTGGCAGCTTGCCCAGCAGGGCTATTACGACAACACTCCGGTAAGGGTTTGGTCCTGCTACATGCCTTCGCCTGGCGACGCCATGACCTATGGCTGTTCCACGCTTTTTGGGGGAAGGATCGGCCAGTGCAAGGTCGTGAGGGGCAGCATCGTCTTCTCGGTTTCCTCGTTTCTCGATGTGGTGAACCAGATGGTTCCCACCAACGTGATCGAGATGTACTCGCAATCCGCGGCCTATTCGGGCGCCACCCCGCCCGCGGGCTTCAGCACTATTCCGCAGTTCAACGTGATCGCGGGGGATTCGACGACCGTCGTCATCGGAGACTGCACCAACATCGGGCCGCATCACCAGTTCGGAACCAACGTGCTGAGAGGCGGCTATCTCGTGTTCAACGCGGGCGGGACGCTGGGACCCACGGTGTGGTCTGCAATCCAAGAGAACGTGGGCATCACAATCGGCGACGAGAATTATCTGAATCAGTTCATTCTGTACGCCCCGCTACCATTTCCCCCGACGCCAGGCGTGGATACGTTCTATGTTTCCGCTCCGGCGCCCGTCGATGAATCCGACGATCCCGAAGCGTTTGACGGATTCCTGTATGTCCCCAGTCCTTCCCTTGGCGGATCATAGAATCGATCGCACATCGCCCGGATCGGCGATCGGGCGCGCCCATCTCGTATCGATAGCCCGCTCCTTCCTCGGCACGCCCTACCATCGTGGCGCAAGGCTGAAGGGCGTCGGGGTGGACTGCGCCACGTTTCTAGGCGAGTGCCTGATCGAAGCCGGCCTCTCGACGGAAGCGGCAGTCTACGGCGGATTGGGCGTTTACAGGATGGACTGGTGGCTGCATGCGGCCGAAGAGCGCTACATGCTGAGGCTGCTGAGGCACGCGCAAAAAGCCATGGAAGGCGTGGCGTGTAGATCTTCGAAGATCGAGCCGGGCAACCTGGTGCTATCGCGCGTGGTGGGATCGCGGAAGTACAACCACGGGGGAATCGTGCTTCAGTGGCCGATCATCGCGCATGCGTTGAAGGACGGCGGAGTGCGGGAAGCGGACGCCACGAGACACCCGATGTGGGCGTTTCACGAAATCGCGGTGTTCGATCCGTTCGCGGGCAGCGGTTCCGAAGTGAGAACCGACCAGGCGGCTTCATAGCGCGGACGCAGGCGCGCCGGACAGTTGGGCCGGAGATGGTCTCTCAGGTCCGCAATTTTAACCGATATCGCCACACTATCCCCCGATGCTTTGAGGCGTTCGATGTACTCGGCATAACTGCCGGACAGGCGCGTCAAGTAGGTCACCGACGACACAATCGCAACGGGGAGTCCCGCCGCCAACAGGCCCGCGGCTGTTACGGGGCTATCCTCGATCACGTCGTGCAGCCAAGCGACGGCCTTCGCTTCATTCCCGTCGACCATCGCCACGACGCGCTGGACGTGCCTGATGTAAGGATCTCCGGTGCTTTCCTCGGTCTGCCCGTGATGAGCGCGCCGGGCGATGCTCTCAGCTAACTCCACCATCAACCTAATTTTCCCATGCAAGGCGGCAAACCCCAAAGCGGAATTCGTCCCGTGGCCCTCGGCGCCACCGTCAACAGCGGATGCTACGGCTCTACCATTCCGCTGATTTACGGACAGACCAAGGGAGCCATGTACCTCATCTGGATGGCCAACGTCCGCTTGGGATCGGGCAAGAAAGCGAAGAAATCGAAGGGCGCGCCCGACTACGTCGCTAACACGGATTGGCTGATCTGCCACAATCCCGCTGCCACTATATTGCAATCCTGGGTGAACCAAAACCAGTGGCTCATCCTGAACTTCGTCAAATACACCACGGAATTCAGCTTTACCTCTCCCGCCTCTTTCGCCGTTCCCGACCCGCATCTCTACGCCGTGGTTGCGGTCACCGTCACCGTGCCCTATTACGTGGACGGAGCCTGGGCCGGATCGGTCACTTTCGACGACTACGGCGCGCAAGGCCCCTCCACGCTCACGGGAAGCTACGAAGTCCCGCTCTGGAACGCGGCCTATAGCGGCCCCGACCCGGCGCACTCTTCCGCCTGCCGGAACAACCCCTTCGCCTATTGGTGGACGCCCGCGAACGGCGCGACTATCGAGCTGCTCTACGGCCCCTTGGGAACCATGCCCATCGGCGGCTGGGACTTGAACGTGTATTACGCGCAGGTCCCGAACTTCGACGAAGTCAGCCAGAACATCCTGCAAACGAACCTCGGATTAAACGGTCAGAAGTCCAACGCGGACACGCCCATCGGCGCGCTGAATCTCGTCGTCGAACAGGAGCTGGGGGACGGTCCCGAATTCTTCGGCGTTTTCAGCGGGACGGTTAACCCGCTGAGCGACGAACAGATCGTTTACCCGCATTACTTCGGGGCCGGTTCGGAATCCTTCGCCATGGGTTCGACCCAAACCTTCCCGCAAGTCTCGGTCGAAGTAGAGGGCGCGTTTCCGGTGAATCCTTCGGGACCCTTCACCGGTATCGCGGGCGACGGAAGCGGCGCGGACGCGGACTTCGCGGACATCGTGGAAGATCTGTTCTACGGCGCGACACAAGCCGGATTTGGCGCGGACAATCCGCAGACTCCCATTCAGCACGGCTTGAACTGCGCGCAGAATCCGCGCTGCGTCCAACAGGCGAATTACATCTTCGAGCCGACGCTGATCGAAGACGATCTCCCGCCGTGGTTCTATCCGTTGCCCAACGTGGCGGGCAACTGGCTGGTGGTGATCGCCACGCAAACCGGATCGGCGGAACTGACGATTTCAGACGCAGATTTCGGGAACAACACCTGGACTCCCGTCTTCGCGGCGAACAACAATATCCAGATCTGGTACGCGCAAGCGAAAGCGTTCAAGGGCATCGGCGGCAAAGGCACGACCGTTTCCGTCTCGAATTCCTCCGAACTCGAAACCGGCGCGCAGGTCACGCTGCTCGAAATCGCGGGGGTGGACACGATCGATGCGGTGATAGCGGCCGCCGGTAACTCGGCTTCCATCACCACTTCCGGGGCGCAGGCCACGCCCATGTACATCCTGGCCTACGGAGATTTTCAAACGAGTGGCTACGGCGGCGGGGCGGTCAACCCGCAAACCCTCTGGCAGTATCTCCTGAATCCCGACGCCCCGTCAGGCACAGTTCCCCCGTCGCTTTATCAGCTTCAGTCCCGCATCGTGCAATTTCCCGGCACGTACAAATACACCGCCCCGTCAGTCGCAGGGCACGCCGCGCAGCACGTCGCGCTGCTCGCGTTTAAGTGCTCCCAGCCTCCGAACTACCCCCCTGCTTACGGAAACGTGATCGGCGACATTCTCGACAAGCCTTCGCTCCAGATCGTAAGGAACCAATGCCGCGCGGCCGGCCTTGTGGGATCGCTGTGTCTCGATTCGCAGGTGAAAGGCTCCGATATCATCGGGCAGCTTTACGAAGCCATGGACGCGTGGCCGGTATGGTCCGGCTTCTCGCTCAAGTCCATCGCGCGCTCGGAAGTCTCGGCCGTCGGCAATGGCGCGGTGTACAACGCGCCTACCGCCCCGGGCCCCGTCGTCGATCTCGTCGAGGCGGACTTCAACACCGGCGGGCAATCGGACACTCCCCCGGTCACGGTCACGCGCAAGGCGCAGGTGAACGTCCCCGATATCCTCTCGGTGCAGCATCCCAACCGCGCAAGCCAGTATAACCAGATCGTCGTGTCTCAGCCCGAGTCGGGCGCGGTGGCGTTGTATGGGCCGCGCAAAGACTCGCCGAAGACCATGAACATGTTCCAGTCGCCCGCGGTCTCGCGGATGTACCTGGACATCCAAGTGCGCCTGGCCAACTACGTCCGCAACCAGTACGAATTCCCGCTGGTGGCGAAATGGAAGCTGCTGGAGCCGGGCGATCTCATCACCATTCCGCAATCCGCCACCATGCCGGCGATCCAAGGACCAGGCGGAACGCAGCCCGTGCCTTACATCAAGATCCCGTTGCGCATCCTCACCGCGGAGGAAGACGAGAAATTCGGCATCAAGATCACCGCGGAGCCGTTCATCTACGGAACCTACGCGCCCCTGGCGCTGCCGGCCACGGCTCAGCAGGGCTACATCCCGCAAACCGGGGGCAATCCCGGCTCGGTCAATCCTCCCGTCATCTTCGAGCCTGTCCCGAGACTCGCGGGCGGAAACACGCAAAACGAACTGTGGCTGGCGGTCTCGGGCGGCGCGACCGAAGGCAGCCCTCCCGTCACCCCGGATTACGGCGGCTGTTTCGTGTACGTCTCGACGGACGACGGAAGCAGCTACAACCCCGTGGCGCCGATCACCTCGAGCGGCTCGGTCGTCGGGGGAGAAGGCGGCATCCCATCGAACGCGATCCTGGGCAACGGGATTACCGGGTATCTCACGGAAGGCTGGCCGGCGGCCCCGTCTCCAGATTCGACGAACGATCTCTTCATCGATCTGAGCGAGTCGCATGGAGAGCTCGAATCCTACTCCGTAGAAGAGGAAGACGC
>Ga0182018_10003361_pt1 | contig 14502 bp, 16 predicted proteins | sample 812P2MmetaG_FD_120490 | JGI IMG/M metagenome (GOLD analysis project Ga0182018, IMG submission 120490) | Permafrost microbial communities from Stordalen Mire, Sweden - 812P2M metaG | ecosystem: Environmental > Terrestrial > Soil > Wetlands > Permafrost | place: Sweden: Stordalen | collected...
GATGAAGCTCGCCGGCTCGTCGCTGACGGAATCGATCCGAACGTTCAGCGCCAAGCAGACAAGGCCACGCTTTGCCACACCTTTGAAATTGTCGCCCGCGAATGGCTAGAGCTGCTGAAGAACAGTATTAGGGCAAGCACGCTCGAGCGGGAACGGAGCCAGCTGGAGAGATTCGTTTTCCCCGACTTAGGAAATCGCCCGATCGCGCAGCTCACGACGCCTGAGGTTCTCACGGTTCTTAAGAAGATCGAGGCACGGGGTACAACCGACACGGCGCACCGGGTACGCAGTTCGTGTGTGCGCATCTTGCGCTATGCGGCTCAAATTGGGCGCCCTCATAACGTCAAGACCGACGACCTGAAAGGTGCACTCGCCGCCGTGGTCAAGCGACACTTTGCCGCGATTACGGACCCGGCGCGCGTGGGCGAGCTCCTGCGTGCAATTGACGCATATGTCGGGCAGCCGACCACGGTCGCAGCCCTCAAGCTCGCACCGTACGTTTTCGTGCGACCAGGCGAGCTGCGCAAAATGGAACACGCTGAGCTTAATCTCGACACAGCCGAGTGGCGCATACCGGGCGAGCGTATGAAGAAGGGAGAGCTTCATATCGTTCCGCTCTCCACCCAAGCCGTCGACATCCTGGGTGGCGTGCAGGTTCTTACCGGTAACGGTCGTTACGTCTTTCCGTCATTGCTGAGTCGTGACCGCCCGATAAGTGATAACACCCTCAACACCGCTTTGCGCCGCCTGGGATACTCGAATGAGGAGATGACCGGACACGGGTTCCGGACCATGGCGAGCACGCTATTGAATGAAAAAGGATGGCATCCCGACCTGATCGAACTCCAGCTCGCGCATGCGGAGCGCAACAAAGTTCGGGATGCCTACAACCGCGCACAGCGGCTCGATGATCGTCGCAAGATGATGCAGGATTGGAGCGACTACCTTGACGGGCTGCGCGCAGGTGCCAACATCGTACCGATTAAGCGCGCGGCGTGAGTAACGATCCTAGCGCCGAAGGACATTGAAACTCTAGATTCGACGGACCGAACCGCTTTTTGCGCGATCGGGGCAGGCCGATTTTCCCGAATTCAAAATTCACCCGTCGACGCTCGCTTTTAACCCGGAGCCGCCTGTCGAACCTTCCCAAGAGCTGCCGGTTAGAATACGCGAAGCGGACATCCACCGAACTCGCTCGGAGAATTTCTACATGCGATACTCGCGCGCCGGCGGTAATCAAAGATGCATGTGACATCCCGTGGACCGTGACCCTTACACGCCACCTGCAGCGCGAGTTGCGGACCACAAAGGCGACGACGGCGACCGCCCGCCGCAGGTCGAATGGCCCGCGCGGCTGTGGACCAGGCGCTTTGCTCTGTTTTTCGCAGTCGTTGGGGTCGCGTCCGGGGTTCTCATCGCTATCGGCCCCTTTTACTTTGGCACGCCTACTGGTTCGCTAGCGTCGTTCATCATGCCCGGAGTACTGGGCTGCTTTGTCGTGGCAACACATCGACTGAATTTCAAAAGATTGCGCGATCCATACGCATCCTACTCCCGTGGAAAGTTGCTGACGTTCAACCTTTTACTGCTGGTATTTTTCGCGCTGGGGTTCATTGGGCTATATCAATTCGGTGAGAACTTTCGGCATTGGCCAGTAGTGATGGCGACATTCCTCTTTCTGGGTCCGCTGCCGTTTGCCGTAATCGCCATTTATCTATCTCTCCCAGGCGCGAAGATTGTCGCGATTCACGTGCCCAACCATCAGGATTCCGTAAGAGAAGCTTAGCGGGCTATAGCGCACGGCGCGCATCCAGACACGTGATCCGACGAATTTCGGAATTTGACCGCTATGGAGAACATTGCGAGACGGTGGCGAACGGCGGCTCCTGGGCCGAGAGCCGCCCTTTGGCCAACGTTCGGCGCGCAGCGAAAAGTCGGTCTTTGATGGGAAATTCTCGGGGGTGAACCGCTTGGTCTACGCGACGGAATGCAACGCTCTGAACCTCATCGCGCCAGATCCCGCTCTTTGGCTCGATCCTTCACGCCTCCCTCAGGGCTCGCAGAACGTTGCATTTTGATGTGCCGGATGAATCTTCGCGCGAGGTCTTCCTTGTCGGTGAGCACGGGCGGCAGGTGGTTCGCGAAGTAACGGACGTCGCCGGCAAGAGCGATCTCGCCTTGGGCGTCCAGCATGTCGGCGGCCTTCATCCAGTTTGCGACGACCTCTTTTCGGGTCGCTATTAACTTCCCGTGCGCGGGGTCGCGGACCGCTCCGGTTTGCGACAGCTCTTGGGCGATGGCCATAACTCGTTGTCGCAGCGCCGTCGACTTGCCGTGTTGCTGCGCTCGGTACTTCGCATCTCGCAGCTGGCTCTTGTTCCTTCCCCGAACGACGCGAGAAGTCGCGTTGGCCTCGATGCCTTGCTCTCGCATCATTCGGGCGAAGTCCTCTCGCCACTGACGCAGTAGCAGCTTGTCGATATGAAGCCGACGCCCGAGTTCGCTCTCCGCTTTCACGACCAGGTGCACATGGGGATGCTTCTGGTCAGTGTGCAGCGCCATCGCATACCGGTGTTGTAGTGCGAATTTCTCGTTGGTGAACTTGCGCGCCGCGGCCAGCATCTTCTCCGGCGGCGTGGGCGCTGGCATCGACAGCACGATGTTGTGAACCAACTTCAAGGTTCGCGCGGGTCCCCCTCGCTCGTTCTGCCGCCGGTACTGACCGGCTGAGAGTTCAAGATGCCAGCTCTTCAGCAGCGTCTTGTGCTCATCGCGGCTCGTGATGCGCTCGCCTTCGTCCGTTTCGAGCTCAAGCTTTCCTTGGCGACTGATGTAACCCAGATGCGCCGACACGGCGCCGACCTTGGCGCCACCGCCGGTGACCTTGACCATGACTTCAGGTGCCCTTCTCACCGTGCGCGCGATCTGCTCAATCTGGGCCCGACTGAAATGACCGGACGTCTGTGGGCCTTGGCGGCCGGCGCTGAAGATCTCAAAGAGCGACGGCCCTCCCGATGGAAGCCTGATGGGCCCTCTAGTCAAGCGAGCTCTCCCAGCTCACGAGTGCCGCGCGTGCTAGATCGTGTGTGCGCTGCTCCAGGGCCGCGACCAGTGCTATCGTGCGGCTGAGGTCTTGTTGAAGAGCAGGGCTCATGAGACCGGCCTGAGTCACCTCCCGAGCGGTCCGCGCCAGGAGCCGTCCAAAGCCTGCGAGGACGGTCACAGCGAGCTTAAGGGCCCGAAGCTCATCAGTAGCCAGGGGCGGGTTTGCGGCCACGTGAGCTCGAACCAAGGCGGCGAGATAGGCCGAGTCCTTCATTCCGCGTTGCGCCGCCCGCTGGCGGACGGTCTGCCGATCACCCGGCCGCAGCCGAATGGTGATCCGATCAAGGGCCGGTTCACGAGTCGACGCCGGCAGCAGAACAGGCGCAGCGGAACTGAGTAGATCGCGTATGACGATCAATGCAAGCGCGGACTTGGAGATACCCCGTGCGTCTGCAAGTGCTGTGAAACGAAGCTTCTCTTGCGGTGTGGGGCGCGCCGTGATGGAGGGACGAGGGGTGGAATTGGATTGATGGCAGGATAGCGAAGTGTCCGCGTTCTGCTGCGCGAGGTGGGGCGCAACGTGAGCGGTGATTTCATCTCCGCACACCTTCCCAGATCCCTCAAATAGATCTGCGCGTTCCTCAGGAGTCACAAACGCTGAACGCTAACAACTTAGATGCTTGGCGGTCTCCGAAAGGCCGGCCGGAAGGCGATTGGCGAGAAGAGTTCCACCGGTCTTTGAAGGGGCCGTCGAGACCTAACAGCGTCCTCGGATGGACTGACCGTTGTAGTGGATTGGCTGATGAGCGCTGCGATCTCCGCCCCAGAGATGAACCGTCGGCATCCAATGACGACGCTCGCGAGTTCACCGGTTCGTAGTAGGGCGTAGATGCCGTTACGGGAGATGCCTCCGAGCAGCTCTCGCGCCTCTTTGATCGAGTACAGGGCACGGTCTTGCATAAATCCCTCCGTCGAATACATTGCGTGGGCGTAGCCAGATTGGAAAGCTAATGTGTCTAGGCTCTTAGCTGCGAAACTTGAGCGAGCCAGCCAGTTAATTGGGTCAAAAGTTGCCAATATTCCGGCGACGGTCGCCGAGTCCATGTGGTCGAAGTTTTGGGGTGAAATCACCCCAAACTCAGTGGGACCTCTGAGCAGCTCGCAGTTGTGGCTGCCGATACGCTCTACGAATATCACTCTAAAACGTCCAAAAGACGAAGACACGCGGCTTTCCTGTCGAATTGGCACAGGATTGGACGGCTGCATCTACAGCGATTTGCGGCCGAGATCTAGGACATGCAACGCCCTGCAACGGAACCCAACACCGCCCGTGAGCGCCGAGCTGAGCGCGCAGCCGTCGCTAGCTTCTTCGATCTATCGGATGCTCAAAATCTCTGCCCAAAGCCTCAGGACAGCTGCTCACCGGTAGAATTAGCTTGACACCTGTTCGCTTTTAAGCGAATATTCCGATGTGGACGTTCGCCATTACCTGACGCTCACAGGAGCTGATCCGTTTCAGTCTTGGCTAGACCGACTGAAAGACCTGAAAGCTCGAGTGGCGATCCTCCGCCGGGTCGATCGGCTGTTGGCCGACAATTTCGGAGACCACAAATACTTAAAGGAAGGCGTTTGGGAACTGCGCATCGACGTCGGCTCCGGATACCGAGTGTATTACGGGAAGCACGGCAAGACCTTGGTACTCCTGCTTTGCGCTGGTTCCAAGCGGACTCAAGCATCCGACATTGCCAAGGCTGTCGGATGCTGGGCCGAATATGAACGGAGACGACAATGACTCGCAAAAATATACGCGCGGTTTCTCGTGACCACGATGAGGCCACCGTGGAGAGTCTTCGCAAGGACCCAAAATTCGCCGTTGAATACCTAAACGCCGTACTTCAGGATGGTGACGAGCAGGAGCTGATGGTTGCAATGCGACGTATCGCCGACGCGATGGGTGGCGTTTCGCAGCTTGCAAGTAAGACTAAGCTGAATGCTACGACCCTCTACCGCACGCTTTCGAAAAGAGGGAACCCGGAGTTGAGAAGCATGACTTCCATGCTTAAGGCGATGGGGCTTCGCCTCGCCGTGCAGCCGATTGGCAAATCCGGTTAAGTGCGCAATGACCCGAAGTATAAGGGCACTTGTGCTGATCGCCGCTCTGCTCGCCGGTGCCGCAGGAGAATCACTGGCCACCGCCACTCTCGCACGGCCTGTCGAGGTTCGACAGGGGTAGATTTACGGGTACGGGACTCTGGGGTCGATGGTGCACTCGTTGAAGATCAGTAGCTTATGCGCTCAATTCGATCCCGTCAGCACCATTTTTCGACTATCTTGCGGCGCAAGTTACTGAGTGAAATAGCGGCGATTCAATAGCGCCCCCACTTTCGCGTAGCGTGCATCCAACTGGGCCTTGGTCGTCTCTAGGAACTTCCTCAGGGCAGGGTCGGGTTCGAGTCCCACCATTACGCCGGTAAGATGACGTTGCTCGTTGAGCGTGTTGTAAAACATGAGTAGCGCCTCCCGCTCGATTTCGACGCCGGTTTTGCCAGTAAGCGGGGCGAAGTCCTTGGCTAGGTCTGCGCCAATGGCTTTACGCTCCTCACCCTCGATCTCGGACATTGCTGTCACGTCGATGCGCATGGCGGGCAATTGCTTGGATAGCCTCTGCATGTTGTCGGCGAGTTGCTGGTATTAGCTGACCAGATCATTGGTCACCCGCCCCATTTCTTCAGGTTTGTCCTTAAACATGAGGATCCACTGCAGTTTAGGAAAACCATCAGCCTCTTGGTAAAGCAGGCTGTAGCCGATGGACAGCTGCGCGCAAGGACGCATGGATCGACGCCTACGAGCACACACCGCACGGTCAGCCCGTCGAACTACGCCACACAGAGCGCCGCGAGTAGATCCGCTGTAGTGCTCGTTTCGAGTGCGACCCTTTTCGGCGCCGGGATATGTCGCTATGTAACTCGACGTCGGGGAATGCCCGACTTTCCACGCGTACTTTCTTCGAGTGGTTCAATCGGTAGAATTCCGGTAGACGTCAACGCCGATCAAGCCCTGGATTCCCGCCACGTCATCGACGGGACTACGCGGCTGACTGGTTCTGGGTTCGGACGGCCGTGAATGGCAGCCGGACCGTAACCACGAGCCCCGTGCCGGCAGCCGGCGCCGACAGCTCGATGTCGCCGGCCAAGAGCTCAACGACCCGTCCGACGATCGAAAGTCCGAGACCACTTCCCGATGAGGCGCTTCCCGGTATTCGGTAGAAGCGCTCCAATACGCGCGAGCGCTCCGCGCTCGGGATACCAGGTCCGTTGTCGCTGATCGAGAGCACGGTGCACTGCTCGCGCTCGATCACCTTGAGGGCGACCCGGCCTCGTTCACTCACGTGACGGATGGAGTTCTCCAGCAGATTGCGAATCAGCAGGTACAGAACCTCGGCAGAGCCCGGCAGGCCTTGCAGACAGCCCTCAAGCGTGATCTCGACCTGCTTCTCGCGCGCCGCCTGCGCCAAGTCTTCCAGAACCAGATCGACCACGACTCTCGCCTGCGTGGCCTGGCCGGTACTGAAGGAGGATCCCGGTTCCAGACGCGCCAGCGACAACAGCTGAGTTATGAGGTGCGTAGTACGGTCAATGTTCGTTTGCAGCTTGTCGAGTGCGCGCCGCGTCTCGGAGGGAGTCGCGGCGCGCGCCGCGACCTGTGCCTGTGCTCGCAGTGCGGCGAGCGGTGTGCGCAGCTCATGTGCGGCATCGGCTGTGAAGCGGCGCTCGCGCGCTAGGACTTCCGCGTGCCGGGCCAGCAAGTCATTGAGCGCAACCCCGAGCGCATACGTCTCCACCGGCATCTCCGCTGTGTTCACCGCGGAGAGATCACCGGCACCGCGGCCGGCCAAGTCCGCCGCCATGCGGCGCACCGGCCGGAAGGCACGCTCCGTCACGACACCAATCAGCACGGTCAGCAGCACCAGCGCAGAGAGCAGCGGCAGAGCCACCGCGTGCAGCGTGCGTGACAGCGCCGCATCGCGGTATTCGAGCGGCTCGGCGGTGTGGATAACCAGCGGGGTAGTGCCGGAGCTCAGCGAGTACACGCGCCAGGAGCGCCCGTCGAGGACCGCGTTGGAGTAGCCGGGCCCGCTCCCGATAGCGAGAGGCGCTCGCGGCGAGCCCGGCGAGCGGTAGAGGAGTTGATTTGCGCCGGTCGTGATCTGGTAGACGACGTCGAATGGCATTGCCCGGGCGGGCGCGGCGAGCGGGTGTGGCACCACGCTCTCGCCTTCCTCGTACTCATGATCTGCGTAGCGCAAGGCGAGCGCCGCCTGCTGCTGCAGCGTCTCGTCAAACTGCGCGGCGGTGCTGCTCGCCACCGCGCGATAAACGAGGAATCCCAGAATCAGAAACACGATGCAGGCCGCGACTGCGATGGCGATCGCCATGCGCCGGCGCAACGACCACGGCCGCACGGCTCTAGCGGCCATTGTCGACGCGATAACCGCGTCCTTTGACGTTCGTGATGAAGAGCGGACCGAGCTTGCGCCGCAGGTTGTGAATATGGACCTCGATCGCATTGCTGCCGATATCGTCCTCGAATCCATACAGCTCCTCCTCTATCTCGGCGCGCGTCGCCAAGCAGCCGGCCTTGCGCATCAGCAATTCAACTACCGCGTACTCACGTGCGGTCAATGCTGCCGGCTCGCCGCGGTAGGTGACGAGCCGCTGGCGCAGGTCGAGCATCACGTCACCCACGGTGAGCATGGACTCGGCGCAGCCGATCACGCGGCGGGTTATGGCGCGCAGCCGTGCGGAAAGCTCATCGATGTCGAAAGGTTTGATCAGGTAGTCGTCTGCGCCGGCATCCAAGCCCGTGATGCGGTCGGTGACGCGATCCCGCGCGGTCACAATGACGACCGGTGTGGTTTGTCCGCCCTGCCGTAGCCAACGCAGCACGCTCAGCCCGTCTCCTCTCGGCAGACCCAAATCGAGCACCAGGGCGCTGAAAGCTACCGCCGATAGCGCTGCCAACGCAGCGCCCCCATCCCGCACCCAATCGACGACATAGCTCTCCTGGCGCAGTCCATCCCGAACTGCCTCGCCGAGCATATCGTCGTCCTCTACTAGCAGAATCCGCATTAGCGCTTTTTCCTTCACCTGTGGCGCGATTTCAGCACGCGTCCGCTTAAGTCCGCCTTAAGTATGCGTCCTCTATTCTGCGCCTCGCCATGCGAGTTCACGTTGCGACACCCCTGCGCCTCGGCGGCAAGCCCTCGGCGCGAGCCGCGCGAGCCGCGTGGGCCGTGTCGCTGCTCCTGCTCCCAAAAGTGCCTGCGTGCCTTGCCGGCGGGGGTCCATTTGGCATCGATCACGAGTGGGCCTATGACAACAGCGGCATTTGGAAGCGTAGCAACCAGGAAGTACTCGAGTTCGGGCTAATTGGCGCTGAAGTGGTCGGGGCACTGTGGGAGGGCGGGGAAACACGCTTCGGCCGCACGATTTGGCAGTCAGTGGATGCCTCGGCGGCCTCGGGCATCGTAGCCTTTGCCATGAAGTACGCCTTCTCACGCGTGCGGCCCAACGCCAGCAACGGCGATCCGAATCTCTGGTTCAAGGGTCACGGTAACGAGAGCTTTCCGAGCGGGGAGGTGACCGAGGTCAGCTCGATCGTCACGCCATTCGTACTCGAATACGGTCCCGATCACCCGCTGACCTATGCGCTCGAGGCGCTACCGATCTACGATGGCATCGCGCGCATGAAGGTTCAGGCTCATTGGCAATCGGACGTCATCGCCGGCTATGCGATCGGCACCGCAGCGGGCTGGCTCATGCACAAAAATTCGGATACACCCTATACCCTTCGCATCATGCCTCACGGGATCTATGTCGGCATCGGCAAAAAATTTTAGCGGTCCCTTACTTAGTTCCGTTGCACGGCGCCATGCTTGCGCTCGGCGCATGCGTCCGCTCACGGCGCTTTTGGCGGCGCTGCTGCTCCTTTTCGCTAAATCGCCGCCTGCAGATGCGAGCAGTGCCGGTGACCTGCTCGACCTAGCGGCGTTCAAGGGCCAGGTCGTGTATTTGGATTTTTGGGCTTCCTGGTGTGGTCCTTGCCGGGAGTCATTTCCTTGGATGAATCACCTTAAGGGCGAGCTCGGACACGACGGACTGGTGGTGATTGCAGTCAACGTCGACCGCGAGCGCGCCGAGGCCGACCGTTTCCTGCGCGAGCACCCCGCGCAGTTTCGTATCGTTTATGACCCAGACGGCCTGCTTCCGGAGAAGTTCGCCGTCCGGGGCATGCCCACGAGCTTCCTGATCGACCGTAACGGCCACGTTCAAGCGCGCCACGAGGGATTTCTCCTGCGTGATCGCGATGCTCTGACGCAGCAGATCCGCGCAGTAGTGCTCGCGCACTGATTCCTACGGAGACCTGAACCCATGCGCATTCAAAGTTACGTACGTCTCGCGATCCCGTTGGGCCTCATGTTCTTCGCGTGCGGTTGTACTGCGATGGGCGTCAAGCCCTGGCAACGCGAAATCCTCGCGCGGCCCGAGATGGCGCTGAACGCCGAGCCGATCGATGCGGCCATTGATGACCACATCTACTTCAGCAAGGAAGCGGCGAGCGGAGGTCGCAGCTTCGGCGGCGGGGGTTGCGGATGCAACTGAAGCGGCCGCCATCGCCGCTGCACCTCGGCCTGATGGCAGCGAGCTGTGCGCTGCTGTCGGGCACGGCGCGGGCACAGTCGGCCGATGATGCCGAGCAGCCCCTGCAGATTGACGCGGACCTGCTTTACTACAAAGAGAATGCGGGCCGCGTCCAGACCATCGAGCCGGTGGTGAGCCTGAAGAAAGACTTCGGCGATCAACGCTTGCTCGACGGAACGCTGACGCTCGACTCGCTTTCAGGCGCCACTCCCAATGGCGCCATCCCTGCGCGCACGCCGCAGACTTTCGCGAGCCCCTCGAGCACCAGTCTCATCCCCGAGCCCGGCCACAAGACCACGCTCTATACGATCGCGCCAGGCGATCTGCCGCAGGATCCGCATTTCAAGGAGCAACGCGTTGCGGGCGATCTTGACTGGTCGCAACCGATCGGGCTCGACAACACCCTCTCGTACGGCGGACACGCTTCGACCGAGCACGATTTCGAGTCGGTGGGGGCTCACGCCGGCCTGAGTCACGACTTCAACGAGAAAAACACGACACTCTCGGCGGGAGTCAACGAGGAGTACGACCGGATCCATGCGCACGGGGGTAACCCGGTACCTGGCAGTGATTACATGCTCTACGAGAAGGAGTCGAGCCAGACCAAAACCGTTACCGGCGGACTTATCGGTGTGACGCAGGTCATGCGCCGCAACTGGCTCATGGAGCTCAACTACGCCTATGACCACTCACAAGGCTATCTCACCGATCCGTACCGGATTATCTCGGTCGCCGATGCCACGGGAGCTGTGACGGGCTACCGTTACGAGAGTCGGCCGGAAAACCGCACACGGCAGAGCCTCTATTGGGTCAACAAGCTTGCGCTCGGGCCGACCACGCTCGACCTGTCATACCGGCGCGGCAAGGACAGCTGGAGTATCGGCTCGGATACCGTCGACGCGAAGCTGAGAATCGACCTCGGCTCCGGCATGTATGTCGAGCCGCACGCGCGTTGGTACCATCAGTCCGCCGCAGATTTCTACAATCTCTACCTGAGCGAGACGGCTCCCGCGCCTAATTTCATGTCCGCAGACCCCCGATTGGCCGCCTTCGCTGCCACGACCCTCGGAATCAAGTTCGGCGTCACCACTGGCAGAAACGGCGAGCTGAGTCTGCGCCTCGAGCAGTACGAACAGAGGCCCACCGACCAGTCGAGCGCACTCCCGCAGTTGCAGGGCCTCGACCTCAACCCGAATCTCAAGGCGACCATCGTGCAGCTCAGCTGGCACACCGAGTACTAGCCATGAGGGTCGTGTGTGCCGCACCCGGCGGTGCATCGCCGCCTCCACATGCGCCAGAGTTTGAAGTCGCGCCGCGCGAGGGTGGCATCGTCGCGGTGTGTTTTGTCGCGATGGCGAGTCCCTGCGAGCTGCTGCTCGAGACGGCCGACGCACACGCGGCGGGCGAGGCGGGCCGCATCGCGGCGCAGGAAGCGTGGCGCATCGAGGCAAAGTTCAGCCGCTACCGCCCCGAGAGCATCGTCAGCGTCATCAACCGCAGCCGGGGTCACGCAGTTGTGGTGGATGGCGAAACGGCCGCGCTAATCGATTACGCCGCGCAGTGTCACGAGCTTTCGGAGGGGCTATTCGACATTACTTCGGGAGTCCTGCGCCGCTGCTGGACCTTCGACGGGTCCGACCGCCTGCCGGAGGCCGCCGCAGTGGCCGCACTCCTGCCACTCATCGGGTTCGAGAAGGTCCGCTGGCAGGCGCCCCGCATCACTTTGCCTGCGGAAATGGAAATCGACTTCGGTGGCATCGGCAAGGAGTACGCGGTGGATCGCGTGCTCGGCCTCGTCGCTGCGCGCTTTGCGGGTGCCGCACTGGTCAATTTCGGCGGAGACCTCGCTGCCAATTGCGCACCCAGCGCAGCTCCCTGGCAGGTCGGCGTGAAACGCCCCGATACCGAGCGCGAAGCGCGCCTCCTATTGGAGCTGAGCCGAGGCGGTCTCGCGACCAGCGGGGACACGTACCGCTTCTTGCTGCGCGAGGGAGTGCGCTACGGACACATTCTCGATCCAAGGTCCGGCTGGCCGGTCCGCGACACGCCACGCTCGGTGACCGTGGCCGCGGCGAGCTGCGTCGAGGCCGGAATGCTCGCGACCTTTGCCATGCTCCAGGGCAGTGGCGCAGAGTCGTTTCTGGAGGAACAGGGCGTACGCTACTGGTGTCTGCGATGAGCGCAGACTGGCAATGAGGGCTCGCGTATCAGGTGCGCTCCATCATTAGGAGAATCAAGTATGTCGCAAGATTCGCCGGCGTCTGAGAGACGATATCATCCTGTCGCGAAGGCGCTCCACTGGTTGGTTGCTCTCCTCGTAGCGCTTCAATTCGGCATCGCATGGACGATGCCGGATATCGGGCCGCACACCAAGCTCGGCCGCTTAATCAGCTTGCATCTGACGGTGGGCGCCCTGATCGGGCTCGCAGTCTTGGTACGAATCTCCTGGCGCTTGCGCCACAGCGCTCCCGGCGCCATCGCAACCGAGCCTCGTTGGTTACGCTTAGGTGCACGGATGACCCACGGAACGCTCTACGTCCTGCTGCTTATCGTGCCGCTACTCGGGTGGGCCGCCGCATCAGCGCGCGGCTGGCAAGTGTCTCTTCTTCCTCGCCTGATTCTGCCCGCATTGCTGCCACGCGGGTCCAAGTCGGGGTTTCTAGCAGGGGATGTGCACGCATTCCTAGCATATGCACTGCTGGCGATTGTTGCCCTTCACATTGCCGCGGCACTTTACCACCGCATCATCTTGCACGACCAAGTTCTGGCGCGAATGCTCCCCCGCAAAGCATCGACGCTCGGCACTCCCGATAGCACCTGACCAGCCTCAAGTCTTTAGCGGCCACGCGCGTGTAGAGCCGCGAATCGCAATTCGCTTTGTCCGACGCCACGAGCGCCCTCGGATCAGTTAGCGCGCTGGTCCGAAGGACAGCTTCAAGGAGAGCCGTGGGTCGGGGTATCTCATGCGGCAGCGCCGCAAGCGTTCAGCGCCGCGCGGCCACGGGGCGCACGGCGAAGCGGAAGGGTGCTTTACCGATGAGCACGATGTCGCCGTCCTTCAGAGATTGGCGCAGCACCCGTCGTCCGTTCACGATCACGCCATTCGTGCTATTCAGGTCTTCAATGATCGTGTGCGTCCGTTCAGCAAGAATCACTGCGTGATGACGACTAATGTACTGGGCGTCGATCTGCACATCGTTTTCGGGCGTGCGTCCAATTGTCGTCTTGCGGCCGAGCACGTGCACGACTTCCGGCTCACCGGTGCGAATGAAGAGGGGTGCGGCGCCCTCCGGGTCCACTTCGTGCGTGGCGCTCGTGCCACGTGAGTCGTCGTGCGGCTTCGCCAGTTCGTCGCGGCGCGCGCCCTTCATGCGCAGGTCCGCCTCGAGCCCATGAATGGAGTCGGCTGCGTGCAGATCGCCCTCTAAATCGCGCTCTCTCTCGTTGCTTACACGCGGCTCCTCCTGCAGGGCGCTGAGGGCATGCACTTGATCGAGCGCCTCGGCTTCGAGCTCCAACACGCGAGCAGTGACCGTCGCGAGACGTGCACCCTGTTCAAGGTGCTCGGCCTGCACAGCCGCAGCGGCCGCGAGGCTCGCGTCACGGTCGCGTACGACGCCTGCGAGCTCGCCTTCGAGTCGCGCGATCCGTTGACGCTGCTCCCCGATCGAGGCCTCCATCGAGTTGCGCAGCTCGAGCGCCACGAGAGCGGCGGCTTCCTCCTGGGCGAGGCGCGTGGTGGCAGCGGCAAGTGCCGCTTCCAGCGTGCCCAGATTCTTGCGCAGAACCTCGCTCTCGGCGATCCCGCGCGCAAAGTCGCTTTGCCGCGCAGCGAGGGTTTCACCTTCCGCGAGCTGCATGGCTTTGAGGGCTGCGGTGCTCGCGTCCCGTTCTGCGACCGTTGCGGTGAGTGCGGCGATTGTGTCGTTGAGAAACACGGGATCGCGCTTCATTTCGCCGATTTGCTCGTTGCGCTGAGAAAGCGCGCCGCCCAAGTCGCTCACTTCCTTCTCGAGCGCCGCGATGCGCGCGTTGCGCACGCGCAGCTGTATGCGCATGAAGCCGACATCTTGCATGCGGCTTTCGAGCGCGAGCCGTCGCTCCTCACTGCGCGCCTCCACCTCTGCCAGCGCCGCGCGCAGTTGAGCTGCGCTGGCGCGCTCCTTGGTCGCGACAGGTGGCGTGTCGTGTTCGAGCCGCCCCATCACCGCCCCAAGGGCTTCTCGGAGATTGCGAAAGCCCATATAAGGACCTTAGTTGCGTAAAAACGATTCAACCGTTAACTCAAGACGCCAACCGCGTACGCCAGCCAACCACACGAGTGCTGCAACCCAAAACGCGCGTTTCCATACAGTCTCGGCACAAAGCGACGACTGTCTTTCCGGGCGGCCAGTTCATGTTTTCCTGCTTAGCAGAAGCGCCGAATTTCGAGCACCTCGCGGACCGCGCCTTAAGCCACGCGTATCGCTCTTCGGCCCTTCGGCAATGTTCGCGGATGCTATCTGCGTTGGCAACAAATTCGCGACGGGTCGCGGTGGGGCCAAGGGGTCGCGCGCCGCAGACTCGATTGGCGCGACGGCCGGGATCCCTCCTTGACCGAACCGGCTTCAGCTGAGCCCCAGCGCGGAGCCGGCCTAGACATTATGGCCTGACAGGTATCGGCAGTCAGGCGTATTGGGGAAGATTGAGGAGAAGAGGTCTGCCTCCCGGTATCGTGGGTTGCGCTCCGGGGTGCGCCGAGCCACATGCAGAGCGC
>Ga0182018_10003362_pt1 | contig 14501 bp, 13 predicted proteins | sample 812P2MmetaG_FD_120490 | JGI IMG/M metagenome (GOLD analysis project Ga0182018, IMG submission 120490) | Permafrost microbial communities from Stordalen Mire, Sweden - 812P2M metaG | ecosystem: Environmental > Terrestrial > Soil > Wetlands > Permafrost | place: Sweden: Stordalen | collected...
GCCGAGGAGTTGAGCAACTACTTCGTCGGTCAGGTCGTCGGAACGATGAACACGACGAAGTCGGCCGCACAGGTCGTGTTCGACATGGTCGACGAGTACGTCGATGCAGTCCAGTCGCTCAGCCAGCAGTTGGAAGCGTCCCCGTAGCCGCCGGGCAACCACCCAGCCGCACCCAGCATGAACTCGACGATGAGGAAGGACGTCGGGGGTGGGAGCTCCAGTGACTGATGCGCCACCCGTTGCGCCGCCGCATGCGAGCTGCTTCACTGCCGGAATGGACGGCTATCAGCCAATGACGAGCTTCGACGAGGCCGCTGCCGAGATCTACGACTCCACCAGCTGCCGGGGCGACGAGTCGGAGGCAGTCGCATTCCTCGAGCAACTCGCCCGAGGCGGTCCCGCCCTCGAGCTTGCGGTGGGCACCGGCCGAATCGCCCTCCCTCTCGCCGGCCGTGGGATCCGCGTCGACGGTATCGACCTCTCCGACGCGATGGTCGCCAAGCTCCGAAGCAAGCCGGCCGGCGACCAGATCGACGTCACAATGGGTGACTTCGCCGATGTCCCGGTCTCCGGCAAGTACGCACTCATTTACGTCGTCTTCAACACACTGTTCAATCTGGTGACCCAGGAGGACCAGGTCCGGTGCTTTGAGAATGTCGCGGGGCACCTCAATGGAGACGGAGCGTTTCTGGTAGAAGCCTTCACTCCCGGCTACCTCTACCGCCTGTGCGACGACCAATATGTGGAAGCCGAAGACATCCAGGTGGCGGAGGTGACGCTCGATATCGGCCGCCACGATGCGGTGACCCAACACCTCGAGGAGACCCACCTCGTCGTGTCGCCAAACGCCATCCGGCTGTACCCGATCGTCTGCCGATACGCATGGCCGAGCGAGCTCGACCTCATGGCAAGGATCGCCGGATTGCGCCTTCGGGAGCGGTGGGGCGGCTGGAGCCGCGAGCCCTTCACCGCAGCTAGCCGGCTACACGTCTCGGTATACGAGCCGTCGTAGGCCGGTTGCCCCTGATGGCCGGGCCGACCTCATTGCCAGCTCGTTCGCCTATGCTGACCAACATCCAACGTTCCTGAGCGGTCCGGAACTCCAAAGGCGGTGTTGTGGCTCAACTCGCCGACAGTACGCTGATCGGCCTTCTCGATGCAGCGCCCGTCGCGATGCTCGCGATCGATGAAACCGGCCTGATCGTATTGGCGAACACTGAAGCCGAACGACTGTTCGGCTATCGCCATGAAGAACTCCTAGGAAGACCGGTCGAACTTCTCGTCCCCATTGCGAATGCGAGATTCCAGGCTCCTACCACCGGCTTGCAGGTGCCGGGTCGACGACAAGATGGTAGCGAGTTCTTGGCGGCGATCTCAGTAGCGACGGTGGCGACCGATACCGGAGTTCTGACCGCTGCCACGATACGAGACTCCACCGAGCGTATTGAGGTTGAGGCGGAACGCCTTCGCCTCAAGACCGAGGCCGAAGCGGAACGCGTCAAGGCCGAAGGTGAGAAGACCGAGGCCGAACGCGTGCGGCTCGAGGCCGAGGGTGAGAAGACCGAGGCCGAACGCGTGCGGCTCGAGGCCGAAGTCGCACGCGTCAAGGCCGAGGGTGAGAAGACCGAAGCCGAGCGCGTGAGGCTCGAAGCCGAACGCGTGCGGCTCGAGGCCGAAGCGGAACGCGTCAAGGCCGAGGGTGAGAAGATTGAAGCCGAGCGCGTGCGGCTCGAAGCTGAAGCCGAGCGCGAGCGGCTCGAGGGACAGCTTCACCAATCACAACGCATGGAGAGTCTCGGCCAACTCGCCGGAGGCGTCGCGCACGACTTCAACAATCTCTTGGCCGTCATTTTGAATTACGCGTCGTTCGTGGCCGAGGAGCTGTCCAATGCCGCCGGGTCTCCGACGGGTACGCAATGGGAGGGACCGCTCAAGGACGTCGAGCAGATCCAATTGGCAGCTGAGCGCGCCCGTCTCCTCACGCACCAACTTCTCTCGTTCGCCCGTCGAGAAGTTGTCCAGGCGCGCCCGCTGAGTCTCAACAGTGCAATCACCCGAATGGAGCAGATTCTGCGCCGCACAATCGGTGAGCAGATCGAGCTCGTCATCAGACTCGGGGCCAGCTTGCCCATGATCGTGGCTGACCCGGGTCAAATCGAACAGGTTGTTCTCAACCTTGCCATCAATGCTCGTGACGCCATGCCGGCTGGAGGCACGCTGTCGATCGACACGACGGCGAGGGAGATCATGGAGGACGAAAGCTCTGTCACGGGCGTTCCGGCCGGGTTCTACGTGTGCTTCCGCGTCGGCGACACCGGCGTCGGCATGTCTGCGGAGGTCCGCGATCGCGCGTTCGAACCGTTCTTCACGAGCAAGCCCCGGGGCGAAGGCACGGGTCTCGGGCTGGCGACGGTGTACGGAATCGTTTCGCAGTCCGGTGGTCATACGAGGATCTATTCCGATGAAGGTGTCGGGACCTCGATCAGCATCCTTCTCCCGGCTGCCAAGCAAGACGCTGCCCGGGATGAGTTCCACGGACGCGTAGATCGCCTCGAACCACTCGTGGGAGCCGAGACGATCCTTGTAGTCGATGACGAAGAAGCGCTCCGAGAAGTGACGCGGCGGATACTGACCCGCAACGGCTACATCGTTGTCACGGCATCCAGCGGAGCCCAGGCGATGGAGATTGCGGCCTCGCACGTCGGACCTATCGACCTCGTCCTCACCGACGTGATCATGCCGGCAATGCAGGGACCGACCGTCGCTAAGGAGGTGAAAGCGCTCCGGCCCGGCATCCGAGTGCTTTTCATGTCCGGTCACGCCCAACCCGTCCTCGAAGCAGAAGCTCTTCTCGGCACGGAGTTCCTCCTGGTGGAGAAGCCTTTTGACCAGGCAATACTGCTGGAGAACGTGCGGAAGGTGCTCGATCGCGATGAGTGACCAGCCAGTGATCCGGATCGTGGTGATCGACGACCACGAAATGGTGCTGCAAAGTGTCGTGCGGCTGCTTGAGGAAGACACACAGATCGTCGTCGTCGGTACGGCGCTGACCGCTGCCGAAGGCGTCGAAGTCACCCAGCAGCAGCGACCCGACGTAGTGATCATCGACTACCACCTGCCGGATATGGACGCTCCCGATGTGATCGCGACGCTGCGGGAGGTTCATCCCGAAACCAAGGTCATCACTCTCACCGGTTCGGAACGTCCCGGAGCGCTCTTTGCCTCGATGCGGGCAGGCAGTTCCGCATGGGTGCGTAAGACCCGAGCTATCCAGGAGCTCCGCGATGCGGTGCGGCACGTGGCTGCAGGTCTGCCCGTCACCAGCGAAGAGATGGACTCGCTCCCGGCGCTTGACCAACTGGTACTGCATTATCAGCCCATTTTCGAGCTTGCCAGTGAGCGCATCGTCGGGTTCGAGGCCCTGACCCGATGGCAGCACCCAGAGCGGGGACTGCTCTACCCCGACGCGTTCCTGCCACTTGCCGTGGAGACCGGCTTCATCATCGAGATCGACCAGTGGGCCTGGGCAAAGGCGGCGCTCCAGCTGAGAGACTGGCAGCAGAACTACTCGGCGACTCCCCGCATGTGGATGAGTGTCAACATTTCCGCGAGCGACATATCGGATTCGGATCTCTTCGAGTCGATCTTGGGAATCGTCACAGGTGCCGGCATCGACCCAACCGACCTAGTAGTCGAGGTCACCGAGAACGTACTGCTCGACGACACCGTACAGACGATGGACTTGCTCACGCGGCTCAAGGGCCTCGGCGTCGGACTGGCGCTCGACGACTTCGGCACTGCCTTCTCGTCGCTCTCTTACGTCCGCCGGTTCCCCTTCGACCATTTGAAGCTCGACATCTCGTTCACGGCGGAGTTGCCCCATTCGGTACGGTCGATGTTGCTCGTTGAAGAGATCTGCCACCTGGCAACGTCGATGGAGATGAAGAGCATCGCCGAGGGAATCGAGCGCCGGGAGCAAGCTGATGCACTCCGCGGGATCGGCTGTGAGTACGGGCAGGGGTACTTCTTCTCCCGGCCGGTTCCCGCCGCCGACTGCGCGGGCCTCCTCGCGGCCGGATAGATCGCCCGCGCTTGGTGCGGCCTTCGCGACTAAACTGCCTCCATCTGATCCGGGATCTGGTGTTGGGACGAGGGGGTCCAGATGGGTGGAATCGGAGAACCATTGCGTGATCCGTCGGGGTCGGCTGCTGTGCAGTCGTCGGGCAACGGCGTGGCCGTTGGCACGAGTCACTGGCGCGGTCGCGGCTCTCGCGGCCGGCGGCGCACGGTCGGGGTGGGCGTTGCGGCGCTCGCCGTCCTCATAGGTGGCTTGGTTGCACCTGCCGTCGCTTCGGCACCATCTCGAACTGCCTCCCCGGAAGACTCGGCGTCCATCCAGAGCAGCGCAGCGGGATACGGGGTGTCGCTGTCGGGCGACAGTTGCGGGACCGTGTCCAAGCCGGCTGCCGTGCTCGTCGCTGTCCAGAGCCCCACTGGCTCGACACTCACCAGCATTTCGGCGGTGCCCACGTACGGATCCTGGAACACATCGGTGCCGATCCCGGGAACGGCGTGGCCATCGCCTGATTACCGGATCGTGGCGTCATGTGATGGAACGCGCAGATCGTCGTACAACCCGATCAATTTCACGATCGCAAGCTCGACCGGGGCACCGCTCACCGTGACTCACTCAGTCGTCAAGCCTGGCAAAGCGGTGAGCGTGAGCGGTGCCGCCTGCTCCCAGCCCCAGGGGAGCGTCGGACCGATTTCCGTTCAAGTGGCGCTCACCGACAACCGCTCGAACGTCGTGGCGGTGGCTGCCGTGACACCTGCGAAGTCCGGGTCATGGACCGCTCACCTGAAGGTCCCTTCGTCGAGCTCGAGAGGCGTGTTCCAGATCGATGCGACGTGCGATGTCTACGTCTCGTCGACGCAGTACCTGGCACAGAGCCTTTATGTTCAACGCTCCAGTTCCTCAGTGCCCACGGAGCTGGCCTACAGCGGGACCACGAAAGGAGCAGCCGGGTCCGCGGTGACCTTGTCTGCACAGCTGACGGCTCGTGGGGAACCACTGGCGGGCATGCGCGTGCGCTTCGCTCTCGGGTCGAGCACGACGTCGGCGACAACCGGCACGAACGGAGTTGCCGAGGCGATCGTCACGGTTCCGAAGAGCGGCGCGACAAGTGCCTCCGCAAGCTTCCCCGGTGGATCCCGCCTCGGCGCGTCGACAAGCAAGGCCAAGTTCACCGCCACGGTGGCGCATAAGGCGTCAAAGCTCGCTGTGTCGGCTCCTGCGTCGTCTCGTTCAGGCCGCGACGTCATCGTCAGTGCAACCCTGTTGACGCCAACGGGCAAACCGATCACCGGGCGGCCGATCACATTCACGGTGATCAATTATCCGGGCTATTCGCAAGCGTCAGCAGCGCTGACAGACAAGGACGGTGTGGCGACCTATAAGTTCTACTTGTATGAGCGCACAGAGGTCGTTGCCAGCTTCGATGGCAGTTTCGACACCACCTATGCGAGTGCCTCCGCCTCCAAGGTGATCAAGCTGAAGGCGTAATAGCGCTGATCCGGCGAAGGTGGCGGCGCCGAATCTGGATACTTGTTCCGCTGATCATCGTCTTCTGTCTTCTTGTCGGCGGCGTCGTCGATTACCATCTTCTGAACGCCCGGATCAAACACGTGACCGTGGACTTTCCTGCCTCGAGTCTGGGCACGACCTACATCATCGCCGGGTCGGACAGCCGATCGGCCCTACCAGCCGGCAATCCGAATGTGTTCGGAAGCGCCGCCGCCGTTCCCGGTCAACGGGCCGACGTGGTTATCGTCATCCACGAATTCAAGGGCCGGGTGTCAATCCTCTCGATACCACGCGACATACTCGTGTCGCCCAGCCCAGGTACGCTCGTGCGGCTCACTCTTACGTTGCTGATGAGCCCTCAATCGCTCGTCGACGGACTCTGCAACACGCTCGGCATAGCGGGCGAGCACCTCGTCATCGTGAATTTTGCGAGCTTCGCCGACATCGTGAACGTGCTTGGTGGCGTCACCGTGAACGTTCCGCACCCGGTCAGAGATCCCATGGCCGCGTTGTACATCGCCAACGGCGGCGTCGTTCACCTGAATGGCTTCGATGCTCTCGCTCTCGTTCGCTCAAGGAACCCCCAATGGTTGGTGAACGGCCATTGGGTCAAGGTCGCGGATGGGTCGCAGCAGCGGACGGAGTGGGCTGGCAAGGTTCTGGAGGCGATATTGGCGTCCGCACACGACATAGAGTGGAACCCGCTCGCCTTGCAGGACCTGGCGTGGACAGCTGCCGGGAGCCTCACGACCGATCACGGAACCGGACTTGCCGATCTGATCGATCTGGGTCGCTTGCACGCGCCGGTCGTCCCGCTACCGGCTGCACCCATAGCCAAGACCGTCGCCGTACTGGAGGATGGCGCCACGCGGGCGGCGCTCCGTCGCGCGGGCTATGAGGGAAGCTGTCACGTGTAGTCACGACCGCCGTGTCGGCTAGCGCGGCCGGGTGACGTGGTAAGAAATGTCCGTCGCTGCCGCCCCCGTGGCGACCGTGCGAGCTCAAAGTGCTGACAGCCGCTTATTTGCGCTTGATCGCGTCTGCTGATCCCGAGAGGAGCGAAGCTTGAGCCGGACAAGCATGCTGGTCGTCACGCAAGTAGCGCCCTATGGCACCGGGGCGCCTCACCAAGCTGGCCCGGCCGGCGTCCACGGCGTCTTACCTCAGGCGGCGACAGCACTGGCTCAGCTGGCAACCATCGAGGGCCTCGTGCCTCGGATCGTCGGGGACGTGACGACACTTCAGGTCGAGGACCTGGACAACACGCGGATCCTGTGTCTCTTCACCATAGGAGAGACGCCTTTTTCTGCGGCACAGCGAGCGAGCATCGAGTCATCCTGGTTGAGCGGCAAGCTCGCCATCCTGGCGGTGCATTCTGCGATCGACGCATGTTATGGCTGGCCGGCCTATCAGCGACTGCTGGGTGCCCGATTCGATGGACACCCTTGGACGCAGCCCTTCGTCATCGAGGTCGACAGCGAGCATCCTGCCACCGCCGAGCTGGGTCCGCAGTGGCAATGGCGCGACGAGATCTACCTGTTCCGCGATCTGCGGCCTGACGCTCGGGTCCTGCTCCGCCTGAGCGAGGAGCAACTCGACCTGTCCGTTCCCGATGCTCGCGTGCCTGCCTGGGGTGTACCGCTGGCTTGGTGCCACGCCGAGGCAGGGGGCCGCACCTTCTACAGCTCCCTCGGCCACTTCCCCGAAGCCTGGGAACGTCCCGATCACCTTCGCTATCTCGCCGGCGCCTTGCGCTGGCTACTCGGCGGACCATCCAATGGCCACTGACCGGTGCGATCCTCCACGACGTCGCACATCTGCTTCGGCTGCGCCGAAGCTCGATTCTTCAGCACGCAAAACGTGTGGCGCGCCTAGTCCCGCGCAGCTACCCTGCGGATGACATGGCCGTCCTCTCTCAAGAGACCCGCGAGTTCCCGCCGGGCTTCCTCTGGGGTGTGGCCACGGCCGCACATCAGATCGAAGGCGGCAACGTCAACAATGACTGGTGGGCGTGGGAGCACGATCCCGCCTCAGGTACCGCCGAGCCCAGCGGCGACGCCTGCGACTCGTATCACCGGTGGAACGCGGACATCGAGCTCGTCGCGTCGCTCGGGCTGGGCGCGTACCGCTTCTCTCTCGAGTGGAGCCGGATCGAGCCGGCCGAGGGAGAGTTCTCTGTAGCGGCACTGGATCATTACCGGCGAATGTGCGCCGCCTGCCGAGACAAAGGCGTCGCACCGGTCGTCACCTTCCACCACTTCACGACGCCGCTCTGGCTGACTGCTCGGGGTGGCTGGGAGTCTCAAGATGCGCCGGATCGCTTCGGACGCTTCGTGGAACGGGCCACGTCACACTTCGGTGATCTGATCTCCTGGGCCTGCACGATCAACGAGCCGAATGTCATCGGCGTCATGGGCTATTCGGTGGGCACCTTCCCGCCCGGTGTGAAGGACGACCTGGGCCGGCACCTTGCGGTCAACGAACAGATGGTGCGGGCGCATCGCCGGGCGGTCGAGGTACTCCGCTCGGGACCCGGTAGCTTCCCCGTGGGCCTCACCTTGTCGATGGCCGAGCTCAAGGCCGAGGAGGGTGGCGAAGCGGTCCGCGACGCCGCCGAGGAGATCCTCGAGAACACGTTTCTCCGTGCCACTGAAGGCGACGACTTCGTCGGCGTCCAGTGCTACACCCGAATGCACTTCGGTCCCGCTGGAAAGGTGGACGACGATCCCTCCGTTCCGCAGACCCAGATGGGCCTCGAGAACTGGCCGCACGCGGTCGAGTACGCGGTTCGACGGACTGCGGCTTTCACGAACCTCCCGGTGGTCATAACCGAGAGCGGTATAGCTACCGAGAACGACGCAGAACGGATCACGTACTTGTCCGAGGTCATCGGCGGCGTACGGCGCTGCCTGGACGACGGTATCGACGTGCGCGGTTACTTCGTGTGGAGCCTGCTCGACAATTTCGAATGGGACGACGGCTACACGCCGAAGCTCGGGCTGGTGGCCGTCGACCGCGACACCTTCGAGCGCCGGCCGAAACCCAGCGCCCGATGGTACGCACACGTCGTAGGCACCAACTCGCTGGCACCGGCGCCTTGAGCTTCTCGCACTGCTCCAAGGCGACCGGACGACATCGATGAGCTCGGGGACGAGCGCCTCCCCGCAGAAGAGATTCGACGAGCTGCATGTGCGCGTGCATCACGATGTCGACACGCTCGCGAGGGCGGCCGCCGACGATGCTGCCGCTGGAATCCGCGAGGCGATCGCCGACCGAGGGGTGGCGAACGTCATGTTCGCGACAGGCAACTCCCAACTCGCCTTCGTCGACACACTCGTCACGAACACACCCGGTGTCCGTTGGTCGACGGTGGCGGTGTTCCACATGGACGAGTATGTGGGCGTCGGCGGGGACCACCAAGCAGGGTTCCAGCGCTGGATCCGGGAACGGATCAGCGATCGGACGCATCCCCTTCACGCCCATTACATCGACGGCTCCGAGGATCCTCGTCAGGAGTGCGCCCGGTATGCGGCCTTGCTTCGAGAGAACCCGATCGATGTGTGCTGCCTGGGTATCGGTGAGAACGGCCACTTGGCCTTCAACGACCCGGGTGTCGCCGACTTCGCCGACCCCGAGGACGTCAAAGTGGTCGAGCTCGACCCGGTCTGCCGGCAACAGCAGGTGAACGAGGGCCATTTCGGTGATCTCACGTCGGTGCCGGCTCTTGCGGTCACCGTGACCATCCCCGCTTTGCTCCGAGCAAGGAGTGTCCTCGTCGTCGTACCGGAGAAGCGCAAGGCGCCCGCCGTTCGCGCCGCACTGGAGGATCCGATCTCGCCCTTGTGCCCCGCGTCTGCGCTGCGCACCTGCGCAGGCGCGGTGCTGCATCTCGATCCCGATTCGGCCTCGCTCCTCGGCTGGGCCGAGGCAGCCCCTTAGGAACGCACGTCAGCCAGTGGGCAGCGCACGATCGTCGGTGCCGAGCCAGCGCTCGAGCCAGCCATATGCAGCGCCGTTCCATTGGTGGCCACCGTCGAACACCGCGTGTTCGACCCGCTCCGGTGATCCGACGAACTTGTAGACCTTGCGCAACTTCTCGAACTCGGCGCTCGCAACGGCAACCGGGAAGAGGTCGTCGGATGAGCCGCTCGCGATCAGCAGGGGTCGTGGAGCCACGAGCGCAGCGAGGTCGACATGCTCGACCCGCCCGAGCATGCCGGGCATCACCTGGGAACCGCACATGTTCCACGGCATCCTGTGCGACTCCGCCCATGAGGAGAAGTAGCCGCTGACCACCGCCGCCGCGACGCGTTGGTCGAAGGCGGCAAGGAACAACGACATCGTGCCACCCAATGACAAGCCCGCCACCCCGATCCTCGCCGGGTCGACGAGGGGCTGTGACTCGAGGACGTCGAGAGCTCTCGCCAGATCCCACAGATTCTGTGCAAGGGGGGTCACGCCGGCCATGACCGCGTGGACCAAGTTGGTGTCACAGCCGTAATGGTCGGGCGGGTTCCAGTCCGCGCGCTCGCCGAAGCACCGCAAGTCGGGCGCCAGCACCACGTAACCGCGTTCGGCTAGCTGGTGGGCGTAGTCACCGCCGGGCGTCTCGGTGACCTCGAGCCCCACGGCCTGCGATTTACCGGGACCGTGCCCGTGGACGGCGAGGACTGCGGGCCCAGGAGTCGACCGGTCGTGCGGGACGAGGAGGTAGGCGGGTACCGACATCGTGACTTCGGTGTCGAAGACGACCTTCTCCCGTGTGTACCGGTCGCACTCGACGCGGTCGAGGGTTTCGAAGTTCGGCGCGACTCGCTCGGGCAGCGGACCGAGAAGCTGCTCGAGGGACCTCCGGCGCCGGGCCAGCCAGCCAGCCAGTAGGTCGGTCGCGTGTGAGGAGTCGGCTGACTCGAGCTCTTCGAGCGGCAAGGGGTCTTCGAGACGGGTCGCCCCGAGCTTCACCATCCACGAGTACCAGGGGGAGTAATTGCGGCTCCGAGGACCGACCGGTTCATCCGCCGTCAAGCGGCCTCCAGTTCGCGATGATGTGCCAGCACGTCCCCTGCGGCTTGCGCTGGTACGTGAGTACGCAGGCCGAGGACGGAGGCACGTTGTTGTGGACGGACACAACGCGGTACTCGCTCGGTCCGGCGAACTTGTCCGGCCCGAAACTCAGCACAGGCGACCACGTGCCGGGGAAGTTCGTCAGGCTGGCCATGGCTTCAACGAACGTGCGGCGGTTGAGATCTCGCCCGGCCTTCCTGGCGGCTGCGGCGAACAGCTCGATGCCCTGGCACCATCCGACGATCGGTCCCTGCTCCTCGATGTACGGCGAAGGGCTGGACTCGCCCTTGAGGGGCAGCTTGTTGTGGGCTGCAAAGGTCTTGTAACAGCTTTCGACCCCGGCATCGTATCCACCCGCGCTCACGACCGACGTGGGCGCGTCCGTCCCCCCGAGGGTTTGGGTGGTGATGCCCTCTTGGTTGTTCAGCGCTTGCTCGTAGGGGACGGGGATGAACCCGAGCGCCAGCGAGATCGTGGACTGGTAGTCCGAGAGCAACAGTTTCGGGAAATAATGCTGGCTGGTTTCGTTCGACAGGTACGGCAAGAAGGCGTTGAGCGGGATGAGCGGGATCACCGAGTCCACCCCGTCGGCTTCCAGGCGCTGCACGACGAGGGGCGCCGCCGCGGTTGTGGCGGCCGCGTCGGAGACATCGGAGGGGAGCGTCTCGACCACAGGGTTGTTGATGCCGATGGCGTGAAGGTCACCTATGAGGTAGGAGTTGAGGGCCGCCTGGTCGCTCGTGTCGTCGCCGACCACGATCCCGAGCTTGCGCGTACCTCCGATCAGGCCGGCGCTCTTCCCCCACTGCACCAGCGTGTCGAGAATTTGCGACTGGTCAGGACCCAGCCACCACAGGTAGGGCGCCGCCGCCGCCGTCCAGGCCGAGATCGTGGTCCAGGCGCCGATGAAGGGTGTGTGACCCTCCTGTGCGATGCACAGCTCGTTGTCGCCAGTCCAGTCGCCCAAGCCGTCCACGACTGCGAACACCGATGGGTTGCCCTCGGTCCACTGCTTGCACTGGGCACGCATCGAGACCTCGTTGGTGGGGTCGAAATTCTCGATGATCGGGTTGATCTTGCGTCCGTTGATCCCCCCGCCGTCGTTGACGGCGTTCACGAACGTGTGGATGGCCTGTAGCTGAAAGCTGAACTCGGCGTCGCCGGCGAAGCCGAAGTTCGACGAGAGCGAGACGAGGTTCGACATCGGGAAGACGACGTTGATAGATGTAGCGCTGACACCGCGGCTGCTGGTCGAGGCCTCGTCGACACTCAAGCCGCTCGGCACGAGCCCGGCGACTGCTGGAACCGTCGTCGTGCTCTGGTTGCCCGTGGAGGAGCTCGGGCCGCTCGAGGTTGTAGTCGACGTTGTGCTCGAGCTGCTGTTGGGCGAGGAGCCGGCGCTGAGCGCGTACACCACGCCCCCTATCAGCACAAGAACAAGCAGCAGGGTCCCGACCTGCGTACCCGGTGGCCTGCGTCGGAACCTCTTCCAGAGTTTCGCCATCGCCCCCCGATCCTCGACCGGCGATCTCGCTCTCCTTCGACCGGTTCCGAGCCGGCGGTATTCCGGCGCTGCAATGGCCCGTCATGCCATGCACAGCGCGGGCGCCAGCCGCCACAGGTTACTGTCTATGTGGCCGTCCGGGCATGGCAACTGGCGCCGTGGGGCTCCGTCCGGATGCGGGGTGAGACCGACGACCAGGGGCGATCTGGAATGACGCTGGCGACGAGCATCGATGTGAGGCGACTTTCCCCGAACATCGGGGCGGAGATCCGGGGTCTCGACCTGTCTCGACCGTTGGGTGAGGAGGTCGTCGCAAAGGTGCGCGCCGCCCTCTGTGCGCATCTGGTGTTGTTCTTCTGGGATCAGGACCTCGATCCCGATCAGCAAGCCGAATTCGCGTCTCAGTTCGGAGAGGTCACGCCCGCTCACCCGGTACTTCCCTCCATCGAGAACCACCCGAAGGTGCTCGCCATCGACGGGCGCGACGATCGCGCATCGTGGTGGCACACCGACGTGACCTTCCTCAATACCCCGCCGCTCGGGTCGATCCTGCACATGCGCACCGCCCCCGAGGTTGGCGGCGACACGATGTGGGTGAGCCTACAAGCTGCCTACGACGGGCTCGCCGAGCCCGTCCGGGCGATGTGCGACAAGCTGATCGCCTGGCACCACGACCCTTGGTTCGCCGCTGACGTCGAGGCCAAGGGCGGCTACAGCTGGGACGGAACGTGGTGCGAGAAGCTGTACCCGGCGGCCCATCCCGTAGTGCGGACGCATCCCGAGACGGGCCGCAATGGACTCTTTGTCAACTCTCAGTTCACCCGCCACCTCGAGGGCCTTTCGCTGGTGGAGAGCGATGCGATCCTCACTATGCTGTACCGCCACTGCCAGCGTCCGGAGTTCTCGTGTCGTTTCCGATGGAAGCCCGGTGCCGTGGCGTTTTGGGACAACAGGGCGACCTTGCACTATGCCCTCGACGACTACGGCGACGAGCTGCGCATCGCACACCGGGTGACGCTGCGGGGCGACCTGCCCTACGGGCCGGCTAGGCCCAGGCCGCCGACGGGTCCCGTTACCGAAAGCGCCTCGTCGCTCGCCCCCAGATAGGCGGCAATCGCCCGCGGGTCCTTGCGCAAATCCGCCGGATTGCCGGATGCCACGACGGCTCCGCTCTGCATGACGTGCACGATGGGGCAGAGCTCGAATGTGAGCGGTACGTCGTGCTCGACAAGCAGGATCGTGCAGCCGGTCACCTCGTGCAGCTTGCGAAGAAGCGGAACGAACGCCTCAGCCTCTCGCTGGGCGATCCCGGCAGTCGGTTCGTCGAGCAGTAGCAGTCGTGGTCGGGCGAGCACGATCGAGGCGAGGTCGACGACGCGGCGGGTACCAGTGGAGAGGTGCCCGGTGAGATGGTTGCGAAACCGATCGAGCCCGAACGATGCAATCACCTCGTCGACCGCTTGCCGCTTGGCCCGCTCCGCTCTCCTAGCCCAGGGAAGCTGCAGGGTCGTCGTGATCACGCTCACGGCACGGCGGGCGTCCTCGCAGAGCATCAGCGTGTCCTGCACCGAGAGCTCGGGATACAGCGTGCAGTCCTGGAAGGATCGAACGACCCCGAGTCCGGCGCGCTCTTCGGCGATATAGTCCGCCAAGTCGACGTCGTCGAGGTGGATCGAACCGCGACGAGCCGCGACGATGCCCGAGATCGAGTCGAGCAACGTCGTCTTGCCAGAGCCGTTGGGCCCGATGAGTCCGACGACGTCGCCGGGTTCGACCACGAGGCTCACTCCGCTCAAGGCCTGCACGCCTCCGAACGCAACGGCGACGTCGCGTAGCTCGAGGCGTGCCGCGGTCCGGGTGGTGACCTCGCTCACGGGGTCACCTTGAGAGCGGCGTTCGGGGACTCTCTCTGTCTCGAGCGGCCAAGCCGTCGGGACAGCGCCTCAGCGACGACGTCGCCGCCTCGGTGCATGACGCCCGCCATTCCTCCGGGCACGTACAGGATGAACACCAGAAGGCCGATGCCGCTCGTGAGGAACTGCGTCGTCTGAGTGGTCCCGAAGATCGCAGGCACGCCAACGAGGTAGAGCGCCCCGAGGACCGCGCCCGGAACCGAGTCGAGACCGCCGATCACAACCATGGAGACCACGAGGAGCGAGAAAGTGGGATCGAAGGTGTCGGTGCCGAATCGCTGTGTGGCGAAAGCGAGACACACGCCGGCGTAGCCGGCAATGAATCCAGACAGGGCGAACGCGAGCAGCTTCGTTCGCACCACACCGATTCCGGCGCTGGCGGCTGCGACCTCGTTGTCACGCACCGCGATCAGACGGCGGGCGACCCCGTGATCGC
>Ga0182018_10003363_pt1 | contig 14497 bp, 10 predicted proteins | sample 812P2MmetaG_FD_120490 | JGI IMG/M metagenome (GOLD analysis project Ga0182018, IMG submission 120490) | Permafrost microbial communities from Stordalen Mire, Sweden - 812P2M metaG | ecosystem: Environmental > Terrestrial > Soil > Wetlands > Permafrost | place: Sweden: Stordalen | collected...
CTGTGACCGGGATAGAAGTGCTGCCTGAGTAAGTGCTCCCGTCGGAAGGCGATCGGAAATTGGGCCAAGTCTCGCGCCATGACTTGCGGCGCGCATCAGCCAAACATCCTGGAGCCAATGTTTCGGAAGTGACCCGTTTAACTGCGCTCAGAGCCACAGGCGCCTGATCTTTTTTTGAGAGGATGACAGCTCGGCCACTGGCCTACGTGGCCGGCCCGCCGATGTGGCCCCTCCATCGAGATGCGCGATCAGAGCGCGGGTAGATGAATATTGAGATGGTTGCAAATGAAGAGAATCAGGATTGCACCCAGTGTGGAAAAAATCAGGCCCGCAGGATGAAACCGCTCGTTTCTGGCGCGGAAGAGAAGGTGGGTTACGGCGCCGCCGAGAACCGATCCGATAATGCCGAGGATGATTGTCCATATGAGGGGCAAATGGATGTGCATGACTGACTTTGAGATCACCCCTGCGAGTAGCCCGATGATTAAATACCAGAGTAAGTGAAACATGTGTTTCCCTCCATGTTTGCAGTCGGCCGTAAAAACATCCTTCGGCGGGTCAATAGAGATCGTACAGTCGCTGACAGGGATTGCATGGTCAAAACGAGACAGACGAGGAACTGCCGTTTGATTGCGACCTGCTCAGTGCGGGAGCAAAGAGCGCTTGACCGCCGCGGACGAGGAGTTGCCCGCGGGAACGCGCGACGTTCGAAGAGGAGATGCCTCAGCTTGATTCGGTGCAGGAGGGAGGTTCTTCCACTGAGCTTTGGGCCATCCCACCCTTTCCACGATGAAACTGTGGAAAGGATGGGGCACCCGATCATTTTGGAGAGGCTCTACTGTTTGGCCTTCGCGGCGTCCGCTGCCGGCTTGGCGGCAGGCTTGGCAGCCGCTGCCCCTTTGGGTTTCCAGTACGGGTCGGCCTTGATGAAATCAGCCGGCACATAGCTCTGCGCGGGATTGACGGAGTAAATCTCGGTGCGATCCTCATCCAGGGCCTCGGCGCGAAGTTCGCGCATCTTCTTTTTTTCTTCGTCGGACGCGGCGTTAAAGGCGCTGAGATAGTCCGCGGAGGCTTTGTCGATATCATCCAGAGAATTGTCGGCAGTCAGGCAAACATAGGAGCCAATATCTTCGCCGTATTCGGCGTGGAAGCAAGTCCAGTGCGCGCTGGGACCGGCCTTCTGCCCCAGGTCAGCCCACATCTTGGCCAACTCATGGAACTCCTTGCCGTGGCCTGAGCGGACATGAAGGATATTCGCTTCAAGGAAGCGCATGTGGAGAAGGTCAGCATCAGGACGCAGGCTCGAGTCGGCGTCGTAGCTGAAGATGAGTGTTTTGGAGTCTTCAAGAAGTTCGCCGTCGGCTACGGAGAGGGGCTCGAATGCTGCCGCGACTCCCGGAGCGTCGAAGATCTTAAGGGCTTTCCCGACTTCGCCAAACGAGTCGAATCCCGAGATGTAGATGGCTCGCGGCTTGCCTGACATCGCGTTAAAGGCAAAGTAATTGATGGGGAACTTGAGCTTGGCATCGGCCTGAACGTATGCGCTCTCGGTTTTGTCATGGGCAAGGCCGCCCTTGCCCTGCTTGACGTATTCGACGGTGATTTGCAGGTACTTGGGGGGCCTGACGGCAGTTGGAGATTGGTCCGGCTGCGCTGCGGTGATTGTGATGCCGGAAACCGCAAGGGACACGGCCAGAAACAGGGAGCTGGTTTTTCTCATTTGATCCTCCTGATTTGGCTCGGAGATCGCTCGACGGGGGACAGCGAAGGAGGGAGGCGCGACGATCGGGCCTGTGCACTTTTATCGCTTTGAGCGTGTAGTTGTAAAGTTATTTTCGTAGATTGCGGATGCGACGCCGGCAATCCGGAAGTTTCCATTCATTGGGAGATTCAGGATGAATCCGAAGGTTGACGCATTTTTCCGGAAGGCCAAGAAGTGGGTGGAAGAATCGGAGAAATTGAGAGCGATTCTTCTGGACTGTCCGCTGATCGAAGAGCTGAAGTGGGGCGAACCTTGTTACACGTACCAGGGGAAGAACATCGTCCTGATCGGTGCATTCAAGGAATACGTCTCGCTTCTGTTTTTCAAAGGCGCCTTGTTGAGTGACCCGAAGCACATTCTGGTGACACCGGGGCAACTGCAGTCGGGGCGACAGATACGGTTCACCAATGCTCGAGAGATTGGCAAGATGGAAAATATCATCAAGACCTATATCTATGAGGCGATCGAAGCCGAACAAGCCGGCTTGAAGGTGGCCTTAAAGAAGCATTCGGATTATGTGATTCCGGAAGAACTACAGAAGAAGTTAGATGAAGATTCTGCTTTTAGAGCGGCGTTTGAGGCACTGACCCCGGGACGGCAACGGGGATATATGTTTCACGTCGGTCAGCCCAAGCAATCGAAGACGCGGGAGGCGCGCGCGGAGAAGTGCATGGAGCGCATTTTTGAAGGGAAGGGATTTAACGAATAAAGCAAATCTCATCCAGGGTTTCGGAGGTCGAGGGGGGCGGCTGCAGGAGCGATTTGGGGTTTCTTGATTGAATCCTTATGGCACTTCTCTGTATCTTGGGGAATGGATAATATTCAGGTTTGTAAAGTCGTTGTAGAACCCACAAAGAAAAAATAGCCCAAACCTGCGTTTGTGAGCGCCCGCTCATTGACACGCAAGTCGAGCCTTATCGGGCGCAAAAAGCTAAAAACTCAACTGCATCATCTGGAGGTAGGCCAATGGCTTTTCATCGGAATCGAAGTGTATTCGCGCTGGTACTTGTAGTGCTGGTGCTGGCGTTCACAATCCAGAGAGATGCTTTTGCACAGACGTTTCGCGGCGGCATCACCGGCACAGTTACGGATCAGTCAGGAGCGGTGGTGCCTGGCGCTTCAGTGACAGCGGTGGAGACAAGCACAAATACCACGTACAAAACGGTGAGTTCGAGCGCGGGCGAATTTGCCTTTGCGAACATGCCATTGGGCAGTTACACCGTTTCGATTTCAGCCACGGGATTCAAGGGCGAGAAGGTGGACAAGGTTCCGGTGACGGCTGCCTCGACCTACGCACTTCCTGTAAAGCTGGTTGTGGCATCGGCAGGTGAAACTGTCGAAGTGACAGCAGATTCGCTCAGCCTGGACACGGTGACGGACACGCAGTCGACCGCGCTGCCGGAAGAGGTGGTGCAGAACCTTCCCAACAGCGGACGAGACTTTACGCAGATGCTGTCGCAGACGCCGGGATTCGCAGGACTTTCGACGGGTGGGGGCGCCGGCGCGGCAAGCGTGAACGGTACTCGCTCGAACTCGGTGAACTGGCAGATCGAAGGCACGGACAACAACGATCTTTGGTGGAATATTCCAGCGGTAAATCAGGGTGGTGTTTCGGCGATCGCCGGCGTTGTTCTTCCGATTGATGCGATCGAGAATTTTTCATTTGAGACAGCGGGATCGACTGACCTTGGCCGCAACTCGGGCGGTACGGCGAACCTGACAATCAAGTCTGGAACCAATAGCCTGCATGGGAGCGCTTACTACTACAACCACAACGAATTCTTCCAGCATTCGAATCCGTTTACAGGTTCGACCACTGAGACGCGCAACCAGCATATTGGGTTTTCGCTGGGCGGTCCGATCTGGAAGGACAAGACATTTTTCTTTATCTCGGGCGAGCATCAGGGCTTTTTGATCGGCGCTGAGAGCAAGGCGACCGAACCCACGGCGGCATACCAGAAAGATGCGCTCAGTATTTTGAATGCATGGGGCGTTCCGGAGAACCAGGTTGCACTGAACTTGCTGAATGGCGCTGGGAGCGATAAGGCGCTTTGGCCGGCGGCGGCTTTGACCGGAAATGACTCCGCGGATAACTACACGGCAACCGGCAATTTGACAGGGCATAGTTACAACAGCATTGTGAAGTTTGACGAGCAACTGACCGACAAGGATCACCTGGCGGCGACCTGGGTCGCAGGCGAAGGAACGCAGACTGCGCCAACGTCGTCGGCACTTTCGCCCTATTTTGAAAACGCGCCGATTCACGTGCAGAATTATTCGATTGTCTACAACCGGGTTCTGACCCCTTCGATCACGAACCAGTTGTCGGCGGGCGTGAGCTACTTCAACCAGGTCTTCGGCGATGCTGAGATCGACTTCAATCCGATTGGCCTTGGTTTGAATACAGGCGTCACGGACCCGGCACTTGCAGGGGCTCCGCACCTGATTATTGGACCCGCATCGGCGGGTGTCGGGCTGACAGCGGGAGGCAGCGGATTCGACCCAATCGGCGTGACCGCGCCCTCCGGCAGAAACGACATCACGGGCCACCTGGACGAAGATCTCGCATGGACCAAAGGCGCGCACCAGTTCAAGTTTGGGGGCGAGTACCGCCAGGCGCAGGTCGACGACTTCTACCAGACGGGCGAGCGCGGCACGATTTACTTTGATGGTACTCAGGGTCCCTGGGCAACTCTGTTACAGGGAACCCCCTCCCCGGCCTGCGCAGCGCTTGCGACGACAACGCCCGGATCAACAAGCAGCCTGCCGGACCCGAATTTAAACCGGAATGACTATTACCTTGCCGACTTCCTTGCCGGTTGCTTTGATCCGACCCCCTCAGAAAACGTGGTGGGCAACCCCAAGCGGCAGGTTTTCGTCGATACGTTCTCGCTAGCTGGGCAGGACTCATGGCACCTTACCTCAAAACTGAGCCTGGATTACGGGGTGCGGTATGACTGGGAAGGCCCAGTTCACTCGCAGTACGCGAATTTGTCGGTCTTCGATCCGGCAGCTTCTACCGGTCTTCGCGTGGTGAAGCCGAACCAAGGTGTGTGGAACGATTTCTGGGGCGGCGTAAGCCCTCGCGTTGGATTCTCGTATCAGGCTCTTCCGGCGACTGTGGTGCGCGGAGGATTTGGCTTTTACTACGATTCGATCTACATGAAGTCTGTTCTGCAGAACAACGGCGGGGGGAACATCGCGGTCTTTGGCCCGGGCCTGAACCCCGCCGGAACGGAAGAGGTGGCGCAGGCAGCAGCTCTATCGAACACAGTGATTGAGCCGGGAACGCCCATCTTCCAAACATTGCCGCAGGCGTTGGCGGGGACGACAGGAACGGTCAAGATCTCCACCTTTGACCCGAACTTCCGACCGTCGTATACAGAATCGTGGGACCTTAACATCCAGCACAGTTTTACGCCTTCGATCATTGGCCAGGTTGGATACGTTGCAACCGCGGGAAGGCATTTGATGGGCCTCTTCGATATCAACCCAGGGCAATTGAACAGCCTGAATGTACCAATCTACTTCAACAACACGAGTACGCAGTATCCAAACTGCCCGGCGCAGTATAGCGGTGCGACCGCGCCAACAATCGGCAACCCGCTGGGAGTTCCGGGCAATGCATTGCAGTGCTCACGTCCGTATTTCAGCCAGTTCCCGAACTTCTCGGTTATCGACGAAGCGAAGAGCAATCTTGGTTCGATTTACAATTCGCTGCAGACCAGCCTGAGGATTCAGGGCTGGCACAGTTTGAGCGCACAGCTCGCCTATACCTGGAGCCATGCTCTGGATTACGAAACCGGCCTGCTGCCGTACGCCCCGCAGGATCCGACCAACGAGAAAGGCGAGTATGGGAACTCGGACTACGATGTTCGCAACACCTTTACCGGCTATCTTGACTACCATATTCCGGCTATGAAGAAGGGACCAGAGCGGCTGGTCAAGGGATGGGAGGTTAACTCGGGCTTCTCATTCCATGGTGGAACCCCGTACACGGTTACCTCGAGCAGCAATCCGAGCGGCAACGGCGAAGGCCTTGACCGCGCAGTGCAGGTAGTGAGGAATCCGGAGCAAGGCTTGTCGCATAAGATCGAGGGCGGACAAGTGCAGTGGTTCAACCCAGGAGCGTTTGTCGACGCCGCCCTCGGGGCCTATTCGCCCACGCGTCGCGGCCAGAATTACAACCCTGGCTATAACGCTGTAGATGTGGCTCTGTTCAAGACAACGCAGATTACCGAGAGGGTGAGCGCGCAGTTCAGCGCCAACGTGTTCAATCTCTTCAACCGCACAAACTATGCGCCGCTTGGCTTCCCCACTGCGGGTGACAGCGGCGGCGTGATCGGTTCAACAATCGGACCGTATCTGGGAAATCCAGGTATCGGCCCCGGCGAGCCGTTGAACGCGGAGTTCGCAATCAAGCTGATGTTCTAAGTACAGTTCACAGTTCTTAGTTCAGAGTTATTAGGCCCGGCCGCTCTTCACGGAGCGGCCGGATTCTTTTTTGCACGTGGTGCCTGGCGCAAGCACTGTAGTGTTAGAAATGAAAAGCCCCGCCATGACGGCGGGGCTTTTGATAGGAGTGAGCAGAGAATTGTGAGCGAGCTCATCAAACTGTGAACTACGAACTGCCTTACGACATGTGCGGGAATGCATGCTCGGCGAGGCGGCCTGGAAGCTTCGGTGGTTCGAGACCGGCAGTTGAAGTCGTCATGACCTCTTTGAATGCTTTGCGGAAGGCGACCATCTCGTCGTGTGTGCCCACCGTGATGCGAACTTGCGTGGGCCATGCCGGCCAGATGCGGCCGATGTAGATATCTTTCGCTGCCATCGCGGCCAAAACTTCTTTACCTGGCCGGCCGGTTTCGAGCATGAAGCAGTTGCTCTCCGACGGCGTGGTCGCATGACCTTCGCTCTTGAGCCAAGCGAGTGTGTCCACGCGGGTATCGCCGATGATCTTCTTGCGCTCGGCAATCAGGTTGGGTTGCAGAAGACTTGTCTTTGCCGCGGCCATCGCGGTGATGGGCAGCGCGTTGAACCCACCATGCGTGGAAATCTGCTTCAGCAGATCGGGGCGGCCTATTGCGAAGCCCATGCGAACTCCGGCCATGCCGTACAACTTGGAGAAAGTGCGCAGGACGATAACGTTCTTGCCCTCTTTGACGAAGTCGAGCGAACGAGGCGCGTCGCAGAGATGAATGTAGGCTTCGTCGATCAGCAGGATTGTGTCTTTGGGCGCGTTGGCGACGGCGTATTCAATGTCAGAGCGAGGGGTGCAGGTGCCGGTGGGGTTGTTGGGGTTGCAGATGTAGATCACGCCCGGATTAGAAGAAGCAGCGAGCATGGCCTTGATATCGTGCGAGGCCGCTCCTTTGGGGTCGGCAAGCGGAACCTTGATCACGTCTGCACCGGCAATCTGCGCTGCCCATATCGGTGCTTCGTAGCCAGGATCTGCAACGACGAGGGGCCTGCTTTTGCTGGTGAATGAGAGAACGGTATAGTGGAGCGGCTCGCTAGAGCCGGCATAAGCCGCAACCGATTCCGGATCGAGGCCTTCCTGCCTGGCGAAGATCTCTTCGACCTCTTCCTGCATGGGCATGAGATAGCGGCCACCGCGGGGAATGATATCGATCATGGCCTGGCGCGCGGCTTCGCAGGGGCCGAGAGGATTCTCATTGGCGTCGATGTGGATGCCCCTGTTAGGGTCCGCGAAGTGAGGCCGTTGCGCGAGGGCCAGATGAGATTCGGTCAGAATCGGAACGGTGGCCAGTGCGGAGGCGCCGGCAGCAAAGCGGAAGAAGGATCGGCGAGAGAAGCCGCTACAAACGGCGGGATCAACAGAGGTGTTCATAGGCGACACTCCTTGATTTGAAGATGGGAAATTGAAGGTGCGGGGACTTCTCGTGGCAGGCACGAGTGGTGAAAAGGGCCGTAAATGTCGAGTTTTTGACGGCGGAAGAGGGTTCCATGTCTTAAGGTATCGCTGAATTGCGCGGATGACAAGGGGAAACGCGTGAGGGATTGTAGATGTTTGCCGGCGAATTCGGTTCACAAGAGCTGATGACAAATCCCCGGCGAAAGCGGGAGATTTGTATCGGCGGGAGAATGAATCACGAGCGAGTCTTAGGTGTGATGCTTATGTTAGACTTCGTGCGGAAAACGTTTCCCATTTCCAGGCGGATTTCCTGTTCTGCTCGAATCCTTCATAGCGCCAACCCGCTGATTTTACGGGGGGCGCGATGCGTTTTCATGCGGCTTGACAACCACAAGAGTAAACCCATTTACTTAGGGTCAAACGTCTGAAGAAAATCCAGGCGGTATCACCCTCGTTAGGTGACTGAATGTTCGGATTGGTTTTAAACCGGGCGGGCGGCTCGATGTCCGCTTACTCTGCCAAGGCACTGGCGTTGGGCGCACCCTCGCTCGCTCATCTCAGTCTGCTCGACCTAGCGGTAATCGCCATTTACTTCGTGATCGTGATCTGGATCGGCTTCTACTTGAAGTCAAAGGCCAACACGAGCGAAGAGTTCTTTATGGCGGGCCGCGAGATGACCGCGTGGATCGCCGGATTGAGCTTTGTCTCCGCCAACCTGGGCTCGCTGGAATTGATGGGTTGGGCGGGGTCGGCATATCAGTACGGCATTCTGGCCGCGCACTGGTACTGGGTTGGGGCTATTCCGGCCATGCTCTTTCTCGGCATGGTAATGATGCCGTTCTACTACGTGTGCAAGACGCACTCGGTGCCGGGATATCTGAAGCTCCGCTACGGCCAGGGTTCGAGCACTGTAGCGGCTGTTTCCTTCGCCTTCATGACGGTGCTGATGAGCGGCGTGAACATGTTCGCAATGGCCGAAGTGATGAAGATTGTTCTCGGCTGGGATTTGAGCTTCTCCATCATCGTGAGCTCACTGGCTGTGGCGGCTTATGTTGCCCTGGGCGGTCTGCGTTCGGCCATCTTCAACGAGGTGCTGCAGTTTGTTCTCATCTGGGGTGGGGCGCTGCTGGTGCCGATTCTTGGCCTTATTGAGTGCGGCGGTTGGGGCGGATTCAAGGTTCGCCTGGCGCACAATATTCAGACTGGCCTGGTGCCTGCTGGAGATTACACGCACATGTGGCGCAGCATGGGTCACTTTGCCGATAACCCGATGGGCATTCACTGGACTGGCATTGTGTTCGGACTGGGATTCGCCATCAGCTTTGGATACTGGACCACCGATTTCCTTGTCGTCCAGCGTGTGCTGGCAGCCAACAGCCTGAGGTCGGCGCGACTGGCGCCGGTGATCGGCTCCTTCTTCAAGATGGCTGTTCCCTTCATCGTCATTCTTCCCGGCCTGCTGGGCCTGGTGGTTCTGACCAACTCCGATGGCAGCCTGATGCAACTGGTGGGCGAAAACGTAGTCGCCGCGCACCCGGGCGCAGGCCTGCACAGCTATAACGAAGTGCTGCCGCTGATGATGGTCCGTTACCTGGGACCAGGCTTGCTCGGCCTGGGCATCACCGCACTCATCGCCGGCTTCATGAGCGGCATGGCCGGCAACGTGAGTGCCTTCACTGCCATCTTCACCTACGACATCTATCAGCCGCATTTCGTCAAGCATGCCAAGGACGAGCACTATGTTCTTGTGGGCCGCATCGTGACCATTGTCGGCGTGGTCATCTCGATTGGCGCGGCCTACCTGGTGATGAATGCGGCGGGCATCATGGATTATGTGCAGGCGCTGTTCAGCTTCTTTATCTCGCCGTTGCTGGGCGTGGTGCTGCTGGGGATGTTCTGGAAGCGCGCCACGAAGGCAGGCGGATTCTGGGGGCTGCTGCTGGGAACGCTGACCTCGATCGGATTGTGGGCATGGGTTTATTTTTACCCCCCGGCGCTACGCTATGTGGCACTCTCGCCCGACGCCAAAGACATGGCCGAGAATATGTACAGAGCTCTGTGGTCGGTCAGCGCTTCGGTTGGCGTCAACGTGATCGTGAGCCTCTGCACCAAGCCGCGTCCGCTCTCAGAACTGGCAGGGGTGGTCTATGGCGCAACCCCGCTGCCGACTGAGGAGCCCGTGCCATTCTATAAGAACGAATGGTTCTGGACGGCGATCGCGATTGCAATCTTCCTGGCCCTCAACATTTACTTTTGGTAGAGAGGAATCACGATGCACAATTCAGGGATTTCGATCTGGTTCTTCATTGGAGTTCTTCTCATCATCTATGGCGCTCTGATTCTGGGCTATGGGGTCTTTGAACTCGTGACCGGCCAGACGGCCAATGTAATTCTTGCCAATCTTCATGCACCGGTCTGGTGGGGTGCGATCTTGCTTGCGCTCGGCCTCTTTTACGGCGTGCGTTTTCGCCCGGGCCGCAACGGTTAACTTATAAATGCGGACATAAGGAGCTTTCATACTATGGCAGCGCAAAGAACGATGACGTTTGGCGTGGTGGTGGGAAATCGCGGATTCTTTCCGGATCATTTGGCAAAGACAGGCCGTGAAGAGATTATCTCTGTTCTGGAAAAGGCCGGTGCGAAGGCGGTGGTTCTCGGACCGGAAGACTCGAAGTACGGCGCAGTTGAGACTTATGCCGAGGCGCAGAAGTGCGCTGAATTGTTCAAGAAACATGCGGAAGATATCGACGGGATTATTGTTACGCTGCCTAATTTCGGCGAAGAGCGCGGCATTGTGGATGCGATCCGGTTGAGCGGGCTGAAGGTGCCGGTGCTGGTGCAGGCTACGCCCGATCGCTCAGACAATATGACGATCGCGGTGCGGCGCGACTCGTTCTGCGGGAAGATGAGCTGCTGCAACAACATGATGCAGTACGGCATAAATTACTCGCTCACCACGCTGCACACGGAGTCGCTCAGCTCGGAAGAATTCACTGCGGACCTCGAGTGGTTCTCGCAGGTCTGCCGGATTGTAAAGGGCCTCAAGAATCTGCGCATTGGCGCGATTGGCGCGCGGCCTACGGCGTTCAACACTGTGCGCTACTCCGAGCGCATTCTTGAGACCAGCGGCATCAGCATCGAAACGCTCGACTTGTCAGAGGTCTTTGGCCGCATCAACAAGATGAAGGACAATGACGACGCGGCGCAAGCGAAACTGGCGAAGATCAAGAGCTATGTGAGCACGGCGGGCATTCCTGAAGAGGCGCTGCTCAAGATGTCGAAACTGGGCGCGGTAATCGATGGGTGGATGAAGCAGACCCATGTGACGATCAGCGCGGTGCAGTGCTGGACCTCGATGGAAGAGTACTTCGGCGTGGTGCCCTGCACCATCATGAGCATGATGTCGAATGACCTGATTCCTTCGGCCTGCGAAGTGGACGTGCCCGGAACGCTGAGCATGTACATGCTGGCGCTGGCGAGTGGGACGCCTTCGGCGCTGCTGGATTGGAATAACAACTACGGCAGCGATCCAAACAAGTGTGTCTGTTTCCACTGCTCGAATCTGCCCAAGCATTTCTTCAAAGATGTGAAGATGGACTACCAGGAAATCATTGCCGGAACGGTGGGCAAGCTGAATACGTTTGGCACCTGCGTGGGCCGCGTGAAGAGCGGAGCGATGAGCTACGCGCGTTACTCCACCGACGACCGGCGCGGCGTGGTCCGCGGATATACAGGTCCGGGCAAGTTTACCGACGATCCGCTGGACACTTTTGGTGGCGCAGGAGTGGCGGAGATTCCGCAACTGCAAAAGCTGCTAAAGTACATTTGCCGCGAGGGCTTTGAGCACCACGTTGCGGCGAACTTCAGCGACGTGTCGAAGGCTATTCATGAGGCCGCGCGGTATATGGGTTGGGAAAGCCTGCATCATCCGGGGCTGGACGACTAGGAAGCAGCGTTCAGGGATTAGGGGTCAGAAATCAGAGCTGTGCAGCTGATTTCTGGCCCCGATCTGCGAACGAGGGGATGAGAAACATGAGCAAGCGAATTGGCAAGAGCTTGAGAGCCGGTGGCGAGACGCTGGTAAGTGAAGCCGACTGGAATGCGGAGTTGGAGGCCAAACACAATCAGCTTGTCGAGTGGATGAAGGCGAACAAGCTGGGCGGTGTGCTGCTGCGCAGGGGCGAAAACATTGCTTGGATCACTGGCGGCGCGGTGGAGTTGCGCGTACTTACGCCATGCGAAACCGGCGTGGGCTCTGTGCTCGTCACGGCCGAGGGGAAGCGCTACTACTTCACGGCCGAGAATGAAGGACCGCGCCTGCACGACGAGGAGTTTGGGGCGCTGGATTTTGAGCCAGTGCTGTTTCCGTGGTGGGCCGATGATACGGCTGCGACAGCTGCGAAACTGGCAGGTGGGCCGTTGGGGTCGGATTCGCCGGGCGCAGCGACACAGGTGAGCCTTGCGTCGCTGCGCGCGTCGCTGAGCGAGACTGAGATTGCACGCTATCGGTGGTTGGGCGCGGAGACTGCTGCTGCGACCGTGGAGGCGCTGCATCAGGTCGAGCCGGGACTGAGCGAATACGACCTCGAAGCGATCACAGAGCAAGGGCTGCTGCGGCGCGGGATACTGCCGTCGGTTGCGCTGTACGCGGTGGACGAGCGCATTTACAAGTACAAACATGCGGTGCCTCGCGGTGCGCGGCTCAAGCAATATGGGATGCTGAACCTCTGCTCGCGCAAGTGGGGACTCGCCATTTCGATTACGCGGTTCATTCACTTTGGGGCGGTGCCCGCCGATCTTGCTGACAAGTTCAGGATTGCCGCAGAGGTGAACGCTGCACTGCTGAATGCGACGCGCGTAGGCGCGATTTCCGCTGAGTTATTCAAGGTGGCACAGGCGGCGTATGCGGCTGCGGGCTATAGCGGTGAAGAGCGATTCCATCACCAGGGCGGGCCGACTGGCTACGGCGAGCGTGAGTGGGTTGCTACGCCGACGGGCACGGAGGTCGTGGTCAACAACCAGGCCTTTGCATGGAACCCGAGCATTCGCGGCGGCAAGGTGGAGGACACGGTGATCCTGCGCGATGGAGTGATCGAGAACCTGACACCAACGCCAGAGTTGCCACAGCTAGATGCGACCGTAGAAGGAAGCAGCTACACGGCGACGGGCGTGCTGGTGATGGAATAGGGTTTCGAGGAACAGGGAACAGGGAACAGGGAACAGGGAACAGGGAACAGAGATCAGAGATCAGAGATCGGGCCAATCGACGGAGTAGACTGCGAAGATGCGATATGGCCCTGGCTCGCAACCGAAAAACGCGCCGGAGTCTAGATTTGTCTTGGCCTCTTCGAAAGAATTGAAGAGGCAGTGCGAGTTTGTTCGGATGGTTTCCGCGAGGGAATTACAGGAAAGTGGCGAGCATTCCGGTGCGTTGCCGCAATAGAACGTCACGACATCAAACCCTTCGAGGTGTTTCTCGGTGGGTGCGACTACGTTGGTCGGCATTGTTCGCTCGGGCGAGAATGGTCTCCAGGCATTGCCTGTGAATTGCATCTCGTACGCTTCGTAGTAGAAGAGCTTTGTATCCTGAAGATCGATCGAGTGCTCTGCCGCGGTCGCTCGAATGATCTCGGGCGAGTCGAAAAGCCAGTAGCCATTGTGCTTCCAAAAGTCGATGTAATCCGCGAAATCATCGTTAACGCAACTGCCGACGGAGTAGACATCGTCAACTTTAGATAAGTCGAAGCCTTTGGGCTTTTCGCAGCTACGCTTTGCCAAATACCCAACTGGAGTCATCGCGTCCAATTCCTATTCGCCTGGCGCACGCGGCTGATACTTGATCCTTGTGCCCAACTTTGCTCAGTTATTTACATCGGTTCCATTGTGACGCGAGCGGCGAGAACGACCAGCGCGGCCCAGAGGCAGTCGGCGGCGAGCAGGTGTGCGATCTGAACCCACAGGGGCGCGAGCAGCGCAACGTCGAGAAGACCCAGTGTGAAAACAACGGCGAGTAGAGCGAGCACCAGCGCGGAGAGACGTCGATTGTCCAAGGGAGCCTGTCGCCGCGCGCCGCGCACCAACAGCCATATAAGGACAATGCTGGCGAGTAGGGCTGCGGCGGGATGCATCCAACGCCAGCGCACCAGCCAAACGCTGGTGGCAGAAAAATCCTGGGCCATGGCCGTGCCGAGCGATGAGGCAGGGAAGAGCGTATCGCCGAGCGCGGCGAGCGAGCCGGTGACGCCAACAATCATTACGACGATTACAGTGGCTATTGCGCCGAAAGGCGCTCGAAGCCGGATAGTGCCGCGCATGTATCCCGTGGAGCGGCCGAGGAAATGCGCGGTGAGCGTAAGGGCCGCGAGCAGCAGGAGCGTGTTTGTAAGGTGCAGCGCGAGGTACGCAGGGCGAAGCGGGGAATGGCTCTGTGCGGTGAGGCCGAGCTTTACAAGAAGCGCTCCGAGTATGCCCTCAACAATCGTGAGCACGACCGATGCGACGGCTGCCGCGCGTGCCAGATGGCCCCGGACCGTGGCTGCGAAGGTCCAGATCAAGAGCCCTATTACGACAAGGCCCGAGAGTCCAGTGGTGAGGCGGTGCGTGAACTCGATGATGGTCTTCAGGCCGGGAGAGACCTGCATTACGGTGCCGTTGCAAAGGGGCCAGTGGTTGCCGCAGCCGTCACCGGAGCCGGTTGCGCGGACGAGAGTTCCCCAAAGGATGGTCGCAATGAAGTAAACGAGTACGGCCCAGGCGAAGCGGCGCAATGCGGGCGAGGGAAGACGTTGTGCAGCGACGGAAACAGCGGCGGAAGGCATGGAGGAGGACTCCGGGAGGAACCCTTCAGTGTAGAGCAA
>Ga0182018_10003364_pt1 | contig 14492 bp, 17 predicted proteins | sample 812P2MmetaG_FD_120490 | JGI IMG/M metagenome (GOLD analysis project Ga0182018, IMG submission 120490) | Permafrost microbial communities from Stordalen Mire, Sweden - 812P2M metaG | ecosystem: Environmental > Terrestrial > Soil > Wetlands > Permafrost | place: Sweden: Stordalen | collected...
GTCCGAGCCTCCGCCCGGGGAAATTCTCCCCGGGCGGTCAGCCGAACTGGCGGATCACCCGTATAAGTGGATCACCCGTATAAGTGCCGTTGGGGGTCACTTTTACCCGTGTAACCGCGATATTCGGGCATGGGGGTTGTGCAGCAGTTTCTGCCCAACAATTGACCCAACAATTCCGTCCATCTGCGTCGCAGCGCGTCGTGCCTCGTCGCGGGCCTCTTCGCACTCACCGTGTCTGATCTGCGAGGATAGAACCCGCTGCGACGCAGGCGGACCGGCAGCGAAATCAAGGAACGCCCTTTTAATCCCAAGGTGGCGAGATCGAGACTCGCACGGCCCACCAGCTCAGAGGGTATTTCTGGCCCGGCCTCACCTTCAAAATTGCCCCTCGTGACTACTCCGTGACTACGATCTCAGGCGTGAAGGGCACCATGACCGAGGTTCGACCCGGAGTGTGGCGCCTCCGCGTCTACGCCGGTCGTCGGGCCAACGGCTCGCCCATCCAGATCCGGAAGACCGTCAAGGCCAAAGACCCGCGGCCCGGTGCCGGCAGACGGCTGGCCGAACGGGAGCTGGCCGCCATGGTGGCCAAGGTGGCCAACGGCAACGTCAGCACCGGCTCGGAGACCGTCGAGGAGCTCCTCAACGCCTGGCTGGACCACATCCGGCCCAACCGCTCTCCCACCACCATCCGCAAGTATCGGGACCTCGCCGACCGGATCGTCATCCCCGAACTCGGCAAGGTCAGGCTGAAGGCCCTGACCGCCCGTCAGCTCGACCGGCTCTACGGCAAGCTGACGGCCAAGGGCAACAAGGCCACCAGCGTGCGGCGGGTCCACGCCCTGATCGCCGCCGCCCTCCACCAGGCCGAGCGGTGGGACATGGTCGACCACAGCGTGGCCCGCAAGGCCAGCCCGCCCCCGATCCGGCCGGAGCCGGTCAAGGCACCCACCCCCGACGAGGTCCGGGCCATCGTGGCCAAGGCCGAGGAGCTCGAGCCGGCTCTGGCCGCCCTGCTGCTGCTGGGTGCCCTCACCGGAGCCCGGCGAGGGGAGCTGTGCGCCCTCCGGTGGACCGACCTCGACGTGGCTGGACGGACCATGACCATCGCCCGGTCGGTCTACCAGACCGAGGGCGGTGGCTGGGCGGAGAAGGGGACCAAGACCCACCAGGAGCGGACCATCGGTCTCGACGACCTGGCCCTGGGAGTGCTGGCCAGGCACCGGGCCCAGGTCTACGAACTGGCCGACGGGCTCAAGCTCGAGGTCCGACCCGACGGGTTCATGTTCTCCCGCTCCCCGGTCGGGGCCGAGCCGATGCAGCCGGACTTCGTGTCCAAGTTCGCCAAGAAGGTGGCGACCAAGGCGGGGGTGGACACCCATCTCCACGCCCTCCGGCACTTCTCGGCCACCCAGGCCATCGCCGCCGGCTTCGATCCCACCACGGTGGCCGGCCGGCTGGGCCATCGCGACTCCTCGATCACCCTCCGCGTGTACTCCCACGTCCTGGAGGGTCGGGACCGGGACCTGGCCGAGGCCCTCGGAAAAACACTGGCGTTGCCCGGCTGAGCGGGGCACCGTCAGGGGCAGTCGGTCGGGGTCGGCTCCCCGTGGACCTCGGCCAGGAACCGGGGGACGGAGATCCGCCACTGGGCACCGACCTTGAAGGCGCCGGGGATCCTGCCGGCGGCCACCAGTCGGTAGGCGGTCGAGGTGCCGATGCCCAGCCGCTCGGCGGCCCACGAAATCTGTTTCACGTCGTCGGGGAGCGAGATCGTCACGTGTCCCACCCTTCGCCTCGAGTTGCTGTCGTCGTCAGTGTCATGTGGCCTCTAGCGGGTCGGATCGGGGCCGAATGCCCGTCTTCTCCGTCCATGATCCGAAACCAACGTCACCCTCAACGTCACCCTCGCCGAAACTGCCTGGTCAGACGGTACGACGAGAGTCGCCAGAAGGTCGCATCCGATCAGAAATGCGCCAGTCGCATCAATTGATGCACAGGTGTGGACATGAATGATCCCCTCCGGCGGAGCCGATCTGCGCTGCGTCACCCAGGCGCCCATGGCGGGCTCGATGCCCGCCTGGGCGCCTCTCTCGTCCCCCGGCGCCGATGCGGTCGGTCCGAACGATCGTCACCACGTCGGGGCACAGAGCTCGAGCCCCGCAATGGCGTTTCCCGGTTGGACTCGGGGCCAGTCGTTGCCCGGCTCGATGCCGGGGAAAGACTGATGAGACCCTGCTTAGAGGCAAATTCTGACACGGCGATGGCCCCTGACCGGCGGTCTGGTGTTCGATGCCGTCGATGGACCCTGGCTGGTCCCAATGCTGCGGGTGATGTCGGGCGGGGCTTCCGGCCTCGCATCGCCCGACATCACCCCTTGGAGCCGACTCCCACCCCCGAGGAGGCGGTCAGGGGAGCGAGCGCAGCGAGAGCGAGAAGCGGAGGCCGGAAGGTGAGGCGAGGACGAGCCGGCCCATGGGGCCACCTTCAGAGCCGGCGCCTCGGAGGGCCGACCTTGACCGCCGAATTTGTGGTGGGCACCAATAGTCCTCTGACCTGGGAGTGTGACGTTGCAGCCCCGGCCAGGGTGACGTTGGGGGTGACGCTCGGGAGGACTATCCCGCTGCGGTCCTCGTGCTCCTATCGCCCTTGACTTCAAGCGCTTGAGGTCTGTTTGGCTGTTGTGATGACAGATCTGACAATCCAAGACGCGGCCCGGCACAGCGGGCTCAGTGAGCCGACCCTGCGCTACTACGAGGAGGTGGGGCTGATCGGCCCGATCGCTCGTGACCCGAGCAGCGGACACCGCCGGTACCGCCAGGAGGAAGTCGACACGCTCCAGGCGCTCGCCTGCCTGAGGGCGATGGGCGTAGGCATCGGAGAGATGCGCACATACCAGGCCAATCGCGAGCTTGGCCATGCCAAAGCCGGTGAGCAACGCGATCTGCTCTTACGGCATGCCGAGCGAGTCGAGGGTGAGATCGAGACGCTACGCATCCACCTCGACTACCTGCGGGCGAAGGCGGCACTGTGGGATGCCCGCGACCGTTCTGATGCGACCGCGGAAGCTGAGGCAAACGTGGAGGTCCAGAACGTGCTCCCGCGACTGGAGGTGGTGATCAGATGAGCTCCAAGGTGGTGGTGACCGGCGGTTCCGGATATCTGGGCACGCGGTTGGTCGCCGCGCTGCTCCGTGATGGGCGTGAGGTGCGCGCCACGGTGCGCTCCCTGGACAGTGAAGTAGACGTACGTGACGCTTTGCGTCGCGGTGATGTGGACGACACTGGCCTCGAGTTAGTGGCTGCCGATCTGACCTCCGACGACGGGTGGCCGGCCGCTCTGGATGGGGTAGAGGAAGTTCACCACGTCGCATCCCCGATCCCGTCCGCCCAGCCCAAGGATCCAGACGAGCTGATCGTCCCTGCCCGCCAGGGCACCCTGCGCGTACTGAAGGCAGCCCGGGAGGAGGGGCGCGCAGGGTGGTGCTCACATCCTCGTTCGCCGCGGTGGGTTACTCGCCGAAGGCGGTCCGCGACTACACCGAGTCGGACTGGACCGACCCGGACACGCCGGGCCTGCCCCCCTACCCGCGCTCCAAGGCAATCGCCGAGCGTGCGGCCTGGGACTTCATGGGTGCCGAGGGCGGCGACACCGAACTGGTGGTGGTCAATCCGACGTTCATCGCCGGCCCGTCACTGGTGCGGTCGTTGCGCTCGACCCTGACCGGCTTCAAGGCCATCATCGAGGGCACGATGCTGGCACTCCCACGCCAGCGGTTCGGGGTCGTCGACGTGCGCGATGTGGCCGACGCGCACATCACGGCGATGGCCTCTGCTGGCGCCGCCGGAAAGCGCTATCTACTGCTGGCGGACGGTCCGACGATCACCTGGCTGGAGCTCGCACAGATCCTCCGCCGTCACCTCGGGCCCGCGGGCGAGCACGTCACGGCCGAGGAGGCGCCCGGTGAGGACCCAGCACCGCTGACCATCCACAACGACCGCGCCAAACGGGAACTGGGCTGGCAACCACGCCCGGCCGAGATCACGATCGTCGAGACGGCCGACAGCCTGCGCGACCTGGGACTGCTGCAGCAATCCTGAGAGCCGGCTTGCAGAGCCACCAGCCACCTGATCAACAGACTGTGGTCCCTGCAACCTGACGAACTCGTCGGTATGGAAGAGCACACCTCTGACACCAATCCAACGGCTTCGTCACGTTGACATCTACACCTTTGGGTTTAACGTCCGATACGCCGGGTCCCTTCGGCTTTGAGATGATATTGGCCAGCCATTCTCGATGGTGCCGAAGCCCTCGGGTGAGATCGGGAATGAGAAATTACGAATGAACTCCCGATGAATGACCCGCCATTCACCGTGGCGCCGTTCGAACCGATCGATATACCGGCCCGAGTTCTGTGAATTCAGTTTCGGATCGTCGCCTGGGATCTTCCAATAGAACGAGAACTGGTACGTCTCGGCCAACGCTTGATCGCCGTCGACTTCAGAAAGATGGTTGCAGAGATAGTGCTGCTGGGCCGTGTAGGGCTTCCAGGAGTCCACGTCGATCTCTAGATAGTCGCTGTACCGGCCCGTGAAGGCTGCATCCGCCGAGAGCGGAAAGACAGTCGTCGCATCAGGCCAAAAGCAAGACTGAACGAGCTCTCTGTCGAATCGATCGACGCCGCGGGCGTATCGACAGATCAGCTCGTAAATGTCCTGCTTGTCGACCATTAGTTGCAGGCGATGTTCATCGATCATCGACTAGGTCCTCTCAATGTGAGTGGTTCTGGATGTATCCGGGCGTAGGCCGCTTGCACCTAGACCGCTGGGTTAGGCAACAGTGGGTCGTAGACGGGGACCTCCTGCCCGGAGTTGACGAGATAGTGCCGTTTCGCCCCGGCCCAGCCGATGGCCAGCGGAACAGTGAAGTACAGGGCCAGATCCATAGTTTGGAAGAGCCATTCACTGCCGTCGACGCGGACGTACTCTTCGCTGTACTTCCCTGCAACGACATAGGCGTCGGCATGAACGCCGTAACAGGCATACAGCATCCCGGTGCCGCTGGCGGAGTGCGGACCGGTCACCTCCACGATGTGGCTGTGGAGAAACTGCTTCAGCTGGGACTGGCTGGTGTTGGACTTCATGCCGGAGAAGGCAGCCTGGATCTCTGCGCGACCGATGATCGCGGCCTCGTCGGGCATGAGATAGCCGAGATTCAACGAGGCATCGACAGCAAAGAGACTGCCGACTCGATCGAAGTCCGTGTCATTGACATAGGTGTGGTACCGACCCTTGAGGGTCCGGATGCTCTCGATGTCTTCCAAACGCTGGATACGCGCCTCGAGGTCCAGGGCTTCACTGGTCATCATCTGCTCCTAGGGCTTGAGCACCCAATTTCTCGACGAACCGTTGCAAACGAGTCCGCAAGGGTCCGCTTCACAGCGTGACCACGACTTTGCCGTGGACATGGCGGCCGGCCTGCAGCGTCACGGCATCACGGATCTGCTCGATCGGGAAGGTGGCGGCGATCGGCACGGCGATCCCGCCCGTAAGGATCGCGTCAGTGATCCGTTTCATGTCCTCCGGACGTGCGTCGGCGGCTCCCGTGGCGTGGACGCCGTCGACCGGGTTGGACATTGCGGCGATCGTGGAGATCCGCTCGGGCGACACACCGAGAGAGAGCGCGGCTTCGGCCGTTTCGGTGCCAAACAGGTCGGTTGCCGCGGTGATGCCCTCAGGAGCGACGGTCCGCACCCGGTCCGCCAATCCTGGGCCGTAGGACACGGGCTCGACGCCGAATCGGCGCAGGAACGCGAATGTGCCCTTCGAGGCAGTCCCAATCACTTTCGCTCCCATGAGCTTCGCGAGTTGCACCGCGAACACACCCACGCCGCCAGCGGCACCGCCGATCAGGACGGTATCGTCAGCTCCCAGGCCGATTGCCGCCAGGGCGGCGGCTGCGGTCAGGCTGGCTACCGGGAGCGTGCTCGCCACCTCATCCCTGATGCCCACCGGCGTAGGGAAGAGCGCATCGGGAGGCGCGTTGACCACCACGAAGTCAGCAGCGGCCCTGCCCAGCGCGCCGCCATAGACGCGGTCACCCACGGCAAATGCCGTCACGCTGCCACCAACCTCATCGACAACGCCGGCAAAGTCGGATCCGAAACCTGACGGCACGGTGATGCCGAATCGGGCCGCCGCTTCAGGCCGCGACGCAATACCCCAGTCCATCGGATTCAGTCCGATCGCTGTCACTCGGACGCGGATCTCGCCCTGGCCGGCGTGCGGCTCGGGAACCTCTCGTACGTCCAGCACGTCGGGCCCTCCGAACGTCTCGTAAATCACTGCTCGGCCCATGGAGACCTCCAATGGGGGGTGATAGGACTTGGTCCTGTCACGCTACCCGTGACGGGACCAAGTCCCGTACAGTGTGGGCGTGGCTCGCTGGCAACCCAATGCTCCAGAGCGCCTCATGGCCGCTGCCCTCGATCTGTTCGAGGAACGGGGCTACGAAGACACGACAGTGATTGACATAGCGCGCCGCGCCGGGCTGGCAAAGAGCACGTTCTTCCGTCACTTCCCGGATAAGCGGGAAGTGCTCTTTGGCGGGGAGACGATGGCTCAACGAGTCACCGACGCCATCGCCTCGGCGCCAGCCACCGCGACCCCGCTCGAAGCGGTGGCTCGCGCCCTGGACGCAGTCGGGCGGGAAGCCTTCACCTCTGCTCGTCGCGAGTTCATCGTCCGAAGACGAGCGGTGATCGCTGCTAATCCGGAGTTACGAGAGCGCGAGGCGCTGAAGGGGCTCGGCCTCACCGCATCAATGATCGGTGCGCTCAAACAGCGGGGCGTTGCTGAGCTGACCTCGTGCGTAGCCGCCGAACTGGGCTCGCTCGCCTGGAAGATCGCCGATGAGTGCTGGAGCGACATAACCAATAGCGACGACTTCAGTGACGTCGCGCGACGAGCACTCGACGAAGTGCAAGCAGCCAGTGCCTTGTGCTGACGCGAGCACAGGCGTCACAGTGCGGCTTCCTAGATCGCCGCAAACTCTAGATTCACGCATCGAAAGGAACTTGCCACCCGCTGAACCAGGCCGCCTGAGGTCAAGTCTCGTTGGGTGGAGGCCCGTGAGCTCGGTGTCCTGAGCGAGTCAACCTGATGGCTTCGAGCGTCGCAGACCATCCATGAATACCCAGGTCATGTGCCGATTGAAGGCTGGGTGCTCGCCGCGGACCGGCTGACATATGAGGGCAACGGTCAGGAGGACTTCTCGGGCTCCCACGTCGTTACGCGCATAGCCGGTGTCTACAGCTCGGTCCAGCAGCGTCTGGAGTGCGGGCTCAAGCCGGTCCAGAAGGTGCGTCGGGAGGTCATCGTAGGCTGGGTCGCCGGAATGGAGCGCGGAAGCAAGTCCGCGTTTAGTGCCGACGAAGTCCGTGAAGCGCTCTATCCAACCCGTGAGCGCCTCCCATGGACCGACCGTTGCCCCGAGGGTCTCGGCAGCCTCGACACACTCGTCGATCTCGTGTTGCAACACGGCGATGATGAGATCGGACCTGCGAGGGAAGTGCCGATAGAGCGTCCCCACACCCACTCCCGCACCATCCGTGATCTCCTTCGCCGGCGCGTCCACACCACTGGACGCGAACACCGTCTTTGCTGCCTCGACGAGCGCCACAACATTCCGCTTCGCGTCAGAGCGCTGACGCCGAGACGGGCCGATGGGGTCCCTGATGAGTGGAGCCGCCGCCTCGGCCGGCTTGGGTGGCATGACCCTCCTCTTGCTAACCGGAAAAGACTTCCATATACTTCCGGAAAGTGATTCCGCTTGTCGCGAGTGTACGTCGACGGAGGCGCCCTTACGCAACAACTCACGTCGGGAGAGACCAGCGATGCCAGGTACGAGCTCACCGCAACAGGCACCGAAGCAAACCGGGATCGTGCTCGGACGAGATCACGGCAGTATCGGCAGGGCCGCCGAGATCCCTGTCTCTCCAGCAGTACCAATTGTCGCTGTCAGTCCGGTCACCCTCTCGTCACCTGATCGCATCGTGGACCTCGAACTGAAGGTGACGGCGCCGACGACGGGCGACGACCTTCCGATCATTCTCCTGTCGCATGGCGGAGGCCAGGCGAACTTTCTCACCTCCTACCGGAGCGCGGGACCTCTCGTGGAATTCTGGGCAAGCCACGGGTTCGTAGTGATGCAACCAACCCACCTGACATCCAGGGGCCTGCGTCTCGATCCGTCAACACCAGGGTTCCCCATTTTTTGGGAGTCTCGCGTCAGCGACATGAAGCAAATCCTGGATCAGCTCGATCTCATCGAGTATGCGGTCCCGGGAATCAAAGGACGTCTTGACCGAAGCCGTGGTGCCGTCGCCGGCCATTCCTTCGGGGGCCAGACCGCGGGAATGCTGTTGGGCGCGGACTTCATGGACGACGATGGCACGAGAATCTACCTTCGTGACCCACGAGTCAAAGCCGGCGTGCTGTTGGCGTCGACTGGAGCTGGCGGTGACCATCTCACCGAATCCAGTGCCCAGTTCGCGTGCCTACGCACCGCAGGGTTTGCGGACATGACAACCCCAACCCTTGTAATCATCGGAGACAAGGATTTCACTTGGGAGCTCTCTTCCAAGGGAGCGGAGTACCACTCGGATCCCTACACCTTCAGTCCCGGCCAGAAGAGCCTGCTCACGGTCTTTGGTGGTGAACACCTGCTTGGCGGAGTAACCGGCTATGACGCGGCCGGGACCACCGACGAGAATCCCGAACGGGTGGCCATCATCCAGCGACTCTCCCTGGCCTATCTGCAGAGCGCACTCGATGACGGCGACCCCAGCTGGACTGAAGCATCCATGGCCTTCGCCCAGCTCGCCGACCTCGGCAGCATCCAGAACAAGTGATTCGCAGAGATAGAAATGAGGACCGTGCCTAATCCGAATAGTTGCCAGCTGCCAGTTGCCGGCGGGTCTTTCCGGGTAAGCGTTGACGTGATTCGTCAACAACTATTTCGTCAACAACTATGCAGTTCACGTGACTCACTTGGGCCGAGAGGCACCACGTGGCTCGATGGGAAAGTAAGCCGTCAAGACGGGAGAGTGTCGTGAGTCACGATCGTGTTGCCCTGGTCACGGGCGCTAATCAGGGTGTCGGCTTTCAAGTCGCGAAGGAACTCGTCGCCAATGGCATCACCGTCTTCCTCGGGTCGCGAAACCTTGCACGAGGGGAGGCCGCTGCTGCCGAGATCGGAGCCGGCGCGAACGCGCTCCAAATTGACGTGACGGATGTGGTGTCCATCGACTCCGCAGCCAAACGGATCCGATCGGAACGCGGTCGGCTCGACCTTCTTGTAAACAACGCTGGCATTTCGAATACGCGACGCAACGGAGTAACTGCCGATCATCAGGATGGCAGCGCCTTCCTGGAGGAATATGCAAAATCGTCGATGGCGAGCACCGCCTCCCTTGAGGAAATGCACGCTGTATGGAATACGAATGTGTTCGGGACGCTGGCGGTCTACCAGGCGATGCTGCCGCTACTCCGAGATGGGGTAGATGCCCGCATCGTCAACGTATCGAGCGGGGTCGGTTCGCTCACGCTGAACGCCGATCCCACACATCCCTATCACGCCCGGTTCGGGCCCATCTATCCAGCATCGAAAGCGGCTGAAAACGCGATAAGCCTTGCGATGATGATCGAGCTGGAATCGACCAACATCAAGGTGAACTTGGTCTCGCCAGCGTTCACGGCCACGAACCTCAATGCATTTGCGGGGACAGAATCTATCGAAGACGGATCCCGTGAAGTCGTGCGGGTGGCCCTGCTCGGCCCGGACGGTCCGACAGGCACGTTTACCAGGTGGGAGAACACCACGATTCCATGGTGAGCCTGCCGAGGCCTCCAATTTCGGCAAAGCGTGCAGCGATCGTGAGAATGGTCGCAGCCGGCCAACCACAGTTGGAGGGCAGACGGTCCCCGACTGCAGCCCCGACGGGCGGACTGCCGAGGAGAAGGACCGTAGGACCTCGGAACCACCCACGTCTCGCATTAGCCGCCGATAGCGAAGGACCAGCGGCTCATAGCCTCAGATACCCGGAGCAACGCCCGCCTTCCAGAGGATTCGGTAAACCCATGTCTCGTCGAGTGTGCACGAAACGCCGGACCATACGGTGAAGCCGCAGCTCAGAATGGCGAACGGCCCATCTAGCGCAGTTTCGCCGACCAAACGTCGGCCCGTGCGACGAGGTGGACAGGGCGCTCGCGATTATGAGCGGTCCGTGAACCGGGCCCGAGATGTTGCGACCTTCAGCCGGCAGCGTTCGGGGCTGGTGATGCGGCCCGCGCTAGGCGCTGACCAACTGACGGCTCAGAATATAAAGGGAATCAGCTTCTTGGTTGAGTGCTTGTATTCCGGATAGGTGTTGGGAAAGAGGCGCTGCATGGTTTGCTCTTCGACGGTTGCGCTGTAGACGAAATAGGCACCCATCAAGACGACGGCGACGAGCCAATACCAGCTAATGGCTACCGACGTTCCGATTGCGGCGAGGATGATTCCCGAGTAGATGGGGTTCCGGATGTACTGGTATGGACCGGTCGTGACCAGTTCTGCATCCATTTTTTCGGACATCGGGGTGCCCCAGTTCCGCCCCAGATGGACTCGTGCCCACACGGCGAGCCCCAATCCCATCAAAAGCAGCACCAGTCCGATGCCCTGGAGAACGGGGCTGCTCACGATGGAATGGTGACCTTTCAGAACACCGAAGCGAATGATCAAGTACACGATGACAAATGTGGCGAGCCTCAAGCCGACGAACTGTCCCATTCGTGACTGAGCCGCCCGCTTGGCGCTCGAGGCAGCTACCAGCCATGCCAACCAGAAGACAATCCACAGGCTGTAGATGACGTAATCGATGACGTGCATCAGGTACTCCCGGCGTCGTTACGGAACGCAGCCACATTCTGAGCAGTCGATGAGACCTGAGCCGCACGAATGCCCACTAGGACCGGAGTGGTGGCGATGGCCGTGCCGCCCCCTGTTCCGAGCTGGCCGCTCCTGTTGTCGCCCCAGGCCCACAACCGGCCTGATCCGTCGATGGCATAGCTGGCGAATCCGCCGGAGCTCACCGCGGCAAAGCTCACCCCTTTGGGTACATCGACATGCAGCGGGACATCAGAACTCGTCCTCGTGCCGTTTCCGAGCTGCCCGCGATCGTTGTCGCCCCAGGCCCATACGGCGCCGTTGGTCAAGATGGCAACGCTCTGGCCGTTCTTGGGCCCGCTGCCGCCCTGGAACACCTGACGCACGGGTTCGGAGAGCGGGACCTGCACGGGAACATCGCTGTCGGCGGTCGAGCCGTTTCCGAGCTGACCGGCGGCGTTGTACCCCCAGTTGTAGTAGCTGCCATTGCTGAGGAGCGCACCGGAGCCTTCCCAGGACGAGGTGAGGGCCGTCACCGACACCGACCCCGGAAGGCCAACGACAGGGACCGGGACGGAGCTGTTAGTGGTGGAGCCGGTACCGAGGACACCGTACGCACCGGAGCCGCAGGCGTAGACCTTGCCCGCCGAATCGACAAGCGAGTGCGTCCGGGCTCCGGTGGCGAGCGTGACGCCACTCAGCGCGAGCTCGACAGGCCGCAACTCGGTGGGGCCGGACAGGCAGAGGTCACCGTCGGCATTGAGGCCCCACCCCCAGGCGTGACCCTGTGTGTCGATGGCCAATGCACCGTCGAAGGGCATCGGATTGGCCAGTGTGGCGATCCTGACACCGGTGGGGAAGTCGACCTTGACGGCACGGGTCGAGTAGGCGGGTCGTGTCCCGTTGCCCAGCTCGCCGAAGCTGGCCACCCCCCAGGCCCACACCGCTCCGTCCGAGGTGAGCGCGTAGCCGTCCGAGTTGGAGGTAGCAATCTGCACAACTCGGCCGCTCACGCCGGCGACCGGGTTTGGCCGATCGAGCTGTAACTGACTGATAGCGCCGTGGTTCCCGACCACTCCGAACCGGTAGACGACGGAGGTGGCCGGCGGACGGGAGGCGGTAGTAGAGCCACAGGCCGTGAGCACCAATGCCGAGACCAACACGGATGCCAAAGCGAACAGGGCCTTCGAGGTGGATGCGAACTGCATGCTCTGAGTATCCGATCACGGGCTCTGATTGTCAACCCAGTTTACAGTTCGCTAACATCTTGATTTGTGGCTCCCGACATGTCTCCGCCAAATCCACACACAGAGGGCGGCAGTTCCTCCTCGGCCCGACCTCTAGCCATCGGACTCGGATCGGCCCTGCGACGCGCCTGGCTCGGCTATCAACATCGGCTCGACACCGCCATGGCGGATGCCGGGTTCGGCGAGCGACGATTTCCCGATGGGCGGGTGCTCCGATTGTGCTCGGATCGAGGATCGACCATTTCTGCCATCGGACGCGAGCTCGGCATCACGCGCCAAGGGGCGAGCAAGGTCGTGGGGCAGCTACGCGACTGTGGCTACGTAGTGGTTGAGGACTCGGCCACCAGCGGGAGGGAGAAGTCGGTCATCCTGACTGACCTCGGTGCCAACTATCTGCGGGAGCACCGGGCGGCAGCCCGTGCCATCGAGAAGGAGCTGAGGGCCCAGCTTGGCGAATCGGCCTTCTCCTCTCTGATGACCTTGATCGACATTCTGGGTCAGGGTGAGCAGCCGCGTATGCAGACCTACCTTCGTGGCTCGACTCGAAGCCACTAGTTAGCTCCCGTGGCTCCAGGCTGGCGACACGCAAAGCTGCTTGAATCCTGCCTTCAAGATGTCACCGGAGAGCGCCACATTCTTCGACGAGGGCGTTGGGCGATGCGGAGCAGTGATCTCTGGGAGGCGTACCTACGACGTGTCCAATGCCTGGGGTGGAAACGGCCCGATGGGCCCATTGCCCCTCTTCGTTGTAACACATTCGCCACCCGATCACGTCCCCGACGGTCCACTGCCCTACACCTTTGTCACGGACGGAATCGAGAGTGCGGTCGAGCAGGCTCGAAGGGCCACGGCCGGGCAGGACGTGGTGCTGATGGGGGCGAGCATGGTGCAGCAATGCCTCCGAGCCGGCCTTCTCGATGAGATCATCATCAACTTGGTTCCCGTCCTACTGGGCGATGGCGTGGGGCTTTTTGAAGCCGGCAGCTCTGGCGACTACGAATTGGTCATCGAAAGCGACATCCCAGCGCCTGGAGTGACGCACCTCACATACCGAGTGGTGCGATAGCTGCCAACCGCCTGTCCCGACTGCGGCGATCTGCGTTAATTCAGAGCTTGTAGGCGTCGTGGTAGTCCCACCATTGATATGGCGCGGTCTGCGGGTACCCCTCGGGCGAGTCCTCCCACTCTTCCTGACGACCGAGCGCCGTGATGTCGAGATAGTTCCAGGTCCCGCCCATCTGCTCGTCTCCCCGAGTGTTAATGAAGTAGGTGCGGAAGATCCGGTCACCCTCGCGGATGAATGCATTGGTACCGTGCCATTCGTCGACGTCGAAGTCCTTGTCGAAATCGTCGGTGATCGTGTACCAGGGGATGTGCTCCCATCCGTGACGCTCCTTTAAACGCTGGATGTCGGCCTGAGGGGCGCGCGATGCAAATGCGAGCGACGTGTTCCTGGCGTGCAGGTGTCCAGGGTGCGCGACCTGGTCGGCACCGAGGGAGCATCCCACGCAGGCCCGCTCTGGGTACGAGCCGCCCTCCGCGTACGTGGTCACTTCAGGTCCGTAGAAGGCGCGGTAGACGATCAGCTGACGCCGGCCTCCGAAGAGATCCAAGAGGCTCGCCCGTCCGGCGGGGCCATCGAACCAGTATTCCTTATCAACGGCCATCCAGGGCATCCGTCGGCGTTCAGCCGCGAGCGCGTCGTGGGCGCGAGTCAACTCCTTCTCCTTGACCAGCATCTCCTCTTGCGCGGCGGTCCACTCCTCCCGCGAAACGATCGGCGGTGTCTTCATGGCTCTCCCTTCTTTGATCATCGCTCTAGGTTCGCGCCCGAAGAGTCCAAACAAAAGGGGACCCTATGAAGAGCACGCCTACATGCATAGAGCATTTCGCAATAAATACCCAAGTTACCGATGCAGCTAACGGGAGGCGCACGACGCAGCGTCAGCCGTGGCCATCCTCTGTCGCCATCCCTCAATCCTGAGATTCCAGAGCATTCGGCTAACCCATGTCTTGTGCCAAAGCCTGAAACTGGCTCTAGTCTCATAGACACCCAGTTCAGACGGCCAACCGCCTGATGCTGCCCCAGAATCCGCAGCGGTCCGCGGGGGCGCTGCGGAGGGACGAAAGGGTGTCCTCGATAGCAAAGTCTGCTTGCGACCGCAGCGCTTCGGCCCAAATGACGCTCGGGCTCTTAGCCTCGATCCACCGACTGACCCTCTGATCTGAGGGCCGCGTATCCGCGGAAAGTGCCTCCCTGCTTGGGAGAATTGTGATTGTCGAAGTCACGATTCACGCCAGCACGAGGAGGCACTTTCA
>Ga0182018_10003365_pt1 | contig 14486 bp, 17 predicted proteins | sample 812P2MmetaG_FD_120490 | JGI IMG/M metagenome (GOLD analysis project Ga0182018, IMG submission 120490) | Permafrost microbial communities from Stordalen Mire, Sweden - 812P2M metaG | ecosystem: Environmental > Terrestrial > Soil > Wetlands > Permafrost | place: Sweden: Stordalen | collected...
GGCTGACTTGCCTATGCTCTTCTGTAGTCCTTTCGTGTCCGAGACACTACTGCAGTTACTCCTTAGCGCCGCCGCAGCGGAGCGAAGCCCCTGCACAGCGTAGCGCAGCGGAGGCGGCGCCACATCCAGCCTCACCTTCTAAGTCGGGGCGCTCTTTCATAATGCATTGACCGCACGGGAGTAAGCTCTTCGCAATGCGGGTTTAAATGATCGTCGCAGAGGTAAGTCCATTAGAAGCATCGCCAGGTTCGCGGGCTCTCAATGTTGGGAGGCACAGGGAATGTGGAAGCCGCTTGGTTTTGCCTTATTATCTGCACTGTTAGTAAGTGCCCTTCCAGTGAAAGGGCAGGAGGCCTCAAAGCTCGATCTATATGGGGGATACGATTACGTCCGCTACCAAGCAGACCCCCGTGTCAGTGGAGTGCCGCCCTCTGAATCGTTCAACGCCAACGGCGTGAGCGGCCAAATCGCCTACAATCCGACCGATTGGTCAGGCCTAATTAGGTGAGCTGAGCGGTTATGCCTTGGCGCGGCAGGGACTCGGGACCACGCATCAAGTTTCGTATCTCTTCGGGCCGCGAATCAGTCTGAGGCGTGGCAGAATCACTCCATTCGCTCAGATCCTTCTGGGCCGCATTTGGCTCGAAGATGGAATTACCTTTGGCACGTTAAGCGCATTCGCGATGACTGCCGGCGGGGGGATCGATGTAGGGGTCGCGAGACACATCGCGATTCGTCCGCTTGAGGCCGAATACTTCCTGACAACGGCCCCCGATGGTAACAATGACCGGCAGAACAGCTTCCGCTACAACGCCGGAGTTGTACTTCGCTTCGGCGGTAAATAGTTTGCAGGTACACACCCCCAGTTCCATCCCGGCGACGCTTTCCGGAATCTGCGCTTCCCATACCTCCATCATCGTGGCTCTGCACGTCGTCTTGATTGAGGGCTTGGTCAGTACTTGCGCCCTTTGGTGAGTCAGCGGGCGGCGTGCTGGATCCAGGTGGCGAAGGTTTGCCAAGCGTAGCTGTGTCCAATCGGGCCGCGGATCTGCTGGAGACAGACGAGAAAAAGACTGCCCCACAGCGTGGCGCGATGGATTTTGCGAATGGAAAAAAGATCGTAGACGAACAACGGTATGAGGAAGGCGGCGGTCGTCCACTCAGCGGGATGCAGGCCCCACCAGGAAGCATGGATGGGCCAGCGCGCCACCGCTGCGTCGAGAATGGCGATCGTGGCGATGAGGATCAGCCGCTTATGGGCCGCCGCATTGGAACGGTACTTCCAAGCGAAAAAAATCAGTGGGATGAAGGCCAAAATGTCGAACGTGGGAACGGCAAAGAATGCCCGCGCATCGGGCCGGCTAGCGTGACGGACCAGTGCGTCGACGGCTGCAAGAATCGCAAGTAGCGGCATGGCGCACGCCAGCGTGAAGCCGACAAGGCCAAGGCGGCGATGAATGTCCACGCGGCCAGCGGAGACCAGCAGAGTTTGTGTGATGAGAAGAAGAATCCAGCAGGTAAAGACTGCGCCGTGGATGTGAACCAGGCGATTGGGCAGGGGCGCCTGGAAAACACCGGCAAGGTAATAGGAACGGGCAAAACCGACAAAAACGGCAACCAGAATCACTAACACAATTCCCGTGAAAAAGAGATGGTCGTAGCGGCGTCCTGGCGCGGAAGATGGGACGTAAGGAGACTGAACCACTGTGGTAGCCACGTTCCCTCCCAAAATTGAGCGTGATTTTCGAAGGCTGGAAAGACGCAGAGGATTGTACATTGAAAAGGGACTAGAACGGTCATTCGAATGTGTACGACAGAACCGGAGGCCGCTTCCGCGGTTCGCAACGGAAGCGGCGACTCAGGATAAAAGAGGCATTGCAGCTATGGGGCCATGTCCTTGATGTGCGTCGCGATGTACCACTGATGGCCGAAGATGTCCTTCACCGACGCCGTGCGGTCCCCGTAGGGTTGGTCGGCAGGCTCCTGCGACGACGTTGCGCCTGCGGCTACTGCCCGCCGGTACGCAGAGTCCACATCGGGCACATAGAGATAGAACATTGAGTTCATGGGCTGATAGGGCCCGTGAGCCTCGCTCATTTCCAAATGCGAGTCTCCGATTTTCAGCGTTACATGATGGACCACGCCATCGGGTGCGGTGTACCGACCTAAGTCCTCAGCTGCAAAAGCGCGCTTCAGGAAATTGATCACCGGTTCGGCCCGCAGGGGATGCAGATAGGGTTGTATGGTCGGCGCACCCTCCCACTTGTAGTTCTCACCCTTGCGCGTGGCGATGTACCAGTGGTTGCCGGCAGGATCTTTCACGCTTCCGGAACGTTCGCCATATTCCTGATCGCGCGGCTCGCTAATTGTTGTCGCGCCCGCCACCAGCGCCTTTTGGTAGACCGCATCTGAATCTTCAACGTAGACGTGAAGTGCGTGAGTATTCGGCGTAGCGCGGAATTCGCGCCCCGGAATGCCGCCGCCCATCATTAGCATCGAGTCTCCAATGCGCACTTCGCCGTGCAGGCCCCCCGCCGTTCCGACCGCTCGGAACACTTCCTCGGCGCCGAACGCCTGCTTGGCAAATTCCAGTAGCGCGGGCCCGTCTTCCGCCACGAGATAGGGCGTGACCGTGCGGTAGCCGGGCGGAATCGGATTCACTGCCGGCCCTTTTTTCTGGGCCGGAAGCGTTCCACCTTCTGGTCCCGTTGTCATTCCCTTCATGCGGCGGTGCATCTCCTCGACTGACATTTCTTCTTTCACGGTGACGGCGGTCCAGTTGTATCCAAAGGGATCTACAAGGGTCACTTCGCGGTGGCCGTAGAACTGGTCTTGCAGCGGCCGGATCACCTTTGCGCCCGCGGCAATCGCGTGCTCGGCAAATGAATCTACATCGGGGACGCGTACGACCAGGCTGATGGGCGAATTGCCCAGCGTTTCGGCGCTGAATCGGCCTCCCTCGGGCCACTCTTCCGACAGCATGATCACCGAGTCTCCGATCATGATCTCGGCGTGCGCGATGTGTCCCCCGGCCTCGAAGCGGAACGTCTGTTTGCCTCCAAAGGCGTCCCGATAGAATTCGATGGCTTTTGCGGCATCCCGGAACGTCAACCTTGGGCTTGCGATCGTATGACTGGCGACAACCGGTTCGGCAAGGCTAGACATTTTCTTTCTCCCTTCCAATTCAGATCTCAGCCGGGCCTTGAAACTCTCGCGCGGCAGATCGCGCAGATCGGCGGCGATGCGCAGTAGCGGTTCGATCCCGGCTTCTAGCTTCGGAGCTTTGCCGTCGGTGCGAGACCGCCTCGCCTCCACAGCCCGGTTGAGCTGCTCGATCTTCTTCGTATCGTTATTTCCTGGGTTCAGAGAGCGCTTAGGCATCGGCACCCTCCATGCGCGCCCGCAAGCTGCTGAGAGCGCGAAACTGTAACTGCTTCACCGCGCCCTCAGTCTTACGAATCTCCCGCGCCACCTCCTTGATACTTTTCTGCTCGACAAAGCGCAGCACAACCACACGCCGTTGTTCGACAGGCAAAGTGTCGACCAAGCGAAACAAGGTAGCCCGGCGTTCCACCTCTTCAATTTCGGCAGGACTAACTTGTACGGATTCGATTTTCCCAGAATCGTCCTGCACTTCCCGCCCCGAGCGTTGCCAGCGGTCTGCAATCAGATTCGCCGCAATGCGGAACAGCCACGCCGCAAAGGGAATGCCGCGCCACTCAAATCGTTTCAGGTTGGCCAAGGCCTGGTGAAATACTTCCGACGTCAGGTCTTCGGTTTCAGTCCGACTTCCAACCCGCTTCCCCACGTAGGCATAGACGCGTTCGAAATTAATTTCGTAAAGCTCGGCAAAGCAGGCGGAGTCGTGCTGCGCAGCTTCAATGAGAAGCCGCTCGTCCGCTTCTTTTTTCCGAGCCTTCAACGAGTTCTCCGGGGTTTGGGCCTTACATTGTTTGCCCCTACATTTAGAGTAACGCCGGGGCAAGCAGAAAGGTTACGGGGCTGAAAAAATTCAAATCACTATTTTTGACCTAGCTCCGCCGGCGGTTTCTAGCATCAAATTGCAGCTTTCCGTGTGTCCGGTGCGGTGGAGTCGGCCGCAGGATTTAAGCGTATACTCAGTCGCCGTGAAAAGACGGCGTGAAAAGACATGACGACGAGGTGACTTATGGAAGCAGTTAGCGGAGTATTCAAAACCAGAGAGGCGGCGGAACGCGCAGTGCACGAGGCGGCCAAGGCGGCCATCCCGGCCGACAGAATCACGCTCCTGACGCCAGGTAGCGTGGATCATCTCGAGAAGGAAATGCAGTCCGTTCCTACCGACACTGCCGAACAGCCGGGCATGGGAAAAGCAATCGGCGCCCTGGTGGGCGGCGGGGTCGGGATTACGGGAGGTTCTTTGCTGATCGCACTGGTGCCGGGAGTTGGTCCGATCACCGCGCTGGGGCTGCTGGGAGCGGCGATTGTGGGAGCGGCCGGCGCCGCGGTGGGAGCGGCGGTGGGGGACAGGGCTGAGAAGTCCACGACTGAGGGCCTTCCGGAGGATGAAATCTACGTATATGAAGACGCACTGCGCGGTGGGCGCAGTGTAGTCGTTGCCCTTGCAGAGAATGCAGATTCGGCAGCGCACCTGCGGGAAGTGATGAAGCGAGAGGGAGCGGAGTCGGTGGACGCGGCCCGCGAACAGTGGTGGATCGGGCTGCGCAGCGCCGAGGAGAGTCATTATTCGAAATCCGGCAGGAACTTTGCCGATGACGAAGAATTTTATCGTCTCGGTTTCCAGGCGGCGCTGCATGCGAAAACACGATGCATGGAATTCGATCAGGTCTCAGCCGAGATGAATGCCGCTCTCGAAGATGTTCAGCGCCAGCACCCGGGAGTGGACCTCGAAGAATCGTTCACCCGCGGCTACCGGCGCGGACGGGACTACTATCAGCAGCTTTGCGATCAGGACAAAAACGCTGCGTAAAAGCGCGGTATGGCATCAAATTTCTCCGCCATGCTTCTGCTAAAGAACCTCGCCCTCATCGCCCTGTGGTTCTTGGCCCCTGTGTGCGCGCTCTCCGGCGCGGCTCCAGCCGAGGGCAGCCACTCGCAGGCGCAGACGGATCAACCATCCCAAGCCCCATCCGAGTCCGATAACAAAATATTGCCGGACCAAACCGCTCCCATCGTGTCCGGAGATTCCACCGAGCTCGAACCGATTAGGAAACAGAAGGCAGCTTACCCCCAGGAGGCGCGCGAGAAGCAGTTGCAGGGGGAAGTCTTGGTGAAGCTAACGGTCTCAGCGACGGGCGACGTAGATAGTGTCGAGGTGATCCGCGGAGACCCCATCCTGGCCAAAGCTGCCGTAGAGGCTGCCAACAATTGGAAGTTCAAGCCCTTCATCAAGAACGGGAAACCCACGGCCATCTCCGGGAATCTTCCTTTCTACTTCGTGATCCCAGAGAACGGACATGACTCGGCCAAAGCTCCGAAGCAGGTCAGCCTTCCCCCAGGCGTTGGCGCGGGCCTGCTCATTCATAGGGTCAGTCCCGTTTACCCGGACGAGGCGCGCGCGCACATTCAAGGTACCGTGTTGTTGCAGGCACAAATCAGTAAAGGAGGTACGATCGCCAACTTGCGTTTGATTTCCGGGCCTCCCGAGCTGGCACAGGCCGCAATCAAAGCCGTTCAGAAATGGCGCTACTGCCCTTACCTAGAGATGGGCCAGCCAGTAGAAGTCGAGACGCAAATCCAAGTAAATTTCCAGCTAAAGTAAGAACGAGTCGAGGCGAAACGGCCGCCGCTCACGCGCGGTAGTACAAATCTTCCACAGCTTTTTGAACTTGCGCCGAAAGGGCCTGCAGGTTGCGCGCTTTCAAGCCGGTCGTGGAGATTGGCTTGCCTACGCGCATTTCCAGCGGGCGACTCTTGATGTGATACGTGTTCATCGGCAGCAACTCGTAGGTTCCAACCAGCGCCACGGGAACAACATCGACCTGCGCTTTGATGGCAAGAAAAAATGCGCCGGAAAGAAACGGCTTGATCTCCCCGTCGGGCGTGCGACCACCCTCCGGAAAAATCACCAGCGGCAGCCCCGCTTTCAGACCCTTCAGCGCCGCGCGGATGCTGCTGACCGAGTGCGATGGATTCTGCTGATCGATACAGACCTGTCCTGACCGTTTCAGTTGCCAGCCCACCACTGGATAGGACAGGAGCTCCTTCTTGAAGGCGATGCGAAACTGAAACGGCAGATTCGCGTAGAGCACGGGAATGTCCAGCGCCGATCCGTGATTGACTGCGTAGACGTGAGGCTTCGATGTATCGATATTGACAAGGCCGGTGACGGTCACAGGCGAAAAGATCGTCTTCATGATCAGCTTCGACCATGCGCTAGAAAACCAGTGCAGCCTCCGTCCGCTGCGATCGAAAAGACCGCCGGGAAGGGCCAGAAGGCCCATTCCCAGGGTGTAGAGCCAGATCAGCGGATCGAAGAGGAAGTAGGACCGCAAGCGGCTCAGCCAGCCGTGCTCCAACCCTGGAATGGCGTGGGGACTTGGCCGGAAAGGGGCAATCGGAACCGGCGCAGGAGCGTCGCTGCCCGACCGGGCCTCCCCGCCATTTTCAACCTGATCATTCTCCGCTCGGTCCACCGATGAATTCACTTCCTGCACACTTCCATTCTAGGCGAAACGGCTCGCCTAGGGACAGCCGCCTCGGCTGTCCCTTCTGGAGAAGCAAAGTTTTCCACGATGTTCCTGCAGGAAACGTTGGTCTTATATTCCTGTACCTACACAGCTTGGATATTTTCAGATGGTGACGCCGAGCAGGCGCATCACTTCTCCGACAAGATAGATCGAACCGGTCACTACCATGACTGTCGACGGCCCCGCCGCGGCGCGAGCCCGATTGAGAGCCGTCTCAATCTCAGCGACCGCCTCAATCTGAGCTCCGGTGCGGCTTCCAGCCTGCTGAATCTCTTCCGGCGACGCCGACCTTGGATTCTCGGGCCGCGTGGCGATAACCCGATCGGCCAGCGGGAATAGGATTTCGGTCATCTCTGAGATTGCCTTGTCGCGCATCGCTCCGAAAACGAAGATCAGTGGACGGTTGTCGTAGCCCTCTGAAAGGGCGGAGCGGAGAGCCCACGCCCCCGCCGGATTGTGCGCCACATCGAGCACAATCTCCGGCCAACCACTGTGGGCATGGAGGACCTGGAATCGGCCCGGCCAGCGCGTCTGGCGAATCCCATGCTCGATCGATGCGGGCGTAATGCGGCCGAATCCCAGCCTGGCCAACTCCTCCGCCGCGGCGATGGCCAAGGCCACATTGCGCAACTGATGCCGTCCCACCAGCGGCGACTCCACGAGAATTTGCTTTCCCCGCAACTGCAGCGGATAGCGATAAAAGGCCGGCCCGCGAATTGCATCGGCGTTCTCGGTGCGCTCGGCGGTTGATGGCTTTCTCTCGGTACTCGCTACCAGGTACTCTGTGCTGCCGGGCGACACCGGCGGCACATACTGCGCCGCACTGACCCCGCGCGCTCCCAAATCAAGAATCGTATTGCCAATCACGTCGTTGGCCTCTGGCTGTTGCGGCAGGGTCACGACCACACCACCGGGGCGGATGATCCCCACCTTTTCCCGCGCGATCTCTCCCACTGTATTGCCGAGAAACTTCTGATGGTCGAGCGAGATGTCGGCAATCACGCTTACCAGCGGTTCGACAACATTGGTCGCATCCAGCCGGCCGCCCATGCCAACTTCGAGAATCGCAGTCTCCACCCGCTCCCGCGCGAAGTGGGCGAAGGCGATCGCCGTCATCATCTCAAAGAAGCTGGGATGCCAGGGCAGATCTCCCTGCCCGACTAATCGATCGGCCACGCCATCGACTTCGCCATGCAGCCGGGCAAAATCATCGTCGCTGATTTCTTCTTCATTCACACGGATGCGCTCGTTGATTCGAACCAGATGCGGCGAGGTATATAGGCCGGTCTTCAGGCCGGAGGCGCGCAGAATCGACGCCAGCGTCGCCGCCGTGGAGCCCTTGCCGTTGGTCCCAGCGATCAACACGGCGGGAAACGCTCGCTCGGGATGATTCATGGCCTTCAGCAGCACGCGCATATGCGCTAGATCGAACTTGTTCGAGGGCGTATGGGCCAACTCGTGCCCCAGCGCGAACATGCTTGCGATTGCGGTTTCGTAGGACATGGGGCACTTCTTGGCTGCCGGCTTTGGCTTCTGGCTTTTCGCCTCAGGCCCAGAGCTCTCTGGTCAGTTCAGACTATCAAATCGATGTTTGGATTCAGATCGAGCGGGTTCAGATCACAACATGAGAGCAAATCAGCGAAGACCGGGTTGACGGGTTTGAGCCAAGAGCTAAGAGCTTCCATCCATAAATTCCAGCGCGCGTGCGATGTAGGGCTTGAGTTGCTTGCGGGAAACCACCGCATCCAACATTCCGTGTTCCAGCAGGAACTCGCTGCGCTGGAAGCCGGGTGGAAGCTTCTGGCGGATGGTTTGTTCGATCACGCGTGGACCCGCAAACCCGATCAGAGCCCCCGGTTCCGCGATGTTCAAATCCCCCAGCATGGCGAACGATGCCGTCACGCCACCCGTCGTGGGATCGGTAAGCAGCGAGATGAAAGGCACCTTGGCCTTGTCTAGCCGCGCCAGCGACGCTGAAATCTTTGCCAACTGCATGAGGCTAATTACGCCCTCCATCATGCGGGCGCCGCCGGATGCGGACACAATAATCAGGGGCATCTTCGTATCGGCGGAGCGCTCGACTGCCCGTGTGATGGCCTCGCCCACGACCGCGCCCATGCTGCCGCCGATAAAGGAATATTCCATCACGCTGGCAACCACGGGCCGTCCCAGCAACTTGCCGTGAGCGTTGATGATGGCGTCTTTCAGGCCTGTCTCCTTCTGCGCCTGCCGCAGCCGCGACGAGTAGGGTTTCAGGTCTACGAACTTCAGCGGGTCTGTCGAGGAAATGTTCCCGTCGAAAGTCTCGTACTGGTTGTCGTCGAGCAACTGGGCCAGCCGGGTTCGGGCATCGATCCGGAAGTGCCTATCGCACTTCGGACAGACGTTCATGTTATCTTCCAGATCCTTTTTCCAGATGATCTGGCGGCAGCCTTCACACTTCACCCACAAGCCTTCGGTGCGGACCTTTTTCTCGCCCGAATTATCCAACTCGCCGGACTCGCGTTTAAACCAAGCCATACATCAGTCGCGAGCACCGAGTACGTAGTACCGAGCAGACCCGGGTCGTAGCCGGAGTCTGGATTTTCTCGGTACTCGGTACTCGCTACTCAGTACTCAATTCCTCTCTGCGCCATTACGCCTTTTTCGTACGCGTGCTTGACCTGGCGCATTTCGGTGACCGTGTCGGCCACCTCGACAATTTTTGGGTGCGCGTTCCTGCCGGTCAAGATCACATGGACCATCTCCGGCTTTCGCTGAAGGCTCTCGACGACCTTCGCCGGATCGAGCATGCCATAACTGATGGCATAGTTGATCTCGTCTAAGATCACCAAGTCCCATTCCCCGGATTGAATCGCGTTATCGGCCTCGGTCCACGCTTCTTCCGCCATGCGTACATCTTCGGGATCTGGTTTTTCCGCGCCTACTTTCACGAAACCTCGGCCCATCTGCTTCATGACAAACTTGTCGCCGAAGGCCTGCACGGCATCGAGCTCGCCGTAGTGCCACGAGCCCTTCAGGAACTGCAGCATCAGAACCCGCATCCCCTGCCCAACGGCTCGCAGTGCCGTCCCCATGGCGGCCGTAGTTTTGCCTTTGCCCGGGCCGGTGTTCACAATGATCAGACCACGACGGATGTCGGCCATGCCTTGATCGAGGTTTTGATGGACGAAGATTTGATTCTACTAGATGCTGCCCCGGCGTGTACGCCGACCATTCACTATCGCAGCGAGGTGGAAGCTGCTGTCCGATACTGGACAATCCAGTTCCGGAGTGGACAAAAAATCGGAGGCTGAGAGCGGGCGAGTCTATCTTGTCAAGGATTTGGGCGCTGCCCTGCATGGCAGAGGAGTTGCAGTGACCCAAGGCATGCGCTTGCTCCTGTCGGTATGGACGATGCGGAATGGGGAGCCTGCTGGGATACACGTGTCGGAACTTCCAATAAATGCAAATGATTCAGGCCGCGACAGAGTCTGCTTTAGAGAGTCTGCATCAGAAAATAGAGTCTTCAACATGACTGGTGAATACCCGGCTATCGCTGCCGACATAATCGATGGCGACATAAATGTCGCAGCCAGGAACTTTTCCACGGAACTCCAGCAGCGAAGATTGCGTAGCTCGGTCAGACGGATCTCTTTCCCCTCGCAAACAGCGGAGGTCTTATCGTGATCAACCAGTGTGCAGTGTTATTGTGGTGCCTTGTCATGGCGCTCCCGGCGTTCTCCGCACAGCCTGCGGCGCCTCATCCGCGGCCCGCCATGGATGCCGCCGATCAAGCAACCATACGAGAAATCGTGGATATGGAACGGCAGGCCCGGGAAGCCAGCCTCCATCGCGATGCCGACTTCTCCCAGCGAACCCTCGCCGAGGATTACGTCGCCATCACGCCACTCGGTCAGGTGACGACCAAGCAGGACACTCTCTCGGCTCGCAAGAGCGGCCAGCTTCGCTATGACACCATCGATGTGAGTGACATGGTGGTGCGCGTCTACGGCGACACCGCTGTAGTAACGGCCCGGGCCGACGTAAAGGGACATCAGCTGGGGGAAGACTTCAGCGGTCCCTATCGTTATACCCGCGTGTGGGTTCGCCGCACGCGGCACTGGCAGGCCGTGAGTTATCAGGCCACGGTGACGCAATAGGGCGTTGGGCGGCGGCGATGTTCGTTCCTGCATTGCGGTCGCAGTCCGCGCCAAGCTAGCCTACAATAGAGAACTTTATCGGAAGGTAAGTCATGACCTTATACGGAAAGTTCTCTCCAGGCCTGCCCTGCAGTTTCAGATCACTGGTATTCGTCATTCTCTTCTTCGCAGCTTTTGCCCGTTTTTCTCAAGCTCAGGAGCATGAGCTTGCCCCGGAAAAGCGGAGTCAGATTGAGGCTGCAGTCAATAAGTTCATGGCTTCGACCCATGTTCCAGGACTGTCGGTAGCGATCGTTGAGAACGGGGAGTACGAGTGGGGCAGCGGATTCGGCTTGGCAGAAGCGGAGAACAACGCGCCGGCCAGCAAACATACGCTTTTCCGCTTAGCTTCCATCTCCAAGTCGCTGACGGCTACTGCCGCCATGCAACTGTGGGAGCGGCGACGGCTCGATCTCGATGCACCCGTGCAGAAGTACTGCCCGTCATTTCCGCAGAAGGCCTCGCCGATCACCACGCGCCAGGTGATGGGACATCTGGCTGGCATCCGGCACTACAAAGGCAATTCGCAGGACGATCCTGAAATTGGGAATACGAAGCATTTCGACAATCCTATTCAGGCCGGGCTCGATTTTTTCAAGAACGATGCTTTGGTTTCGGAGCCTGGGAAACAGTTCCACTACTCCACCCAGGGATACACGCTGGTGGGCTGCGTGATCGAGGGAGCGTCGGGCGCGAAATATGTGGACTTCGTGCGGCAGAACATTATCGCGCCCGCCGGGATGGAGAACACACAAATCGACAATCGTTTTGCCATCATCCCGTATCGCACCCGCTTTTATCAAAAAACGGAATCAGGGACGGTGCAGAATGCCGACTTTCTCGACTCCAGCTACAAGATTCCGGGCGGCGGATGGTTGTCGTCGGCCGAAGACATGGCGCGGTTTGAAGTGGCCATTCTGAACGACAAGCTGATCAAGCGCGCCACGCGCGACCTGATGTGGACTCCTCTGAAGCCTTTGGACGGATCGAAGGATGAGTACGGTCTGGGCTGGGGTAACGGCAGCGAGGGCGACCTCGCAACCGTCGGCCACACCGGTGGCCAGCAAGGCACCAGCACGGCATTCCTGCTTGCGCCACAGCAAAGGGACGGAGTCGTTGTGCTCGCAAACATGGAAGGCGTCGGGGCGAGAGATCTGGCGGTGGAGATTCTGAAAGTGGTCGTGGGAACGACAGGAAATGCGCCGCAGAAATGAGACACGCAACCTGTCAAGGTGTGCTGTGGCGATTTTGCAATAGTTAGCGAAAGTGGTTAAACGAGATTGCGAAGAAAGACAAGATCATGAACAGACCGATTGCGACCAATCCCACTCCAAGCAACCTCAACTTGCTTGGGCCGCCGAAGTAGTCCACGTCAAATTGTCTTGTGCCGAACTGAGCCGTCTGCTGCAATTTATTGTAGAGGCGCAAGAACGTATCTTGCGAGAGTAACGCGTGCTTCCCCATTAACAGAACTAAGCAGCCCAACGTGATTCCGAGGATCGCGATGAAGAACGGTTGTCATGTTGCTCATGGCCTTCGTTCACACACGACCATTCTAGCCTTTCCAGCAATTGTTCCAGACAGTCTATTTTTTTCAATCGTTGAAACACACCCATAATGTAAATCGAGCCTGTGACGCTAGGGGGTCTTCTTGAGCGTGAGACGGAGCGGAGCGGCGCCTTGCTTCCAGGTGCCCGCAATCTCTGAATTCTCTTTGTTCATCGTGCCATCGTACGAAACCTGACCGGAATTGCTTTCGAAGTGAAGATCGGGTTCTTTATAGTTTATGGCCGTGATCAGCGCCCCCGAAGCGCTCTCGTCAGGGTAGTCGATCGTTCCGCTTAGGCTTCCGTCCTGAGCTGCGGCAATGTGCACGACAATTCGCTTCTTAGGCTGGGCCCCCGGATCAAGAGTCCCTTCCCAATTTCCAATGATCGGCGACGGGTCCGCCGCCATCACTGTTGGCACAATTGCCAATCCGAAGATCAGCACAAAGAACACGCACAGGCCGAAGAGCGACTGCTGTCTTTTCATTGTGGATTCTCCCTGTCTTGCTTTTCGCCTTAGCGGATGTTATTACTGCGAGTTTAGTCGGTCCGACGGTTCTGGTCTTTAACTTTGCAATATCTAGGAAAGCCGTACAGCCGGAACGCAGACATCGCGGTTGCCGACAACCGCCTGATTGCGATGTCTGATGCGCCAAGCGCACTGAACATAGAGATTACTCTCCAACTTCCTTTGTACCGCCGCGATAGTCCTTGAAGGTTCTGCGCTCACCGAACGCAAACCATTCCAAATCAGCAGCACGACCTGACGACCACCGCACCCCCAATCAGCACGTCTAGCACGTCGCGCGACTCTTGAACCTGTTCCGTCGTCGCGGAACAGAATACAGTTGGAACCAGGCTACAGCGCAAACTACGAACCGCGTCGGTAGAATTCGCCACAGAACCATCACCCGATTTACCCGATTTAATGTCCGGAATGATACGGGTGCCCCTTCAAAATCGTAAACGCGCGATAGACCTGCTCCAGCAAAACCACGCGCGCCAATTCGTGCGCCAAGGTCATCTTCCCCAGTGAGAGGGTGTACTGCGCCGCGACTCGCGCCGCGGCGCTAAAGCCGTCGGCCGCTCCTATACCGAAGACAAGTTGCAGAGGATTTCGGTCCTGATGATCTCCCAGGAACCTGGCGAACTGATCGGAGGTGAGTTCTTTGCCCCGCGCATCCATCAGAACCAGCGTGGACTTCGGTCCGCCCTTCGCCGCCGCCGAGCGTCCAGAGATTTCGAGCAAGGTCGCTTCGTCGCGAACCGGGGTGCCTTCGACCTGCACGTAACGTGAAATCCGCTTGAGATACTCTTCCGTCAGCGATGCGATCGCCGGTTCTTTCGTCTTGCCAATCCAGGCAATCTTGATCTTCACGACGGACTCAGTCTCTCACTTTTTCCCCACGCCAACACGACTGACACTCCGAACGCGATCTTCTCGCCATCCGAATATTGACGGATTGCGCTATGAACCTCGGCGTGAATTTCCGGCCACTCCTCGGTGGGAACTCGCTCCAACATCGGGCGAAAGGGAACGGCAGCCGCCTGCGCCTGATCCCACACTTCTTCGACGGAGCCCGGCCACGTCCACGGCAGCGTTTTGGCCTCTTCGTCAATCGAATTAAATCCGGCACTGCGTAAAATTCCCGAGAGGCAGCCGTGCGTGGCAAACTTAAACGGATCTCCTCCGGGCTGCAGCAACGAACCCCCGACATGACGATGCACCACGCCGACTTTGCCTTCCATTTCTCAGAAGCGATGAGGCGGTACTGATTTCCCCAGTCCGGGTTAGAGTCTGGGTGCGAGGTCATAGGGAGCCCTCAGAATTCGGAGAAGAATTACGAGGCTTTCTTTATCTTTGTCATCTTTGTCTTGATCCTCGTCTTTAACTTTATCTTTTTCTGCTTCGGCACCGTCGGTTTGCTCTCAAGCCTTCGCTTCCGGGGCACTGGCTTCAGGTCACCGGGCTCCAGCCGCTTCGCCGTCTTCCACAGCCGCTCCAGATCGTAGAACTTGCGCGCTTTCTCGGAGAAAACATGCACGACGAAGTCAACATAGTCCAGCAA
>Ga0182018_10003366_pt1 | contig 14482 bp, 12 predicted proteins | sample 812P2MmetaG_FD_120490 | JGI IMG/M metagenome (GOLD analysis project Ga0182018, IMG submission 120490) | Permafrost microbial communities from Stordalen Mire, Sweden - 812P2M metaG | ecosystem: Environmental > Terrestrial > Soil > Wetlands > Permafrost | place: Sweden: Stordalen | collected...
CCGGCTCCTCCGAGGTCGGCCGTATCGTCGGCCAAACCGCCGCCGGCCACTTCAAACCCTGCTCCCTCGAGATGGGCGGCAAAAACGCCATGATCGTCCTCGAAGACGCCAACCTCGACCTCGCCCTCGACGGCGCGCTCTGGGGAGCCTTCGGCACCACCGGCCAGCGCTGCACCGCGACCAGCCGCATCATCGTCCATCGCGACGTTCTGAAGGAGTTCACGAACGGGCTCGTCGACCGCGCCGAAGACCTCATCGTTGGCGACGGCCTCGACGAAACCGTCCAGATGGGCCCGCAGATCAACCGCCAGCAGATCGAAACCTCCATCCGCTATTGCGAAATCGCAAAGAAGGAAGGCGCAAAGCTGCTGACCGGCGGAAAGCCTCTGACGAAGGGCGCCTTCGCGAAGGGCCACTTCTTCGCCCCCACGGTCTTCGCCAAAGTGAAGCCCTCGATGCGCATCGCCCAGGAAGAAGTCTTCGGCCCGGTCGTCAGCATCCTCGAATGCACCAGCTTCGACGAAGCCATCGCCATCGCCAACAACATTCAGTACGGCCTCTCGACCGCGATCTACACGCACGACGTCAACCGCGCCTTCCGCGCCATGCGCGACCTCGAAGCCGGCATCACCTACGTCAACGCCCCCACCATCGGAGCCGAAGTCCATCTCCCCTTCGGCGGCGTCAAGAAAACAGGCAACGGCCACCGTGAAGGAGGCACCGGAGCCCTCGACTTCTACACCACCTGGAAATCCGTCTACGTCGACTACTCCGACAAACTACAACGCGCCCAGATTGACACGGGAGAGTAGCGAGGGGACATCTTCGTATGCCAAACCAAAATGCTGATCTCAAGAGGGCTGAAGGGTTTCTTCGTGACTTTATCGGAAAGGCGCTCGCATCAGTAGAATGCGACGAATTCCACCTGGAGCTGCTTTTTCACGATGGCTCGCGTTTCAGAACGCAGTGTTCGTGGCGAGTAATTCAGGGCGATTCCTTGCTATTTGGCCGTGGAGACATTGGCGGCCAGATTTCGAGCGATGCGTATGCCGGGATAATTGGCCTCAAGGTTGCTTCGGCCTCGATCTCGACATGCTGGGATACTGACCTGCGCTTTGAGAACGATTACGTGGTTCAGACACTTTCAGACACAGTTCAATTTGAAACCTGGGTTGTAAATCTCGATGCGGGGTGGGTGATCTTGTCCGATGGCCGTATAACCGTGTTTCCGCCTGCTCCAGCTGCGCCAATAACAACCCCTTCGCCGTGATTTTCGCTTCCTGCGTTTTCTCGGATAGGAAAAGATGTTGGAATAACCGGAGGGGCTGAATGTCGAGAGAACCCAAGCCAATTCCCAAATTCGCCACCGAAGCCGGAGAGCGCCTTCTGGGAGTCGCACGACAGCACGGACTACGTCGACTGGAGCCGAGCGCGCAACGTGTCGTTTCCCAACCTGCGTCGCACGCCGCAAAGCATCTCCGCAGATTCTTCGCATAAAGGTGCTGCGAAGCAGCACGACGGTAAAAGCCACGGGCTTTAGCCCGTGGAAACGAGTGGCAACAGCAACGGGCTTTAGCCCCGGAGCTTTCCGCAGCCTTGCTGTGTCGCAATTATTTCCCCCCACCCTCCCCGTATTGACACAACGAACCGCCGATGCTTTAGCATGATCCTTGGTTCTTGAAGAAGCGCACTGTGCGCATCAGCCGCCTGATCGGAAAAACGACTCCGGGCCAACAGAAGTCCAGATTAATTAGTCCCACATGATCACAGTCAAAGACCTCACCAAAAGGTACGCCCGCACCACCGCCGTCGACCACATCTCCTTTTCCGTCAACAAAGGCGACATCGTCGGATTCCTCGGCCCCAACGGCGCCGGCAAAACCACCACCATGCGCATGCTGACCTGCTTCTTCCCGCCCACCTCGGGAACAGCCACGGTCGCCGGCTTCGACGTCTTCGAGCAGTCCCTCGAAGTCCGAAAACGCATCGGCTACTTGCCCGAAGCGCCGCCCCTCTACCTCGAAATGGAGACCATCGAGTACCTGCGCTTCGTCGGCCGCCTCAAAGGCCTCTCCGGTCCCGACCTCGAAAAGCGCGTCGCCTACGTCCTCGACCGATGCGCCATTGCCGACGTCAAAACCAGGCTGCTCGGCAAGCTCTCCAAAGGCTATCGCCAGCGCGTGGGACTCGCCCAGGCCATCATCCACAATCCCGACGTCCTCATTCTCGACGAGCCCACCGCCGGCCTCGACCCCAAACAGATCAACGAGACCCGCGACCTCATCAAGAGCCTCGCCGGCGACCACACCATCATCCTCAGCACCCACATCCTCCCCGAAGTCGAGCAGACCTGCGAGCAGGTCATCATCATCAACAAAGGCAAGCTGGTCGCGACCGACTCGGTCCAGAACCTGCAGGCCCGCGCGCGCGGCGCCGAATCTGTACTGCTCGAAGTAGGCGCCCGCACCGGCACACTTGCGACCCCACCCGTCAAGGCGCGTCTGGAAAAAATCAACGGCGTCAGCCGCGTCGCCCTCAAAGAAGAACTCCAAACCGGCGCAGTCTTCGAAGTCGAGGCCAGCAAAGGCCAGCTCGTTCGCGGCGATCTCGCCCGCGCCATCGTTGAATCCGGCTGGGACCTCAACGAGCTCCGCCCCTCCGCCATGAGCCTCGAAGAAATCTTCCTGCAGCTCACCGGCACCAGCGCCGCCACAACCGCCCCAGACCCGGCCGCCCCGCCCCCATCTACAGAAGCTCCCGCTCCCGAGGCCCACGCATGAGAAGCGTCTGGATCATCTGCCGCCGCGAACTCGACAGCTACTTCACCTCGCCCATCGCATGGCTGCTCCTCACCATGTACAGCATCATCTTTGGCTTCTTCTTCTGGAATTATCTCGGCAACTTCGTCATCGAAGGCATGGAGATGCAGATGGCCGGCCAGATGCAGCCCATGAATATCAACGAGCAGATCATCCGCCCGCTGCTCGAGAACACCAGCTTCCTCGGCCTCTTCTTCATCCCTCTGATCACCATGCGCCTCTTCGCCGAAGAGAAGCGCAACGGCACCATCGAGCTGCTCGCCACGTCGCCCGTCCGCGATATCGAGATCATCCTCGGCAAGTGGCTCGCTGCCACCATCCTTTATTGCTGGATCCTCCTCTTTGGCGCCATCAACTTCGCCTTTGCCTTCCGCTACGGAAATCCTGACTGGAAGCCCATGCTCATTGCCTATCTCGGCATCGTGCTCCAGGCGGCGGCGCTGCTCGCCGTTGGCACCTTCGTCTCCACACTCACCAAAAATCAGATCATCGCCGGCGCTTCCACCTTCGGCGCCTGCCTGCTGCTCTGGGTTTTCTCCTGGGTCAGCGGTTACGACTCCTCCACCTGGGCGCAGGTTCTCTCCTACCTCTCTGTCCCCGTTCACTTCGAATCCTTCGGCCGCGGCGTGCTCTCGTCCAAAGACGCGATCTACTACCTCAGCGTCATCTTCCTTGGACTCTTCTTCACCGCCCGCTCGATGGAATCCCTTCGCTGGAGGTCTTAGTCAGGAATGGCAAGTCAGTGGTTAAAGGCGAGACAAACTAAGTACGCGGCCTATGCGACCACTTATGTCCTGGTTATCCTCGCCATCGTAGTAGTCGCCAATTTTCTCGCCAATCGTTATGAGAAGTCGTACGACGCGACCTCTAATAAGCGCTACAGCTTATCCGATGAAACAAAGAAAATCGTCCAGGGCCTGAAGCAGCCAGCCACCATCACCTACTTCAATCAGAGCCTGCGTTTCAAAGAGGGCAAAGACCTCCTCGATGAGTACGCGAGCCTTTCCCCGAAGTTGAAGGTCAAATACGTCGACCCCGACAAGGATCCTGAACTCGCCCGCGCGGCCGGCATCCGCACCTACGGCACCGCCACGGTGCAGGTCGGCGATCACACCGAAACCGCCGCAGACATCACCGAGGAAGGCATCACCGGCGCCTTCATCCGCGACATCAAGGGCAACACCCGCACCGTCTGCTTCCTCGCCGGCAGCGGCGAGCATCCCATCGACGACTCCAGCCGCGACGGCGAATCTCGCCTCAAGGATCTCCTCGCGAAAGACAGCTATCAGACTCAGTCCATCGACCTCGTCCAGAAGGCCGAAGTCCCCGCCGACTGCACGGCCATCGTCATTGCCGGCCCCACGCACAACTACGAGCAGCCTGAAGTCGACGCCATCAAAACCTACGTCGAAAACGGAGGCCGTGCCCTCTTCATGCTCGATCCGCCGCTGAGCATGGGCCCCTCCGCTATCGCCGATAACGATGCACTCACGTCTCTGCTCGCAAGTTGGGGCGTCACCGTCGACAAAGACCTTATCCTCGACCTCAACCCCATCGGCCAGATCTACGGCTTCGGTGGCCAGGTCGCCCTCGTGAGCAGCTACGGCACCCAGCCCATCGTTGCCGACATGAAGAGTTCCCTCACCGGCTTCCCGCTCGCGCGTTCTCTCACGTTCAAGACCACAGACAAGTCCACGGTAGAGAAACTCTTCGATACCTCCGAAAGCAGTTTTGCCACCACGAACCTAAGTTCCCCGAAGATCAATACAAAGGACCCGAATAACAAACGTGGCCCTCTGACCCTCGCCGTGGCAGGCAGCTACAACGCAGGGAAAGCTAACGCGCAAGGACGATTTGTCGTCGTCGGCAGTTCTGCCTGGTCGTCGAACTCCTTCATCAACTTCAACGGCAACGGCGATCTGGCGACGAACGCGATCAACTGGCTCTGCTCGGACGAAGACCTCATCTCCATCAAGCCCAGAGCACCCGAAGATCGCCGCATCACGATGACCCGCGGCCAGCTCAACATCGTCCGCATCGTCAGCCAGTTTGTGCTTCCGCTCATCGTCATCATCGCCGGCATCATGGTCTGGTGGAAGCGGAGATAAGTCCCCAGGCACCTTCAAAGAATGGCTATGAAATTTCGCGGTCTCCTCATCGCGGCTGTCGTCCTCCTCGTTCTCGCGGGTGTTCTCTACTGGTCCGAACACCGCAAGACGCCGGACACCGCTACGCCCGCCGCTGACGCCAGCCCCGCGATCCTCAAGATCGATCCCGCCACCGTCGCTTCCCTCACCCTGACACAGAAAGGTGCTCCGCCCGTCACCCTGGTCCGCTCTGGTTCAGCCCAGTGGCAGATCACCGCGCCCAACGCTTATCCCGCTGACAGCAGCACAGTCTCCGGCATGCTGTCGAACCTCGCGCCTCTCACCTCTCAGCGCGTGGTTGAAGACCAATCCTCCAACCTCGCCCAGTTCGGTCTCAGCGATCCGTCGGTCGAGCTCGACATCACCGGCAAAAACAACAAAACCACCCACCTTCTCCTCGGCGACGACACGCCCACCGGCGACGCTGTCTACGTCGCGGTAGCCGGCGATCCGCGCATCTTTACCGCTGCCTCATACACCAAGACCAGCCTCAACAAGAGCCTCAGCGATCTGCGCGACAAGCGCCTCCTACCCATCGAAGCCAGTTCCGTCAGCAGCATCGATCTGATCCGCAAAGGGCAGGACATCGGCTTCGCCCGCGTCCAGAACGGCTGGCAAATCGAAAAGCCGAAGCCCTATCGCACCGATAATTTCCAGGTCGACGACCTCCTCCAGCAACTCACCAGCGCAAAGTGGGATCCTTCCGCCCCCGCCGCAGATGCTGCGAAGAATTTTGCGCATGCCACCCCGGTCGCCACCATCAAGCTCACCGGCAGCGCGGGCAACGATACCCTCGAAATCCGCAAAGACAAGAGCGACTACTACGCGAAATCCAGCGCCGTCGCCGGAACCTGGAAGATCGACTCCACCACCGCCAGCGCCATCGGCCAGGTGCTCGACCACTCGCTCGACGACTTCCGCAACAAGCAGCTCTTCGACTTCGGCTACACCGACCCGGACAAGATCGAATACCACTCCGCCGCCACATCGCTGGTTCTCACCCACACCGGCAACGACTGGTGGTCGAACGGCAAAAAGATGGACGCCGACAGCGTTTCCATGTTCGTGACGGGTCTCCGCGACCTCGCCGCAACAAAATTCGTCGACTCCGGATTCACCAATCCCGAAATCAGCATCAACATAACCTCGAACAGCGGCAAGAAAATCGAAAAAGTTGCGATCCAGAAGACCAACGACGCCGCTATCGCCAAACGCGAAGACGATCCAACTCTCTACTCGCTCGACGCCGCGACCATCAACAGCCTCACCGACTCCATCGCAGCCATCAAGGCCGCCGCGACGTCGAAAAAGTAGCCTCCACATTGGCGTTATTCTGGTGAGAGATAGGAAGTTGCTCCGAGAGGGTTGGTTCGATGACGAGAGCAGATTTCCAGGCATTGGCAGACGAACGGATAAACGACGCGGGGGCATTGCTGAATTCAGGCCGCTTTTCAGGTGCATACTACAGTTCAGGGTTGGCGGTGGAATGTGCCCTCAAAGCTTGCGTCGCGAGAAACACACGGCAGTTCGATTTTCCGCTCCGTCCTGATGAAGCGCGAAAAATCTGGAGCCACGACTTGAATCAACTGCTCGAGTTCTCCGGGCTGAGCGCGAACCTGGCTTCGCAGCCCCCCTCGCTGATCTCGAACTGGAATTCGGTGAAGCGCTGGCAAAACGACAGCCGCTACAATTCAGGCATCTCGGAAGCCGAGGCCACACAAATGTATCTTCGCGTTACAGAAACAACGGACGGAGTTCTCCCATGGCTACGTACCCTCTGGTAGAGCGAATCAATCTCGACCTGCCGGCTCTGGTCGCGCTTTCCCTCCAGAAGCACGGCATCCCCGTCTCTGATCGGTTCTTGATCCGCTCGAACGAAACCAGCCAGTGGCAGGTCGTGATCATCAGCCCCGCTGTTGACGACGCAGGAGTTCGAGACTTATATCTTCGTGCGTTCGAGGCCCTCGATCAGGAAGCATTTTCGACAAGGCAGTTTCTGAGCTCTCATCTTCTGCTCCTGGGAGAGACGCAGGCCCGGGAGGCGCTTGATCGAATTAGGAAAGGTGTTTCCCGCCTGTCGTCCCTGGGGCCGTACGAAGAGGTCGATGTCTTTGTTGTTCCGGATGCTGACAAAATCGAAAAGCGAGGGTTCCTTCATTTCATCCCTTCGGGGAATGACGGTTTCCTCGTGGGCTTCGCAGGGCTTGACAGAGACGGTGCAATGAAAACACGTCCAGTCTCGGTTCGCGACCTGGATACATTCCTTGCTGGGTTCTCCGTTTACGAGGGCGACAAGCAGAAGGTTCTAGATTCCTTGCGCCAGAACCATAGTGAGTCGATCTTCGCTGAGGTCAGCTTACGGACACTCTATGAAAAGGGCCTTGTCTAGCTGATGACCAACCCCCGCGCCGCCCTCCTCGACCTGCTCGCCCGCACCTCGTTCCGCCTCGGCAACTTCACCCTCTCCTCCGGCGCAAAGAGCAACTACTACATCGACTGCCGCACCACCACCCTCCACGCCGAGGGCGGACGACTCACCGGCCTCGCCATCCTCGACCTGCTCCGCGAGCACAACCTGAACCCGGCAGCCGTCGGCGGCCTCACCCTGGGCGCCGACCCCGTCGTCTCCGCCGTAGCCATCGCCAGCGCATGTCGCGCCCAGCAACAAAACGGCGCACCCCTGATCCACGGCTTCCTCGTCCGCAAGGCCGAAAAAGCCCACGGCACCGGCCGCCGCATCGAAGGCTTCTGCGAAAAGGACGCCCCAGTTCTCATCGTCGACGACGTCTGCACTACCGGCGCCTCGACCATCACCGCCATCGAAGCCGCCCGTGAAGCCGGTATGCGCGTCATCGCCGCCGTCTGCCTCGTCGAGCGCGAAGAAGCCGGAGGCCGCGCCGCCCTCGAAGCCGCCTGCCAAGCCGGGGTCCCCGGCGAGTATGGTCGCCGGGGTGGACACGGCGCGCCTTTCCTCAGCCTCTTCACCGCCAACGATGTGAAGGCCGCTCACGTCCGCCAGTTATCGCCCCAGTAGCCCCGCCCCAAAAAGGAAAAGGTGCGCAGCCTGCGCCGCGCACCCTTGGTTCTTGCTACCGGCTACCGGCTTTTGAGTTCTACAGTCCCGACGGAGACCCACTCGTAGCACTCGCGCTGCCCTGCGCAGGCGGAGTGTTGTCGCTGGTATTGCTCAGCAACTGCACCTCCACATGCCGATTCTTCGCGCGCCCAGCTGAGGTCTTGTTGGAGTCAATCTCAACATCCTTGCCCAAACCCACCAGATAGAACTTGTGTGCCGGCACGTTGTACTTCGACGCCAGATACTGCACCACTGCCATCGCGCGGCGATCGCTCAGATCGTAGTTGTACTCCTTCGATCCGACCGAATCCGTCCCGCCCGTTACTTCGAGGATGTAGCTCTTCGTGCTGGCCAGCTGTGTGCCGAACTGATCCAGCTGATCCTTGTCGGCCTTCGTTAGAACGTCCTTGTTGAAGCCGAAGGTCACCGACACATCGCCCACCTGCTTGTAGTTGTCGAGATTCGCAATCACTCCCGACAGCGTGTCCGCGCGATTCACAGCGTCCGTCGCTGACGACTGCGCCGTGTTGGCGGCCTGGGTGGCGCTCTGTGCGTTCTGCTGCGCCGTGTTGGCCGAGTTCTGCGCCTGCTGGATGCCCGCCTGCGACCGCGTATCCACGTCGTGGATCGTGCGATTGTTCGTCGCGGTGGCATCGTCAAGCTCGTTAGTCTTCTGGATCACTGGCTCAGTCTGGCTGCGAACGTAATTTTTCGTTGAGCAGCCGGTCGTGAAAACCAAAGACAGCGCCGCCATCGTGGAGGCGGCTGCGAATCCTGCTCGTGAAATGCGCGTCATGGGTAACTCCGTTTCTTTATACTTGCTTCTCAATCGTTACGATGCTGAAAAAGCCTCCCCCGCCCTGCGGAGGCCGTCTCGACAAGCCAAAGTGTGCACGCACAGGCCCAAATCGCCATAGCGGCATTAAACCACTGTGGTAACTAGGCTTACGTCGCCTCGTCACTACTTTGATGCGCTCATTGACGGTTAAAGTTGGGTATTTTTTACGCAAAACTCGCCCCCAAAAGCTCCTTCCCCTGGCTCCACGCCCAAACCCTTTACACTGGCTTATAGGGCCGAAAATGGATCTACACGAGAAGATTCGCACCTTACCCACCCGGCCCGGCGTGTACCTCTATAAGAACGCCGACGGCGAGGTCATCTACGTCGGCAAGGCCAAAAACCTTCGCGCCCGCGTCCGTTCCTACCTCCTCGAAGCCTCCCAGGCCAACGCCAAAACCGGCTCCCTCATGCAAGCCGCCGTCGACGTCGACTACATCCTCGTTGACAACGGGCACGAAGCCCTCGCCCTCGAAAACAACCTCATCAAGCAGCGCAAGCCCCGCTTCAACATCCTCCTCCGCGACGACAAAACCTATCCTTATGTAAAGCTCACCCTCGGCGACCGCTGGCCCAAAGTTTTCGTCACCCGCCGTCTGCGCCGCGACGGCAGCGCCTATTACGGACCCTACTTCCCCGGCAACCTCGCCTACCGCGTCGTCGACCTCATCCATCGCAGCTTCCTTCTGCCCAGCTGCAAGGTCGATCTCTCCCGCTACCACGCCCGCCCGTGTCTCCAGTACTACATCGGCCGCTGCCTCGGCCCCTGCGTCGAGAACCTCACCACCCGCGAAGCCTACGCCGAGGCCGTCCACGACGCGCGACTCTTCCTCGAAGGCCGCACCGCCGACCTCAACAAATCCCTCCACGAACGCATGGCCGCCGCGGCAACCTCTGAGCAGTACGAACTCGCCGCCAAATATCGCGACCTGCTCGTCACCGTCGATCAGCTCCAGGAAAAGCAGCGCATCGCCTCCACCGAAGACGACGACGCCGACGTCTTCGGCTACCACTGCGAAAACGGCATGATCGCCGTCAACCTCTTCCACATGCGCGGCGGCAAAATCGTCGACCGCCGCGAGTTCTTCTGGGAAGACCTCCCCGACTTCGTCGCGGAACTCCCCGAAGCCGACGCAGCGAACGACTTCGCCGTACAGCCCGCAGCTTTTGAGCCAGGCGCCTTCTTCTCCGCCCTCCTCAAACAGCTCTACATCGACCAGCCCTACGTCCCCACGAGCATCTACGTCCCCGTCGACTTCGCCGACCGCACCCAGCTCGCCGGCCTCCTCGCCGAGCACACCAAACATCGCGTCGAAATCGCCGTCCCCCAGCGCGGAGACAAGCGCTCCCTCGTCGACCTCGCCGCCCAGAACGCCAAGCAGAGCTACGACCAGCGTTTCCGTGTCCTCCAGCCCAGCCGCAAAGCCATCCAGGAAGCCCTGCAGGACGCGCTCATGCTCGAACACCCGCCCCGCACCATCGAATGCTTCGACATCTCCCACATCCAGGGCGCCGAAACCGTCGCCTCCATGGTCGTTTGGGAAGACGGCGAGATGAAGAAGAGCGCCTACCGCAAGTTTCGAATCAAAACCGTCGAGGGCGTCGACGACTTCGCCTCCATGCGCGAAGTCATCACCCGCCGCTATCGTGCTCTCGGCCAGAGTCCCCAGGCAGACGCGCCATCGCCCAACCCAACCGCATCCGCTCCAGCCGCTTCGCAACAAGCCGCGACGAAGGGGCCTTTGTATCAGGGCACGACTTTAGTCGTGCCGAATGGAGCCGAACACGCGGCTTTAGCCCCTGAGGAACGTGGCTCGAATCGTCGGCCCCTCCCTTCCTTAATCCTCATTGATGGCGGCCTGGGCCAGCTCCACGCCGCGGCCGCCGCGCTCGAATCGCTCGGCCTGACCACGCAGCCCCTTGCCTCCATCGCCAAGCGCGAAGAAATCATCTACCTCTACGGCCAGGAGGACGACCCCGTAGTCCTCGACCGCCGCTCCCCCGTCCTGCACCTCATCCAGCGCATTCGCGACGAGTCCCACCGCTTCGCCATCACCTATCACCGCAAGCGCCGAGAAATGCGCGACCGCGACTCAGAACTTCTCGGCATCCCCGGCGTAGGCGCGCGCACCCGCCAGCGCCTCCTCGAACACTTCGGCAGCCTCCGCAGCGTCTCCACCGCGAGCCTCGAAAGCCTCTCCGCCGTCGTCCCCCCAAAGACCGCCGAGCAAATCCACACCCACTTCCACCCAGCCGAAGCGCAACCCAATCCCCTCCTGAGCCTGCCCTGAGCAAGCTCCGAACGTAGTGAGTGCCTGCCCTGAGCAAGCACTGAGCGTAGCGAGGTGCGTGTCGAACGGGTGCGCGTCGAATGGGTCCTGAACCAACCCCGCTAGCCGCGGCCCGCATTACCTCAACCTATCCATAAAAACAGAAGTGTCATCCTGAGCGAAGCATCCGAATTCGTTGCGCCCGCACCTGGCGCAACAATCAATTCAGACGCGAGTCGAATGGACCTGCATTTCTTCGCCAGTCTCGGCTTCCTGTCGCCTCCCCCTTTCGCCTGCATTTCCGATCCTGCGCAGCAGGATAACGGCGAAAGCGCCGGGTTTTAACCCGGCGAATAGAGCACCCTTCCGCAACGGCCTTCAGGCCCGGAGCTTCGCGCAGTGCAGGGCATAGAACCGGTAGACTTCTCTAGCCGGCTCTGCGTTGGCGCATGTGGAGCCCGGAAAAGCGAAAGTAGCTTCAAAGGAAAGGGACCCCTCGATGGAGCAAGAGACAGTTACGATCGTTGTCGCAAGTCTTGGCGCCGTCACAACTCTTGGCGGTATTATTTTCGGGCATTTTCTGTCGCGATCATCGCAGAGGGAACAGTGGATGCTTGATCGCAGGCACGAAGAATTTCAAGAGCTTTTAGGAGCTCTTGCTGCGTCCATGCATGCAGAGGTCGAAGCAATGTATCAGAGCGAATTGACCCCAGAGGAGCGAAAAGACAAAACGCGCAGAACAGCAGATTTCTTCCAGATCGTCCAAACACGAATCTTCACCTTCACCGATGTCAAGCGTTTGGACCTTAAACGAGAATGGCTTGCGGCGGTGAATGCCCATCTAGCGAGCAGACCCCATGATCTCGAAACTTTCGAGAAGGCGTACCAGACGCTAACGCGAGGGCTAGTTGACGCCGCAACCGTGCAAAGGGCCAAGAAGCAATTGTGACTTCATCGATTCAGCATGTGCTCTCGCCCCGTCGCCTCAAGCCTTAGTGCAAGAAAAGTTCAGGATCTAATTCTGCGCGGCGGACCGGCGAATCGAACTTATCCAATCAGCAATCCGGCGAACTCCCCTGTAACAACGAGCGACTTTCGATAGGGAAGTATAGACTTTACGTAACCATCTGATTCCAGAGGGTCGGCTTTCCACAGTTACAAACCGAAGTGCGCCCCTCAAAAACTCCGCAGCCAGTCTCTTCTTAGCTGGCTTTTGCTATGTGTGGCCGTTGTATTCGGCTGGGCCGCACGTCACGAAGTGCCGCCTCTCGCCGGGAAAATAAGCAAAACACCAGCGGGTTTCATGCACTCCACTCTCACCGTCTCCCGAGGCAAAGACATCTTCGTAGACGATTTTTCCATAAAAAACGAGGAACTCTATCGAAAAGCCGACGGCTACTTTCTTCTTGGCTTCATCGAGGACGGAATACGGATTGATCCCAGGGCGGATGTGGAACGCTTCCTTGCTGACGATGAATGTAGGGTCGGGCAAGATGATTGGGCCAGAGTATGGAACGGGAACCGGAAGCTCGTCGGGTGTTTTAACGAACCGATGCGTGAAGTCTCCGCGAAGGATTTTAGCTGGAGTCCTCCCCTGGTTTCGGAGGGAAACGAAGTAGATTTTCCCATCCTCGTTATCCCCATCAATCAGGCGACTAAGTTGTCGCGATTTCTCGGGCTATCGGGAAGAGGCCGCAATTTGTCAGTGATCGATACGGTCAGCCATGCCCTCTCAGCATCGATAACAGCCTGGGCATTCAAAAGGGCGGCTTGAGCGGCTTTCTTAGTCTGTACTGTTTGCCAGAGTACTACCGCCAAAGTTCCGAATCCCAATATAACCAACCACCACTCGGGCCTTTCGAGGGCTGTGCGCCAATCTGGCGGGTGATCGTCGGCTTTCTCTGTACGTGTGTAGGCGTAGCGATCATGCTGGCAGGCAGATTCCGGCTCCACTTCGCTCTTGGAGCCTTGCTGTTCACTAGCGGGTCGCTTATTTGGCTGACCGGACACTCCGACTGCCATAACTGCGGCAATTGCGAATATCGCCAGCCACTTTCGCATGATGGCGGCACTCTACCACAGCGCATCAGCACCGTGGGGGAGGCGTTATGATTGCGGCCATTCCCGAGGCCGCGTCCCGTTGGCGTTCCCCGCCCCCGGCCACGCCCAAAGCGGCCTCCCGTGCGAGGCAAAGCTATGACGCTGGTTGCTGCGTTCAGATGTTCAATCAGGCTGGCTGGCCCGGGTCTCGACTCTGAGACCCGGGAGTGCGCGAAGCTCCCGCCCTTCCTTGGTCCCTCGCACCCCAAGCCTTTTACAGCCCCTCGCGTTTCTACACGCCGTACCTTAATACCCCGTACCCTGCTTTTTTTGTCAAGCCCGCACCTCTTCACCAAAGTAACGTGATCCTCATTCCACACCACTTACCCGCCACTAAGTGCAAAGAAAGTTGGCAGTTTTTTCCTTCAACCTTGGTATTCTGATAATAGAGGGTAAAAAAGAAAAAGAGCCTCGCTCGGGAATCGGAGCGAGGCTTTTCTCGTGGCCGCACACTAACCGGGCCCCGAACCAACGGTCTCGCAACCCGGCAACTGTTGTCGAGCTTGTCAACATTCGCGAACTGCCGCGTTATCAAATGCATCGTCTCCGAATGCCCGAAAAAAGGAACGGTTTCCGGCGACCGAGCCCGAGTAACTCGGTCGAAAACGGTGTCCGGCGCCCGGAGCCCGAAGCCAGACCTAAGTATTTTGGAAACAAATGGAACGACAACTTCCACTTTGAATGCAAATACATAGCTGCCACCCATTTGTGAACGGCACGCACCAATAACAAAACAAAATAAATACCCGCATCTACTTCAGAATCAAATGCGCACGACCCACTTGCAATCGACCCCTCCCGTAGAATCAAATACTTGCGCAACGCAACCCTCGACCACCCGAGAGGGGGGTGGGGGTGCCGCAGCCACAACTTCGCTCGCTCCTGACTCAGAAAGAATGGAATCCGACCCATGAAAACAGTCTTGCTCGCCGATCCCGTCCGCTACCCTCGCATGACCACCGAGGAACTCCGCAGCACCTTCCTGCTCCAGGGATCGTATGCACCCGGCGCGCTGAACCTGGCCTGGGTCGATCTTGACCGCGCCGTCGTCGGCATGGCCGCCCCAACCGACAAACCGATCACCCTGCCCACCTATCCCGAACTCCGCGCCAGCTATTTCACCGAGCGCCGCGAAATTGGCATCCTCAACATCGGCGGCACCGGCGCAGTGTGCGTCCAGGGCCGAACCTGCACCCTCCGCAACCTCGACGTCCTCTACATAGGCCGCGGCA
>Ga0182018_10003367_pt1 | contig 14481 bp, 12 predicted proteins | sample 812P2MmetaG_FD_120490 | JGI IMG/M metagenome (GOLD analysis project Ga0182018, IMG submission 120490) | Permafrost microbial communities from Stordalen Mire, Sweden - 812P2M metaG | ecosystem: Environmental > Terrestrial > Soil > Wetlands > Permafrost | place: Sweden: Stordalen | collected...
CCTGTCGTTCTCCGATGCCGTGCACGGGGTCACCACCTCGGTGAACGTCCCCGAGGACGTGCGCTGTTCGAACTGCAAGGGGACCGGCGCGGCGCCGGGAACCTCGACCCACACGTGTCCGCGCTGTGGCGGATCCGGCACCCTCAACGACGACCAGGGACTGTTCTCGCTGAGCACGGTGTGCCCGGACTGCGTCGGGCGGGGCACCCTCTTCGACACGCCCTGCCCGGTCTGCAAGGGCTCGGGCACCGAGCGCAAGGTGCGCGCGGTCAAGGTGCGCATCCCGGCCGGGGTGGAAGACGGGCAGCGCATCCGGGTCAAGGGTCGCGGGGCACCCGGCCAAGGCATGGCTCCCCCCGGGGACCTCTTTGTCGTCGTCCATGTCGGCAAGCACCCGATCTTCGGGCGCAACGGGCGCAATTTGACGCTGACCACGCCGATCACCTTCCCCGAGGCGGCACTGGGGACCACCATCACGGTCCCCACGCTCGAATCCAAGGTGACGCTCAAGGTGCCGGCGGGCACGGCATCGGGGACGGTGCTGCGCGTGCGCGGGCGGGGCGTCCCCGCCGGGTCGGGCCGCAACGGCGCCAAGCCGGGCGACCTCATGGTCAGGCTCGAGGTCATGGTGCCGACCGAGCTCACCGACGAGCAGCGGGCGGCGGTGGAGTCACTGGCCGCGGTGACCGATGAGGCGCCACGGGTGGCGGTCGAAGGTTGAGGCAGACGGTTGTGACTGGTTGTGACGGCGGAAGGTTGAGAGATGCGACGGAGGACGGGTATTGACATGGCGGGAAGTGACGCGGACCGGGCGGTCTATGTGATCTCGGTGGCGGCCGAGTTGACGGGCGTGCACCCGCAGACCCTGCGCATCTACGAGCGCAAGGGACTGTTGGACCCGTCGCGGACCAGCGGCGGCAGCCGTCGCTTCTCGGAGGCCGACCTGTCGCGCCTGCGCCACATTCAGCAATTGACGGCGACCGGGTTGAACCTCGAAGGCGTGCGCCGCGTCCTCGAGCTCGAAGCCGAGCTTGATCGGGTGCGCGCCGAGCTGGAGGAGGCCCGGGCGCAGTCGAAGGCCGCGGTGGCCGCCACCCACCGGCAGTACCGCCGCGACCTGGTGCCGCTGCGCCAATCACCAGTTGCCTACAGGAGAGGGTGAGACCAATGCCCATTGACCCCGAACGCTGGACCACCAACACCAAGGCCGCCTTCAGCGCCGCTACCGCGCACGCGGCATCGTCGAACAACCCCGAGTTGACGCCGGCGCACCTGCTCGACGCGCTCTTACTGCAACAGGACACCATGACGCGGCCCCTGCTGTCCCAGATCGGCGTCGACCCCGACACGCTGAGCGCCCGGGTCAACGAGCAGCTGGCGCGCCTGCCGCGCGTCCAGGGCGGCGCGGAGCCCGGACTTTCCCGCGACGCCCGCCAAGTGCTCGAGTCGGCCGACGAGAGCCGGCGCGACATGGGGGACGAGTACGTCTCCGTCGAGCACCTGTTGCTGGCGCTGGCCGACGAGATCGGCGTCACCAAGGACGCCCTGTTGACCGGCCTGCGGGCGGTGCGGGGCAACCACCGGGTGACCTCGCCCGACCCCGAGCAGACGTACCAGGCGCTGGCCAAGTACGGCCGTGATCTGACCGAGGCCGCCCGCCAGGGCAAGCTCGACCCGGTCATCGGGCGCGACGAGGAGATCCGGCGGGTGATACAGGTCCTGTCGCGGCGCACCAAGAACAACCCGGTACTGATCGGCGAGCCCGGGGTGGGCAAGACGGCCATCGTCGAGGGCCTGGCCAACCGGATCATCGAAGGCGACGTCCCCGAGGGGCTCAAGGGCAAGCGGGTCATCGCCCTGGACCTCGGCTCCATGGTGGCCGGCGCCAAGTACCGCGGCGAGTTCGAGGAGCGTCTCAAGGCAGTCCTCAAGGAGATCACCGACGCCGAGGGCGAGGTGGTCACCTTCATTGACGAGCTGCACACCATCGTCGGAGCCGGCGCAGCCGAGGGGGCCATGGACGCGGGGCAGATGATCAAGCCGATGCTGGCGCGCGGCGAGCTCCGCCTGATCGGGGCGACCACGCTCGACGAGTACCGCAAATCCATCGAGAAGGACGCCGCCCTGGAGCGCCGCTTCCAGCCCGTCTTCGTCGGTGAGCCGTCGGTGGAGGACACCATCGCCATACTGCGGGGACTCTCCGAGCGCTACGAAGTGCACCACGGCGTGCGCATCCAGGATTCGGCTCTGGTGGCGGCGGCCGTGCTCTCGGACCGCTACGTCACCGGGCGCTTCCTGCCCGACAAGGCCATCGACCTCATTGATGAGGCGGCCAGCCGGTTGCGCATTGAGATCGACTCGCTCCCGACCGAGCTGGACCAGATCATCCGGCGCATCCGCCAGCTCGAGATCGAAAAGGTGGCGCTCGAAAAGGAGTCGGACGAGGCGTCGTTGGAGCGCCTGGGCCGCCTGGAGGCCGACGTGGCCGAATTGGGCGAGCAACGCGACTCCATGACGGCGCACTGGCAGCAGGAGAAGGCGGCCATCGACACCATCACCCTGCTCAAGGAGGAGCAGACGGCGCGCAGCGACGATGCCGTGCGGCTCGAGCGCGAGGGCGACCTCGCCGGCGCGTCCGCCATCCGCTACGGCGAGCTCCCCGACATCGAGCGCCGCATCGCCGCCGCCACCGAGGAGCTCTCCAAGCTGCAGGCGGGGACCCGTTTCTTGAAGGAGGAGGTCGACTCAGAGGACATCGCCGAAGTGGTGAGCCGCTGGACCGGGGTACCGGTGTCGCGCCTCATGGAGGGCGAGATCGAGAAGCTGGTCCGGCTGGAGGGGACGCTCCACGAGCGGGTGGTGGGGCAGGACGAGGCGGTGTCGGCGGTGGCCAACGCCATCCGGCGCAGCCGGGCCGGCCTGTCGGACCCCAACCGCCCCATCGGCTCTTTCCTCTTCCTCGGCCCCACGGGCGTGGGCAAGACCGAGCTGGCGCGGGCGCTGGCCGAGTTCCTCTTCGACGACGAACGGGCCATCACGCGCATCGACATGAGCGAGTACATGGAGAAGCACGCGGTCAGCCGGCTGGTCGGTGCCCCCCCGGGCTACGTCGGCTACGACGAGGGTGGCCAACTGACCGAGGCGGTCCGGCGCCGTCCCTACGCGGTGGTCCTCCTCGACGAGATCGAAAAGGCCCACCCCGACGTGTTCAACATCTTGCTCCAGGTGTTGGAGGACGGGCGGCTCACCGACGGCCAGGGCCGGACGGTCGACTTCACCAACACCGTGTTGATCATGACGTCCAACCTCGTCGGGGAGCCGTCGCAGTACTTCAAGCCCGAGTTCATCAACCGCATCGACGAGATCGTGCGCTTCCGGCCGCTCAGCCAGGCGGACCTGGCGGTGATCGTGGGCATACAGCTGGACAAGCTCCGCCGCCGCCTGGCCGAACGTCGCCTCACGCTGGTGGTGGAGCCCGAGGCCGAGAACTGGCTGGCGCAGGCCGGCTACGACCCGACGTTCGGGGCGCGGCCGCTGCGCCGGGTCCTCCAGCGCCAGATCGAGGACCCCCTGGCGCTCGCGTTGTTAGAGGGTCGCTACGCGGAGGGCTCGACGGTCACCGTGCGGGTGGCCGACGACAAGATCGACCTGGCCTGATTCTCTGATCTGAGCTGGTCGGCCCCTGCGCTGGTCAGCCCCGTCGGACCGCATGGGACCCGGGTCCACCGTGACGGAGGGCCGGGGAGTCGGTGATGGCCTGCACGGTCGCCGGGGCGTCGGTGGCCACGCTGACGAAGTTGGCGCCCGCCGCACCAGCCGAGCTGCCATCGAACGGCGCGTCACCGAAGTTGAAGACCCCGCCGTCGGCCGCCATCAGCCAGTAGCCGTCCCCGTCGGGGGTCGGTGCCATGCCCACGATGGGCTGGTTGAGGTGAATGCCACCGGTTGAGCCCAAGAACGGGGCGTCGCCGAAGGTGAAGATGCCGCCGTCGGAGGCGACCAGCCAGTAGCCGCCCCCGTCGGGCGCGGCCGCCATGCCCACGATCGGTTTGTTCAGGTGGATGCCGCCGGTGGAGCCGAAGAACCCGGCGTCGCCGAAGGTGAAGATGCCGCCGTCGGAGGCGACGAGCCAGTAGCCGCCCCCGTCGGCCGTGATCGCCATGCCCACGATCGGCTTGTTGAGACGGATGCCGCCGGTGGAGCCGTAGTACGTCGCGTCGCCGTAGGTGAAGACGCCGCCGTCAGAGGCCACCAGCCAGTACCCGGCGTCGTCGCCCGTTGTCGCCATGCCCACGATCGGCTGCACCAGCGGCGTGCCCGAGGCGTCGCCCACCTGCTGGGCGTCGCCATGGGCGTACACGGCGCCCTGCGCGGTGGTCTCGTAGTACCCCTCCGTGCCGGTGCCCTCCACCGTGATCACCGGGGGCGTGGTGGAGCTGTCCGACGGGATGATGGTGGCCGACCGGAGGCCCAGCGCGCCGGGGGCGAAGCCCACCAGGATGGTGCACGACGCTCCCGCCGCCACAGTCGTGCACTGCGGCGGGTTCTCGAAGCCGATCGGGTCGACGACGAAGTCATCGGCGTCCGCGCCGCCCATGATGAAGCCGCTCACCGTGTCGCTGGCGGTGCCGGTGTTGGTCAGGGTGATGGTCAAGGGTGCGAAGATGTCGCCCACCGTGATCGGCCCGAAGTTGTAGGACGTCGTCGACGCCGTCAGCTGGGCCCCACTGACGTGCGGTGTGGCCGCCGAAGGCGTCGCGGTGGCGCCGGCATCGACCGCACCGCCGACGAGGGTGAACCCGGCCACCGCCGCCAGGCTGGCCACCACGGTGAGTACCCGCCGGTGGGCCCCTCCCCTCCGGGCGCGGCGCGGGGCGCGAGGCGAGTGCGGGCTGATCTTCATCGCGTTGGTCACGCACCCACACTAGGACGGGGGGCGAGGGCGGCAAGGGCCAAAAAAGAAAAGGGGCAACAGCGGTTATTTTCACCGTCCCGGCCCCGGGCGGTACACTTTTTCGTAATCCGACAGCGATCGAGCGAACGGAGATGACGCGTGCCCGCAACCGTGGTGGTGGGGACCCAGTGGGGCGACGAGGGGAAGGGGAAACTCACCGACCTCCTGGCCCGCGAGATGCACATGGTGGTGCGTTACCAGGGCGGGCACAACGCCGGGCACCGGATTGTGGTCAACGGAGAGGCGTTCGCCCTCCAACTCGTGCCGAGCGGGATCCTCTACGAGCACATCACGCCGATGATCGGCAACGGGGTGGTCGTCGACCCGGCCGTCCTCCTGGCCGAGCTCGAGATGCTGAGCACAAAGGGGGTCGACACCAGCCGGCTGGTGGTCAGCGGCAACGCCCACCTGATCATGCCCTACCACCAGGAGCTGGACCGGGTGACCGAGCGCTTCTTGGGCAAGAACGCCCTCGGCACCACCCGGCGGGGCATCGGCCCGGCCTACGCGGACAAGGCCAGCCGGGTGGGCATCCGGGTCCAGGACCTCTTCGACCCCAAGATCTTCCGCCAGAAGCTCGACGTGGTGCTCAAGGAGAAGAACGCCATCCTGGCCAAGGTGTACAACCGGCTCCCGCTCTCGGCCGACGACATCGCCCGGCGCTACCTCGAGGAGTACGCCCCCCTGATCGCGCCGATGGTGGGCGACACGGTGGGGTTGGTCCACGACGCCATCGAGGCCGGGCACTCCGTCCTGCTCGAAGGGGCCCAGGCCACCTTCCTCGACCTGGACCACGGCACCTACCCCTTCGTCACCTCGTCCAACCCGGTGGCCGGGGGGGCGTGCACCGGCTCGGGCCTCGGCCCGCGCCACATCGACCGCGTCATCGGGATCGCCAAGGCCTACGTCACCCGCGTCGGTGCCGGGCCCTTCCCCACCGAGCAGGACAACGACACCGGGAACCTGCTGGTCGAGCGCGGCCACGAATTCGGGACCAACACCGGGCGCCGGCGCCGCTGCGGGTGGTTCGACGCCGTCATGCTGCGCCAGGCCGTGCGCCTCAACTCCATGACCGAGGTGGCGCTGACCAAGCTCGATGTGCTCGACACATTCGAGACGGTCAAGGTCTGCGTCGCCTACGAGGCCGACGGGGTCCGCTACACCCACCTGCCCTATCACCAGTCGACCTTCCACAACGTCACGCCGGTCTACGAGGAGCTGCCGGGGTGGTGCACCGACCTGACCGCGGCCACGGCGCCCGAGGACGTCCCCGAGGCCGCCCGCAACTACGTGTCGTTCCTCTCCGAGCAGATCGGTGTCCCGGTCCGCCTGGTCGGGGTGGGCCCCGGGCGCGAGCAGTTCGTGTCGTTCGCCACCGCGTGAGCGGCCACCCGGCATGAAGGTCTGCGTCGTCGGCAGTGGCGGGCGCGAGCACGCGCTGGCGCACGTCCTGGCCCGGACCGCCGAGGTGGTGGTGACGCCGGGCAACCCCGGCATGGCCCACCCGATTGCGGTGTCCGCGCTGCCGGCGGAGGCGATCGAGGCCGACCTCGTGGTCATCGGCCCCGAGGCGCCGTTGGTCGACGGCCTGGCCGACACCTTGCGGGCCCAGGGGCGTGCGGTCATGGGGCCGGGCGCCGACGGGGCGCGCCTCGAAGGCTCCAAGTCCTTCATGAAGGAGGTCCTGGCCGAGGCCGGCGTGCCGACGGCGCGCTTCGCCTCCTTCGGCGCGGCCGAGGGGGACGCGGCGCGGGCCTTCTTGCGCACCCTGCCCGGGCCCTGGGTGATCAAGACCGACGGCCTGGCCGCCGGCAAGGGCGTGCTGGTGGCCCACACACTCGAGGAGGCGGAGGCCGACGTGGGGGCCAAGCTCTCCGGCGCGGCCTTCGGCGCCGCCGGGCTCCGCATCGTGATCGAAGAGGGTCTCGCCGGGGAGGAGTGCTCCCTGCTCGTGCTCTTCGACGGCACGACGGCGGTGCCGCTGCTGCCCGCGCAGGACTTCAAGCGGCTGGGCGACGCGGACCGCGGGCCGAACACCGGGGGCATGGGCGCGTACGCCCCGATGCCCGCGGTGGGGGCGGCCCAGGTCGACGACATCATGGCCACGGCGGTCGCACCCCTCGTGGCGGCGTTGCAGCGCCGGGGCATCGACTACCGCGGCGTGCTCTACGCCGGCCTGATGTTGGGGCCCGACGGCCCCAAGGTCATTGAGTACAACGTGCGCTTTGGCGATCCCGAGGCCCAGGTGGTGCTCCCGCTCCTGTCGTGCGACGCCGCCGAGCTCTGCATGGCCGTGGCCACCGGCACGCTCGACCGGTTGCCCCCGCCCACCTTCCGCCCTCAGTCGGCCGTGTGTGTCGTGATGGCCGCGCCGGGCTATCCCGACGCGCCACGCCCCGGCGGCGCCATCGCCGGGCTGAGTTCGTCGGGCCAATCGAGCGCCGCCCTCGAAGGTGTCACCGTCTTCCATGCCGGGACCAGCCGGCCCGATCCCTCCGGCCCCTTCCATACCGCGGGCGGCCGGGTGCTCGGGGTGACCGCCCTGGCCCCCACGCTGGCCGAGGCGCGCGCCAACGCCTATGGCGCCCTGGCGCCGATCTCGTGGGAGGGCGCCCTGGTGCGCCGCGACATCGCAGCGGACGCGGCCGGCGCGCGCCACGACGTGGAGCTCGTCCGGTGATCCCCCGCTATTCGCCGCCCGACATGGCGGCCCTGTTCACCGACGCCGCCCGCTTCGGGCTCTGGCTCGAGATCGAGTTGCTGGCCACCGAGGCGCAGGCGGACCTCGGGGTGGTGCCGGTGGACGACGCCCGGGCCTGCCGGGCCAAGGCACCGACGGTGGACGACGCCTTCGTCGACGACGTGCTGGCGCGTGAGCAGATCACCGACCACGACGTGGCCGCCTTCGTCGACGTGGTCCAGGAGCGGATCGGCGCGCCGGCCGGCTCGTACATCCACTACGGGCTCACGTCGTCCGATGTGGTGGACACCGCGCTCAGTGCCACCCTCACCCGGGCCGCCGACCTCCTGCTGGTCGACCTCGACCGCTTCGTCGACGCGCTGCGCGACCGTGCTCTGGAGCTGATGCAGGTCCCGGTCACCGGGCGCACCCACGGCATGCACGCCGAGCCCACCACGTTCGGCGCCAAATTCGCTCTATGGGCGCTCCAGGCTGACCGCGACCGCCGCCGCCTGTCCCAGGCGCGCGACCAGATCGCGGTGGGCAAGCTCTCGGGCGCGGTCGGGACGTACTCGAACATCGACCCGGCAGTCGAGGCCCACGTCTGCGCCGCCCTCGGCCTGCGCCCGGTCCCGGCCACGCAGGTGATCGCCCGTGACCGCCACGCCGAGTACCTGTGGGCGTGCGCCTCCATCGGCGCCACGGTCGAGCTCATGTGCACCGAGATCCGCCATCTGGCGCGCAGCGAGGTCGGAGAGGTCGAGGAGCCGTTCGGCGCCGGCCAGAAGGGCAGCTCGGCCATGCCCCACAAGCGCAACCCGATCCTCTCCGAGCGCCTGTGCGGACTGGCCCGCCTGCTGCGGGGCTACCTGGGTGCCGGGATCGAAGACGTCGCACTGTGGCACGAGCGGGACATCTCGCACTCCTCGGTCGAACGCGTGGCGTTCCCGGACGCGTCGCTGCTGACCTGCTACATGCTGCGCAAGGCCACCGGCCTGGCAGCGCGGCTCGAGGTGCACGCCGACCGGGCGCTGGACAACCTGTCCAACGGGACCTTCGGCCTCGTCTTCAGCCAGTCGGTGCTCCTGGCACTCGTGTCGTCGGGCCTCACCCGTGACGAGGCCTACCGCATCGTCCAGCGTGACGCCCGGGCGGCGTGGTCGGAGCGGAGACATTTCCGCCAGGTGCTGGCCGACGACCCCGAGGTGCGCCTCACCGGGGCCCAGCTGGACGAGGCGTTCGATCTCGGGCGCACGTTGGCGCACATCGACCGCTTCGCCGCCGCGCTGGCCGAGCTCGTACCGCAATGACCGTCGAGCTGCCCCGGATCCTCTCGGGCAAGGTGCGCGAGCTCTACGACGCCGAAGAGGACCGCCTGCTCATGGTGGCCTCGGACCGGGTCAGCGCCTTCGACGTAATCATGGGCGAGCCGATTCCCCAAAAAGGGCGGGTGCTCACGGCCATGACCGTCTTTTGGTGCGACGAGATGTCCGACGTGGTCCCCGGCTCGCTCCTGGCCGCCGACCCCGCGCAGATCGCCGCGGCGCTCCCGGGTGTGGCGCTCCCCGCCGAATGGGCCGGCCGGGCCGTGCTGGTGCGGCGGGCGGAGATGCTGCCCCTCGAGTGCATCGTGCGCGGCTATCTGGCCGGCCAGGCCCACGAGGAGTACGTGCGGTCGGGGACGGTGCACGGCACGGCGATGCCGGCCGGCCTGCGGCTGGCCGATCGACTGGCCGAGCCCATCTTCACTCCGTCGACCAAGGCCGAAACGGGCCACGACGTCAACATCGACTTCGCAGGGGCGGTCGACCTGGTGGGCGCCGAGGCGGCCGAGGCGGCCCGTGCCATCTGCCTGGCGCTGTACGCGCGGGCGGCCGCCCGGGCCGCCGACGTCGGGTTCATCCTGGCCGACACCAAGTTCGAGCTGGGCTACGTCGACGGCGTGCTGTGCCTGTGTGACGAGGTGTGCACGCCCGACTCCTCGCGGCTGTGGCCGGCCGACCAGGTCGTCCCCGGCACGACACCGCCCGCTTTCGACAAGCAACCCTTGCGCGACTGGTTGGCCACGCAGCCCTGGGACCGCACCCCGCCCCCGCCGGCCCTGCCGCCGAGCGTGACAGCGGCGCTGTCGGAGCGCTACGTGGCCGCCTACGAGCGAGTCACCGGACTCTCGTTGGACGACTGGTACGGTGCGACACCATGAGGTTCCAAGCGCGGGTGGAGGTCCAGCTGCGGCCCGGCATCGCCGATCCCGAGGGCGCCACCATTGAGCGCGCGCTGCCCGCGCTCGGCTTCGACGGTGTGGTGCACGTGCGCGCCGGGCGGTCCTTCAGCTTCGAGGTGGACGCGCCCGACGAAGGCGCCGCCCGGATCAAGGCGACGGAGCTGGCAGACCGGTTGCTGGCCAACCCGGTCATTGAGGAGAGCCGGCTCGAGCTCGCACCGCTCGGAGGCTGAATGGCACCGAGGATCGGCGTCGTCGTGTTTCCCGGCACCAACTGCGAGCACGACGTCGTGGCGGCCATCGGCCGCGTGGGGGGTGCGGGTGAGCTCCTTTGGCACGGTGACCGCGCTCTCGGTGCGGTCGATGCCGTGGTCCTCCCGGGCGGCTTCGCCCATGGCGACTACCTGCGCCCCGGTGCGCTGGCCCGGTTCTCCCCGATCATGGATGCCGTCACGCGCTTTGCCCACGAAGGCGGCCCCGTGGTCGGCATCTGCAACGGGTTCCAGGTGCTCACCGAGGCCGGGCTCCTGCCGGGGGCGCTGCAGAAGAACAGCCGCCTGCGTTTTCTGTGCCAACCCACCCGGTTGGAGGTCACTTCCACCGCCTCGGTGCTGACGGGCTTGGCCGTTCGAGGGGACGAACTGGTGATCCCGATCAACCATTTCTCGGGCAGCTACACCTGCGACGCCGAGACCCTGCGCGCGCTGCGCGACGACGACCGCATTGTGCTGCGCTACCTGGACAACCCCAACGGCTCGGTCGACGACATCGCCGGCATCGCCAACGAGGGCGGCAACGTGGTCGGGCTCATGCCCCATCCCGAACGCGCGTCGCAGGCCCTGTTGGGTTCCGAAGACGGACTGGTCCTCTTGCGCTCGCTCGTAGGTGCGGCGTCGGGCCGCGCTGCCGCCTGAGCAGCTGGCGCCTGAGCAGCTGGCGCCTGCGTAGCAGCAGTCAGCCGCGGGCCCGGGAGATCCCTGCCGCCTGAAGCACATTGGCGCTCACACCCGCCGCCCGCCAGGTGGCATACGAGATGCCCTTACGCATGCCGTAGGCCTGGGCCACCTTGATGAACTGCTTCTCCAGCGCGCTCAGGTCCTTGACCTTGGCCACGCGGGAGCGCTCGTCGACGAGATCCTTCTGCTCCTGTAAAAGGTGCAGCTTGGTGAGCGCGTCGGCCGCCGCGAGCTGCGCCTCAATGAGCGCCAACCGCTTGTCGATGGAGGCGGGAGTGCGCTTGCGTCCCCGTTTGGGCTTGGTCGTCTCGAGGGCTTCGAGGTAGTGGCGGACCGAGGCACTCTCGGCGCGGCCCCGAGCCAGTGCCGCCTTGTGGCCCGAACTCATGGGCTTGCGACCAGCCGGAGACTTTGCTTTTACCATCCCCCCATTGTGACTGCTTTGGGGCAATAGTGCACTGCCATTTGGGAGGAAGTGTGCGCATGCATTCTGTGACAAATCTGCACATGACATCTCGAATAACGGCCCCTCCCTTATGGGTCCGCCGTGAAATGGATATTGCCGGGGCGGCAGTGCCCGGGCACCCGGATTGCAACCGGGCGACACCGGGCTTGCCACACCGGCGGACCATCCTGGAAGGGCGATGAGCACTCAGGAGGAGAAGACGGCGACGACCGGCCGCAAATGTGCCAAACCGTTGCCGCCGCTCGAGGCCGGGCGCCAAGTGGGATGGATCTTCAAGGACGGCGAGGTCGTCGCCATTACCCGCCAGGAGTGCGACGCCCCGAGCGGCGACGAAAGGCACTGAGCGCCACCTCGCCGGCGCGCCGGCGCCGGGTCGGCGAATAGCTGGCGCCAAATAACTGGCGCTCCGTGGGCCGGGCCGGACAGGCCGGAAAGACGGAAAGAAACCCGCCGGGCCGCGTGGAAATCTTCTCGCCGCGGGGAAATGCTGGGGGCATGAGCCACGACCATTTCGACCCGGCCACCTACCACGACATGGTGCACCGGGAGATCCCGCGCTACGACCAACTGCAGGAGTCGATCGCGGCCGCCACCCGCGCCGTCACCGCCGGCGCCATCCTCGACCTGGGGACCGGCACCGGCGAGACGCTGGCGCGCGTCCTGGCGCAACACCCTGGCGCCCGGGTCGTCGGCGTCGACGAGCTGGCCGCAATGCTGGACGTGGCCCGGGCCCGCCTGGCCGGCTACGACGTCACCCTGCACGTGGCCGACCTCCTCGACGAGCTCCCGCCCGGGCCCTTCGACCTCGTCGTCTCGGCCCTGGCGGTGCACCACCTCGATGGTCCCGGCAAGGCGACGCTGTTCGGCCGGGTGGCGTCGGCCCTCCGTCCCGGTGGGCGCTTCGTCCTGGGCGACGTGGTGATCCCGCCCGATGCCGGGCCGGGGGCGATCCCCCTCACCGACGGCTGGGACAAGCCCAGCACGGCGGTCGAGCAACTGCAGTGGTTGCGCGATGCCGGTCTGATCGCCACGCTCGTGTGGCAGGAGGACGACCTGGCGCTCCTCACCGCCGATCGACCGCCCGCCTGAAGCACGACCACTAAGTTGGGAGGCACCATGACTCCCGCCGCCGAGGACGTCCCGGTACATCGGGCGCTCGGTCTCAGCGACGACGAGTTCGAGGCCGTGGGCAAGATCCTCGGCCGGCCGCCCAACCATCTCGAGCTCGCCCTCTACGCCGTCATGTGGAGTGAGCACTGCTCGTACAAGTCGTCGCGCCTCCATCTGCGGCGCCTGCCGACGGAGGGGCCCAACGTGCTGGTCGGGCCCGGCGAGAACGCCGGCGTGATCGACGCCGGGGACGGCATCGCCGTCGCCATCCGCATCGAGAGCCACAATCACCCCTCGGCCATAGAGCCGTACCAGGGGGCGGCCACCGGGGTGGGCGGGATCCTGCGGGACATCTTCACCATGGGTGCCCGGCCGCTGGCCATTATGGACCCGCTGTTCTTCGGGGCACCCGACGACGCCAAGCAACGCTGGCTGCTCGAGGGCGTGGTGAGCGGGATCTCGGGCTACGGCAACTCGGTCGGCGTGCCCACCGTGGGCGGCGAGCTGACCTTCGACCCCTGCTACGCGCAGAACCCGCTCGTCAACGTCCTGTGCATGGGCGCCCTCCCCGTCGAGCGCCTGGTGCTCGGCATCGCCTCGGGCCCGGGGAACCTGGCCGTCCTCCTCGGGAGCAGCACCGGGCGCGACGGCATCGGCGGGGTGAGCGTGCTGGCTTCGGCCGGATTCGCCGGGGACACCAACGGCGGCGCGGGCGGTCCGGCCGACGACGCCAAGCGCCCCAGCGTGCAGGTGGGGGATCCCTTCGAGGAGAAGCGCCTGATCGAGGCCTGCCTCGAGCTCCTCGACAAGAAGCTCGTGGTGGGGATCCAGGATCTCGGGGGCGCCGGGCTGGCCTGCGCCACCAGCGAGACGGCCGGCCGCGGCGGAGTGGGCATGGACGTCGACGTCACCGCGGTGCCGTGCCGCGAGGAGGGGATGGAGCCCTGGGAGGTGATGACCAGCGAGAGCCAGGAGCGCATGCTGGCCATCGTCACCCCCGACGCCTGGGCCGCCGTGGCGGAGATCTGCGCCCGCTGGGAGGTGCGCGCCGCCGTGGTGGGCAAGGTGACGGCGCCGGATCCGGCCAACGGCGGGCGCCTGCGCATCCGCCGGGGCTTCGACGGCCCGATCCTGGCCGACGTCCCGGCCGCCTCGCTCTCCGACGATGCCCCGCTCTACGACCGGCCGCGCCAGGCGCCGGTGGCCGCCGCGGGCCCAGCCGCGGCACTCGCGCCGTCCGAGGACTGCGCCGGCGACCTGTTGGAGCTGTTGCGCTCGCCCGGGTGGGTCTACCGCCAGTACGACCACCAACTCTTCTTGAACACCGTGGTGGGACCGGGCGGGGACGCCGCCCTGTTGCGCCTGGCCGGCCCCGGGCTTCCGCCGTCGGCCCGCGGGGTGGCGGTCACCACCGATTCCAACCCGCGCGCGTGTGCCCTCGATCCCCGGGCGGGGACCGCACTCACGCTGGCCGAGGGTGTGGCCAACCTGGCCTGCGTCGGCGCCACGGCGGTCGCCGTCGTCAATTGCCTCAACTTCGGCAACCCCGAGCACCCCGCCGTCATGTGGCAGCTGTCGGAATGCATCGACGGGCTGGCCGCGGCGTGCCGGGCGCTGTCGCTGCCGGTGATCGGGGGCAACGTCAGCCTCTACAACGAGAGTGGCGGGGCCGACATCGACCCCACGCCGGTCCTCGGGGTGCTGGGGTTGGTCGACATGCTGGTGGCCCCGCCCCCGGGCCTGGGCTGGCAGGAGGGCGACACCCTGGTGCTCCTGGGAGCGCCCGCCGCGCCCGACGGCTCGTTCCCGCTCGACGGCACGCGCTGGGCCACCGAGCGCCGCGGGCACCGGACGGGGACCCTGCCGGCGCTCGACCTGGCGCGCCACCGTATTCTCTGCGCCTTCGTCGCTTCCCTGGCCGGCGCCATCGTCTCGGGGGATCCGGCGCCCCCGGTGCTCAGCGCGGTGCACGACGTCTCCTCCGGGGGGTTGGGGGTGGCGCTGGGGGAGATGGCGGTGGCCGCCGGTACGGGCTGCGTGGTGGCGCTCGGCCATCCCGCAGAGCTCTTCACCGAGCTGCCCTCGCGCTTC
>Ga0182018_10003368_pt1 | contig 14480 bp, 14 predicted proteins | sample 812P2MmetaG_FD_120490 | JGI IMG/M metagenome (GOLD analysis project Ga0182018, IMG submission 120490) | Permafrost microbial communities from Stordalen Mire, Sweden - 812P2M metaG | ecosystem: Environmental > Terrestrial > Soil > Wetlands > Permafrost | place: Sweden: Stordalen | collected...
ATGATCGTTCCTGACTTCCAAGGCATCGCGGTGCTCCTTCACACCACGCAGCCTAAAAGTGTCAGGGATGTCTCCGAACAGGTGTCACGGATGTGTCCGGTCTGTACACTCGTCCGGGCCACCAGCACCAGCAGGGTGCCGCCTAGGTGGCCCGGACAAGCCGGGCCATGACGAACCACGGTGATTCGATCTGGCTGGAAACCGCGCTAACGCCGGACCAAACGCATGCGAGCGGTGCCAATCCCCAGGATCCTGGTTTCCGATGACCCGCCCGACAAAGCGGGTCGTGCGGTCTCGCTCACGTGGAGCCCGACCACGAAGCTGCTCTTTCCCCGTATCAGCCCCATCGGAATGTCCCATGTGTTCGATCCAGGTACCGGCTTCAGCGAACCCAAACCCGCATCGTCGACCGTCAGCGACAGAAGCGCGCCGACCGGCGAAGGAGCGATATCCAGTTCCAGCGTTAGTTCGTCCGCGGCGGGATCCGCGAGCGTTATTCGCAGCGAGGCCTCCGCGCCATCACTCCAGCGGCCCCACGTCTCCGCGCCATGCCAGCCATCGAGCAGCACCTGCTGATCCCATGCCGAGCCGGACATCGGGAACCAAACTCCGGAAGCGAACACGTAGCGGCGCTTGTCCGGCACGATCGCCGCCGCGGTGAGACGAGCCCACCTCGCCGCGCGCAGCCGCCTGACGCGTGGCGTGGGACGCGGGATCCATCGCAGCAACGCGGCATGATCGGGTCCCCGGCGCAGTGCGGTCTGAGCCTGCTGGACCAGGCGGCGGCGGCCAGCCAGGCGATCCGGATCGCGCAACAGGTCGAGGATATCGGCCGCCAATGCCGCCGGATCGTCCCGCGCCGGTAACAAGCCGGACGCAGCCTGGTCCAGCCCGCGGATGCCAACGGAGGTGCTGACCAGCGGGTGTCCGGCCGCCAGGGTCGCGAGAGTCTTCACCGCCGTCCCGGTTCCCTGGCGATCAGGCACCACCGTCAACCGGCTCACTGACCGCACCGCGTCGAGATCCTCGACGAAGCCCAGAAAATGCAGCAATGGCGAGCCGTTCCCGAGGTCACGGGCGTGATGACCAACACGGCCGGCGATCGCCACACTGACCCGGGCCGCGGCCAGGTGCGGATGCCAGACCTCTTCGAGGAACCAGCGCAGCGACGCGATGTTGAACGGATGCTGGTCGCCGAATACCAGCACGTCGAAGCGTGGTGTCGTGGGTTCAGCCGCCTGGGTCATATAAGGCCGAGGCCGCACGATCGCGGCGCGTTGGCTTTGTCGCCCTAGTCGTTCGAATTCGGTCGCGCTGACATGGCCGCAAATATCCGGGATCGCGAGCACCGCGGCTTGCGCGCGCGACGCGGCGGCAACGGCGATCTCGACCTCGGCGTCGTCTCTGCCGGCGCGTCGCAGGTTTTCCCCAATCTGCCGCGCACGGTCGTCGCGCACGTCAAGCATCAATCGTGCTCGCGGCGCCAGGGCGAGCGCCGGACCAACACATTCAAGGTGATTGGCCACGGCCGAGTCAGCACGGCGCGCCGCCTCGGCGATCGCGCCGTCGCGGACCCGGCACATCGCGGTCGCCGCCAACAATGTGGCCCAATGTGAGTCGTGGTTCCGGCCGCGGATTGGAATTGGCGGACCGTCCGGCACCGCCACGGCATCGATATGGGCGCCCGCGTGTTCATTGTTCTCCGGGATGATTTGCGCCAGCCGCGCGGTCAGCGTTTCGCCACGTCGGGATGTCGCGTCGGCGAACAGGCGGATGGTCAGGAAGCCCGCTCGCACCAGGCTTTCGACCTGATTTTCGAACCCGGTCGTGCTGCCGCACCGATTCCACATCAACTGGAACTGCACCGCCGTTTTCTGGCTGGCTCGGGCGAAGGAATGCAACGGAGTCCAGACTGTATCCGGACGCTCAACTGGTAGTCCGAGGCGGGTGGACAACGGCGCCGCGTCATCTGCCAGGGTCACGAAAACACAAGCCTCGAATGGCCAGCCGGAGGAGAACCGATCGGCGAACCCGCCGGCCAGGTCAGGCTTCCGGAGGCCGGGGGACAGTCCGACAACCGAAAGCGCGGGCAGCGGAGGCTCGCGCCGCAGCAACTGGGCCAGTCGCAAATGGAAGAACCGGTCCAGATCGCCGGCCGCCAAGTCTGGAAACAGCACGACGTCCGCGCCCCGTAGCTGCTTGAGAAGCTGTTCAAACCGGGACGATTGGTCGCCGTCAGGCGTAGTACTGGGCAGCGCCATGACTCGCGGCGTGCCGTACCGCCGCGTGACCTGAGCCAACAGTTCGGACGATGGGGGATCCGGGCGCGGCGTCACTGAAATTAACCGGATGTGCACGATTTGGCCGCCAGGATGGCGTCGTGGTCGCAGCATCCTTCGCCGCTCTCCACCACGCAAGGGTGAGCCCGGCTTGCCCGCCCTGAGCCGGAGCGCGCACGGAAGATGCCTGAGCCCAATGTCCGCGCGCTGACTGCTCTCCGCCGCATGCGCAAGATCGAGACGGACTCCGCGCGGCGCGGCCTTGCCGAGGCGCTGGCGGCGGAGGTGGCACTGGCGGCGCGGGATGCGGCGATCGCGGCGGAGGTCGAGACAGCACGCCAGTTCACCGGTGATTTTGACCGGCAGTCGTTTTTCCATTGGCTGGAACGCATGCGGACCGAGCGGACGCGGCTGGCCGAAGCACTGCGATCAGCCGAGGCCCGCACCGCCGCGGCGCGCGTCGCGCTCGCGAGGCGTCGTGTCGCGGAGACGGCAGCCGAGCAGGCACTCGATCGCGCGGCCTTGGCACAAGCCGCGGAAGCGGCACGGCGCGATCAGGTGATGCTGGAGGACGTGGCGCGAGCACTCAAGCTAGCAGCGGACATGTCTCCAGGTTCAAGCCACCAATGACAACGCCCCACGATCAGCGTCCCGCCGGCGTCACGCCTGCATCCGTTCAGCCTGATTGCGGATGACCCCGTAGCATTCGCACGCCGCCGCTTCCAGCGCTCTCCGGTTAACGATCTCGATCGTTCCCCGGCTATAGCGAATCAGCCCGGCGGTCTGCAGCCGCCGCGCGATCTCACTGACGGAACTACGCCGAACCCCGAGCATCTCGGACAGCAGTTCTTGCGTCAGCGGAACCATGTCGGTGTCGATCCGGTCCCTTGTTTGCAATATCCAGCGCGCCAGCCGCTTCTGAATAGGGTGCAGTGCGTTGCAGGCCGCCGTGACCTGAACCTGGCCCAAAAGCACGTCGTTGTAGCGCACGATAATGTCCCGCAACGCCGGGCTCGCCTGCACCGCTCGGCGAAATGGCGCGGCGGCGATCCGTGACACGACGAGTGGCGTCTGCACCACGGCCCGTGTGAGCGGCAAATGCAGGCCGAGACCCGCCATCGCGCCGACGACGCCCTCTCGGCCAACCGTCGCGGTTTCAACGCCCTTGCCGTCCGCCATGATGGCCAGCAGCGAGATCATCCCGGTTTGGGGAAAATAGACCCGCTCCGGCTCCTCGTTCGGCTCGTTCAGCACCACGCCAACATCGAGTGACACGACTGTCAGCGCTGGCGCAAGGCGTTCCGCATCCACATGTGGCAGCAACGCCAGCAGGCGATTGGCTGATAGGCCCAAAACTTCCGTATTCAACACGGTTCCCTTTTGCCCGGACGGTCGAGCCAAACCGCAGTTGGTGTTCCCTGGTGCTCCGCGAGCACCCCCCTGAAGTCATTTTCATATTGGGTACTTTTGTGACGGACTGTCTGTCTGTTTTCCGACATAGGTCCGGTTTCCGGCGTGTCCCAGCCATGGAATGGAAAAATAGCGTTTTGGGCGGCCTTATCGCCAAACCGGGCCGGCGAGAAACCCGCGGTGCCGCCCGCGCCTCTGGGGTTACTATGTCCGTTACTGTACTGTGCTGTTGAACGGCCGGACCAGGACGAAGCCGAATGGCCTGGTGATCGCCCGTCCGAGGATCCGTGACCAGGCGCCGCCGGTGCGGGCCGGCATTCAGGCCCTTGTTCGCAAAGAAGGTTCGCTACCGGACAGACATCGGCCAGAAACCGAGGCAACCTGCCTCATTGATCGGCCCCCAAACGCGTTCCGGCCGGAACTTGTTTCGTCCCAACCAGCCTTTCGAGCGGTTCCATTATGCGAAGCTTCGCCGATTTGCCACCCGCGGTCAGCAATGAAAATCGACCGCCCCGACCAGAACCCTTGTTCGATCCGGTCCCGCCCGACAGCGTCGTCGTGCTCGACGAGCTTGGATGCATCCAGCATTTTGGGCCGAGCGCCGAATGTCTGTTTGGCTACCGGGAAGCTGAGGTTCTGGGCCACGATTTTGCGATATTGACGCCGTCATTCAATCGGCGTTCGCCCGGCCGAGATTGGCTGCATGGGGATAACCGGCATGGTGCCGCGACCGACCTTCCGCCGGCTGGCGCCCAGGCTGACGCCCAGGCTGGCGCCGAGTACATCCTGACCGGTCATCGGTCGGACAGCGGCAAATTTCCCATGCGCCTCACAATCCGGGAAGTACGTCTACCCGGAGAACGCCTGTTCACCGGGGCCGTTCGCGATCTGACCCCGAGCGTGGAAAGCGATCGCCTCCGCCGGAAGTTGCAAGCTGAACTGGCCTGGGCCGTTGGCGCGGGCCAACTCGGCCATCTTGCCTCGACGGTCGTTAGCAAAGCGATCCAACCACTGGCGACGATCAAAGATGATTTGGCACGCGGCGAAGGACCGTTCCAGATCCGCGACCAGAAGGCCGCACGGCTGCTGACCGCACTGTTGATCGAGATCGCCGAACGCGCCGCGACGGTCATTCAGGACCTGCGCACGCTCCGGAACGCGGATGCCGGTGAGAGGCGCGCCGAAAACCTCAAGCATACGATTGAGATGGCGAGTGTTCTGGCGCTGGCCGACGTCAGCCAGGCCGTGATGCTGACCATTCGCGTCGCCTGGGCCGCTACGTGGGCGATCTGCGACCCGGATCAGATCCAACGGGTTTTGTGTCACGGGATCACCGATGTCGCGCGTTCGATCCCCGAGCCGGCACGGCGGGAGATCGCGATCAGCACCATGCGCCGGGGTGACATGGTCGAGATCGTCATCGCGGCGACCGGAGCATCGCAACTGGCGGAACGCGGTCCCCCGCGGCACACGGACCCCTCAGCGCACTCATTCTGCCATGCGATCGTCGAGGCGCATGGTGGGGAGATCCACATCGACGACGGCGGCATGCTGGTCCGCTTTACGCTCCCGGCGGCGCCGCGCGACGCCGATTGACGCCGCGACCTCGCTGGTGGCTGGACCGAAACGCCGCCGGAACCTGGGATCGGGTGAAATGTGAAGTGAGGGCACTGACCTCATCGAATATCTCGCCATCCTGGAACGCCGCGGAGCCGCGCAACCATGCAATTTCGACCATTCCGTCGTCTGGCCGTGTCGCCGCCTTTTGTGCTGCTGGCGCTGGCCTTGTCCTGTCCGTCACTCGCGGCCGGGACACAGGACGCCGCCCCGGCCCCGCGGCAGCCCTCGCCGTTGCTGTCGAACCCGGAGGAAACTCTGGCCGCCATGGCCCGGCATTTCGACAAAGACGCCAACGTCGTGGTGCTGAAAGTCGAGGGAATGCCGATTACCCAGGGCGACGCCGCCGACGTCATCCGCTCCATGCCGCCCAGTCTGGCGAGTCTGGGCTTACCCGAGGTGTTTCGCCGAGCCATGGACGTGCTGATCCGGCAAAAGGCGATGGTGCTGAACGCGCGCAAACTGGGCCTCGACAAAGATCCGGCCGTGCTTCACGGCGAACAGGTCGCGGCCGAGCGCGTGCAAGCCGACGCCTGGCTCAACCGAAAGGCGGATGAAGCGGTCACCGAGGATGCGTTGCACGCGCGTTATGACCGAGACATCGCCGGCCGGCCGGGTCCGGACGAAGTGCGCGCCCGGGTGATTTTGGTTCCGGCCGCCGAGGAAGCGCGCTCGGTCATCGCACAGTCCCAGGCGGGCGCCGATTTCGCCGAACTGGCGCGGAAGTTCAGCAAGGACCCGACGGCGTCCGCCGGTGGCGACCTGGGCTATGTTCCGCTTGAGTCGGTGTCACCCGAGGTCGGCTCAGCGATGTTCTCGTTGTCGCCGGGGCAGGTAACGCCCTTTCCGGTCAATTCCCTGGCGGGCTATTTCGTCGTCCGCGTCGAGGGCCGGAGGCAACGCGCCACGCCGTCGTTCGACGAGGTCCGCGCCAGGCTGGAGCATGAACTGCGCTCCGAGGCTGTCCGCGTGGCGATCGCGTCTCTGTTGTCCGAGGTGAAACTGGCGCCGGTCGCGAAACCTGAACTGCCGTCCACGCCGTAAGAGCCGCCGAACCAAGCTTGTTAGTGCCCACAATCGATGAAACGCGATACCTATAGGCTGTCATTGCGAGGAGCAACGCGACGAAGCAATCTCCCAGTCCCCTCTGATGGAGATTGCTTCGCTTTGCTCGCGATGACAGGGGTCGATGTGTCGCGCTTCAGCGATTGTGGGTCCTGGCCCCGCCGGTTCCATGGCGTGGGCTGGATCGGAGATTGGATCATGTCAGCCGCGAGACCCGCGCGCGAATCGAGTTCGACCTGGCGCGCGACCGCGGTGCGCGCCGGCGTCTGTGGCTTCATCTTCTTTTACTACTGGACGCTGTTGTCAGACGGAAAATTCTTCGCGGTCGAGCCGGTGCGTTATGGCCTGACGTTCAACAGCATGATCGACTATCTGGCGCGTTTACGTTTCGATATCGATCCGTCCATCATTTTGCATGAAGGTTTCCTTCGCGACGGCCACACCTACTCTTACTTTGGCGTGACGCCGGCATTGTTGCGACTGCCGTTGCTGATTCTGCCGCGCTTCGCCGGCGTGGACTTCACGGTGATCTCCTGCGCCGTCGCGGCTTCCATCGCCGCGATCGCGCAACTGGCGGCGGTGCGGCGCGCCCGGTTGGCGATGGGCGACGTTCCGTACGCCGGACGCATCACGGCCCTGGCGATGGCGATATTCATTTTCGGCGGCCCGCAGCTTCAGTTTTTGCGTCCGTCGGTGTTTCAGGAAGCGCTGAACTGGGCTTCCGCGATCGCCGCGATCTTTGTCGCGATGGCATTTCGTTGGTGTATCGATGTGCCGGGAAGACAGCCCAGACATTTGACCGCGATGGCGACATTGGCGGGTTTGTGCCTGTTGACCCGGGTCAGTACCAGCATTGGTCTTTACGCGGCTTGCGGCGGAATCATGCTGCCTGGCGTTGTCGCCGCGTTAGGCAAGAATGGCGGCCGCGCGGCAATTCTCGCGACCTTCAGGATGGTGCTGTCGCCTTTGCTGATCCTGTTGCTGTGGGCGGCGATTTGCGCCACCGTCAATTATCAGCGATGGGCTTCGCCACTGACGTTCCAGGACTACAAATATTATAATTCGCTATTGCCGGACGACCCGGTGTTCACCGTCCTGAACAATTACGGATATTTCAACTTCAGGCGAATTCCATTCGCGTTGTCCTATTTTTTCGTGCCGGTATGGGCGATCATAGGCTCGGATGGGCATTTTCTGTTTCGCGCGCCGCAGGACAGGCTTTTTTACATTATAGAGCTGCCGCCGGCGACGTTTCTGGCGTCGGATCCGTTGCTTTGCTTTATCGCCTGTCTCGGCGCCGGCTGGTTGTGGCGCGGCCAAAGCGCCTGGATCGATGCGGCGGCCGCACGCCTTGCGGCGATCGGCCTCGCGTTGCCGGGGCTCCTGATGTTGATGGCGATCGCGATCACCTTTCGGTATCGCATGGAATTCTATCCGTTTTTCGAGTTTCTCGCGCTGTTTGGGTTGTTTGGCCTCGCGCGCCGGTTCGCGGCTCGGCCGCGGTCATTGACACGTATTTGCGCCACGATGGCCGTCATCAGCATCGTGTCCGCCCATGCTTTTCTGTTGGCTTATAAGGTCGGCCCCTGGGGTGATTCAGTTGAGGTCGAGCAAACCGGTTGGGTCGATGCATATAGGCGATACTTTCACTTTAAATACCCGGCGATCGCCGATCGAATCGACAGGACAGAAGCACTTCCGCCGGCTCACTGACCGTTCGAACGCTCGGACGTCGTGTCCGCCTCTGGGCTGGGTGCCTTCTCACGCAGAGCGATGCCGGCCGCGCTACGCAACGACTCAGGCACCAGTCGAGCGCGCAGCAATAATTGTCCCATCCGCCAGGTCAACCCGATGGTCGCCACGGCCGCGACGCCCAGCATGATCCAACGCAACCAGCTTGCGTCACCGGCGGACAATCCGGCCGCCGCGATACTGCCGAGGAACACGTAGCCGAGAAGCGCCGGGAGCGAAGCGCAGGTACCCACGATGTAATCGCGCACTGATACCGACGACAGGCCAAGCGCATAGCTGGTGGCCGCGAACGGCATCACCGGCGACAATCGCAACAAGCACACCAGCCGCATCCCGTCTCCCGCCAACATCCGGTCCAGATCCCGCAGTCTGGGCCGCAACCGCAAGAAGCGCTCGATCCAGCTTCGCGCCAGAGATCGGCTGATCGCCAGCGTCACCATCGCACCCAGCAATGTGCTGATCGCCGCGAGGCCAAAGCCAAGTACGACGCCGTACACGGCGCCGGCCGCCATGCCCGCCAGCGATGCCGGCAGCACACCGCTCGCGACAATCACGACCTGCACCGCGGCAAACGCCAGCCAGCCGGTTCCTTGCAGTGCTCGCGCCCACCGCAACGCGGCCCGCATCCCGTCGGCGAGGTCCGCCAGTGCCGCGCCCGAAACGAGGCTCGCCCCGAGCACCAATATCGCCAGCACCGCGGCGGCGACAACTTTGATCGGGATCGCTCGAAGCCTCACGCGGTCACTTCGACTTTTGGACGCAGCCGTCCGTTGCCGCTGTCATCGAGCAAACCATAGCGCATCAGGCCAAGATGGTGCAGCCGATAGCGCGACGACGTCGCCAACACGCCAAGACCGTAGGTGACGCTCCGGCGGAAATTGATCGATGAGGCTTCGTCGAAATAACGTGTCGGACAGGAGATTTCCCCGATTCGAAAGCCGAAATGAATTGCCTGCACCAGCATTTCGTTGTCGAACACGAAATCATCCGAGCCGAGCAGCAGCGGCAACCGCTCCAGCACCGTGCGGTTCCAGGCGCGGTATCCGGTATGAAATTCCGACAGCTTCTGCCCGACGAGAATATTCTGTGCCAGCGTCAATGCACGATTCGCGATATATTTGTACAGCGGCATCCCGCCCGCGCGCGCGCCTCGGCCCAGAATACGGGATCCGAGCACGACGTCGTATTCCTCGGACGCGATCATCGATGCCATCGCGGCGATCAGTCTGGGCGAATATTGGTAGTCCGGATGCAGCATTACCACGATGTCGGCGTCGCGTTCCAACGCCGCCAGGTAGCAGGTCTTTTGATTGCCGCCATAGCCGCGGTTGCGGTCGTGCCGCAGCGCGTAAAGACCGAGTTGTCGCGCCAGTTCAAACGTATCGTCCTGGCTGGCGTCGTCAGTCAGGATGATGTCGTCGACGATTTCTCGTGAGATCTGCTCAACGGTACGGAGCAAGGTCTTCGCCGCGTTATAGGCCGGCAGGACGACGGCGATTCGCTTCCCATCCAACATGCGCGCCCCCTTCGTCCGCGGCCCCGGCGAGGGTTTGTGTCAGATGGGCCGGATAAATGAAAGGACGGCGGCCCGACGCCCCGGGTCAGCCAAGGCGGCGGCGGCGTGAGAAGGCCAGGCCGGCGATGCCGAAACTCAATATCGCGATCGACGCCGGTTCAGGAACCTTGACCAGACTCACGCCGTCCAGCAGCGCCATGGGAGGGTCGCCGGTTGGCCCGCCCACGGCAAGGAAGGCGAGCGTTTCGCTGGTGGCCGAGGCCGTGAAGATCATCGTCTGTTCCATCCAGCCGACGAGGCCTTCATTCGGCACGTTCATGAGCGTCGAATCCTGTGTGGACCCGCCGAGCGTGACCTGCCACTGATCGTAAGTCGCGCCCACGAATCCGTTCTGCTGGGCGCCCGCCTGATAAAACGTGAGGCTGTATTTCTGTCCGGCGACCAGACCGGTGATCGTCTGGCTGATGGTCTCGCTGTATGTGATGTCGGAGTCGCCGGCCAGGAAGTTCCCGCCCGCCGGGCTGACCCCTGGAAACACCGCGAAAGTCGCCGACCCGTCCGGACCCGAATACCCGGTGCCGCACATGTTGTTGATGCCGCCGACCACCACGCAGGCGATGTCGTAGCTGTTTGGTTGGGTGAGGGTCCATCCTGGCAACGGGTCGCCTGGCTCAATCTCGTAACTTTGCGTGTTCGATCCGATACTTTCGAATCCGCCGTTGGTGACCAGGTTGGGGTTGCCCGCGCGCGCGGGGGCAGTGGCCAGGCCGGCGGCCGCGAGCGCCAACCCGAAAACGGCGGTGGTCAGTCCGGGCTGGACCCGCGGCGCGATGCTGTTGTTTGCCGGCATGCTGAAATGCCCTCTTGAATTGCCTCACGACGTCAGGACGGACACAACTCCGCCAGGAAGTTGGAATAACTCTGCAACCGTTTCAAACGGCTTACTTTCGGTAACGCATTGATTCTTAATGGAATCCGTGGCGGGAGATAGACGTGCGATGGCCATGACCACCATGCGGATCGGCGTGGGCAGGCGCGACCTTGTCACGTCGGACGCGCGTCCGACGGCTCTTGTGCCGGTCTCGCGATCCCGCGATACTTCCGCGAACCAAATGGAGAACCCGTCCATGACCAATCCATCGACCGGATCGCCGGAAGTGCAAGGCTATCACGCGCATGTTTATTACGGTCCTGACTCCTTGCCGGCAGCCGAGAAGCTGCACGACACCCTCGCCGCCAACTTCCCGGTTGAAGTCGGCCAACTGCGCGATGACCCGATCGGCCCGCACCCGGTGTCGCAGTTCGCGGTCATCATCAAGCCGGAGTATTTCCAGACCGTCGTCCCCTGGCTGATGTTCAACCGCGAGGGGCTCGACATTCTGGTGCACCCGCTGACCGACGACCAGGTCGACGACCACTCCATCTACGCGCTTTGGCTGGGCACGCCGATCGAACTGAAACTCGACGTGCTGCCGCGCCGAGGCTACCGCGCCACGTTGCTGCCGACGGCCGCCTGAGCGGGAAGGTTCAGGGCTCCGCCCTGAAACCCGCCAGGAGGCTCCGCCTCCTGGACCTCCGTCAAAGGGCGAGGCCCTTTGAAATCTGTCAGTTTGGTTGGTTCTCTGGGGAGGGCCGACACGGATCTTGTAGGGTCACGGTCGGCCCTCCCCAGAGAACCAACCCAATTAATAGGTCCCAAGGGGCTTCGCCCCTTGGTGGAGTTCCAAGAGGCAAAGCCTCTTGGTGGGGTCTCGGGGCAAAGCCCCGAGCCTTGACGCCAGCGCACCGCCGGCCATTACTCCTGGTCACATTCGCCCACGGGGAGAACCAACATGGCTGTACGTCTGGTAGTCACGATCAACGCGGCGCCTGGCAAGGGCGCGGAGCTCGCGACCGTGTTCCGCACCCGTTGCGTCGAGGTCATGCAAGAACCCGGCTGCGAGCAATTCGAAGTCTTCCAAAGCGTGCTGAACCCGGACAAGCTGGCCTTGCTCGAGCTTTGGACCGACCAGGCCGCGCTCGACGTGCACGCCAAGGTGAACGAGACACGCGCCCCGTTGCCGCCCGGCCTTCGCGCCGAAGGCGGATCGCGTGAGGACTATAGCTACAACCGCGTCCGCTGACGCGCACGAGGTGCCGTCATGAAAGTCTCCTATTTCGAAACCGGCCGCTACCACACGCCGGACAAGACGCCCGCTGTGTGGCCGATGCCGTCCGGCGTTTACGAGCAAAGCGAAGGCACCCGGGTCTACCAGGGCATGGTCGAGCGCATCCAGTTTGTCGAGGACCTCGGTTTCGATTGGGTCAGCCTGTCCGAACATCACTATTCGCCACGTATTTTAACCCCATCGCCACCCCTCGCCGCCGCTTACATCGCGGCGCGCGTGCACAAGATCAAAATCGCCTTGCTCGGCCCGATCGTCGCGCACAGCAATCCGGTGCGGCTCGCCGAGGAACTGGCGATGGTCGACACCATGGCAGATGGCCGCCTGGTCGTCGGTTTGTTACGCGGCACAACCAATGAAGCACTGACCTACGACCTCAATCCCCAGGAGTCGCGGGAACGCACTGACGAGGGGATGGAACTGATTCTCAAGGCGTGGACCGAACCGCAGCCCTTCGGTTGGCAGGGCCGGCATTTCCGTTACCGTACCGTTTCGGTCTGGCCGCGCCCGCTGCAACAGCCAACTCCGCCGACCTATGCGCTCGGCACCAGCCGCGAGGCCGGGGAATTCGCCGCGCGCAACAAGATCGGGCTTGGCGTGTCGTACGGTCCATTCGACGTGATGGGCAAAGCCACCGGCTACTACCGCGATCATTGCGCGCAATACGGTTGGGAACCCGGTCCCGATCAGATCATCTTCCGCGCCAACATCGTGCTGGCGGAAACCGATGCGGAAGCTCAACGGCTGATGGAGGCGAACCCGGCGCGGCCGGCGTTCTCGATGGGCGCGGGCGTCGCCAAGGCGATGCTGGAGATCGACACCCGCAACATCGCCGGCGAGTCTCGTCCGCCAAGCGTCAACCGCGCGTTGCCGATCAACTTCGCCGGTGGTCCCGACAGCGTGGTCGAACAGATCCGCCAGTGCCATGAGCAAACCGGCGCCGGCATTATCGACCTGGGCTTTAATACGCCGGGTACCACCGATCCGGCCGCCTTGCTGGCCTCACTCGAATTGTTCGGCAAGCAAGTGTTGCCGCGCATTCGCGACATTTGACAGGAGCCGGATCGTGGCATTTCAGGAACGCTGGATTGAAGCGGACGGGTTTCGCATCCTATACATGGAGGCAGGCGAGGGGCCGCCGCTGGTGCATTTGCACGGCGCCGGCGGCATGCGGCTCAATGCCGCGCACGAGTTGTTCAGCCGCCACTTCCGCGTGATCGTGTTCGAAATGCCAGGCTTTGGCACGATCGAGAACGAACGAACCCAGACGATGCCGGAACTCGCGAACACCATGGCCGCGGCCGCGCAAGCGCTCGGTCTCGACCGCTTTAACCTGATGGGAACGTCGTTTGGCGGCAAGGTCGCGTTGTGGCTCGCCATCCAGCGGCCGGAGTTGATCGGCGCGGTGGTCCTGGAAGCGCCCGCCGCGATCCGGCCCGAGGGCTCACGACCGGCGTCCGGTACCCCGGAGGAAATCGCCCGCATGCTCTACGCCCATCCCGAGCGGATGCCACCGATCCCAAAGTCCGATCCGGACCAGGTCGCGCGGATCACGAAGTTCGTGCGGCGGCTGGCCGGACCGGACCGTGACGCGGCGCTGGAAGACCGGATGCGGCAAATTCAGGAGCCGGTATTGGTCGTGTTCGGTACGCGAGACGGCATGATCGCGCCGGCGATGGGACGGATTTACAAGGACCTGATCCCGGATGCGCATCTCGTGTTCGTTTACGACGCCGGCCACGCGATCGGCGCCGAACGGCCGGAAGCGTTTGTCGAGGTAGTTGGCGATTTCCTTGAACGGACTGATGCGTTTGTGATCAGCCGGACGAAGACGGTGATTTTGCCGTAACAGCCGGCCGGTGCCCGAAGCGGAGATCGCCGGGCTGCCCGCTCGACGCCGTCCATTGACGCCCTGCCGGGACCTGAACTGGCCACCGCGAACGAGGCCTTTGACCCAAAGACTTCAGGCTGGCCGGTGATCTGACGATTTTGGCGCCGGAATCCGATCGCATAAGGCGAAAATTAACTTTGTTATGACCATAATGTCACTTGTACGTAAGTTCCCGTACGAAATATGGCGAATTACCAGGCCTCGGCCGACCGCGTAACTTGTGTGACGAACGAGGCTAATTCGCTCGAGCAAGCGAAAAAAGGCTTTCCGGCCGCCCTGATGCTCGACGGGCGGTCTGCGAGGGGACAAAGGCAATGAGCCAGACCATGTCAGTCACCGAAACCGTCTATTCCCGTGCCAGACCGGCGCCATCGGTCAGAAAACGTCGCGTGCGCGCGAACCGTCGTGCAAGGCGCCCGCAACCTTTTGCCCGCGTGCCCGCGTTGGACTGGCCGAGCGATCTGTTCGCCGACAACGCGACCATGGGGGAACTGGTCGCCGAGGATTTTCCACTCCCGGCCCACATCGCGATGGCTTTGTTCGATCAGCCCGAGATCCACTCGCACACCAGTCACTGAGGCGACGCTCAACAACAAACGCGTCATCCCCGGGCTTGTCCGGGGGACCTCTGACGCCAACGCCCCTGGAGAGGTGGCCCGGATGAACCCTACCAAATGCACACATCTTTTGCTTGCGCCGCGGTCATTTCTCTGAATCGCTGCCTCCCTCACGACGGCAGGTGATTCGCAGTGGACAATTCTCTCGGCTGCTTCAACGAAGAACGA
>Ga0182018_10003369_pt1 | contig 14478 bp, 12 predicted proteins | sample 812P2MmetaG_FD_120490 | JGI IMG/M metagenome (GOLD analysis project Ga0182018, IMG submission 120490) | Permafrost microbial communities from Stordalen Mire, Sweden - 812P2M metaG | ecosystem: Environmental > Terrestrial > Soil > Wetlands > Permafrost | place: Sweden: Stordalen | collected...
CCACCCGTTGATCGCGGGGACGCCGACCCGTTTCCTCGTTCCCCATTCCCGATGGAACGGTGTGGCTGAAGAGGAGTTGACGGCCTGCGGCTATAGCGTGCTTGCTCGTACTACCGGCGCGGGTGTCGACACGTTCGTTAAACAAGGGAAAAGCCTTTTTGTATTCTTCCAGGGCCATCTGGAATACGAATCCCAGACCCTGCTACGCGAATACCTCAGAGATGTTGGCCGGTATCTCAGGTACGAGGCGGCCACGTATCCTTCGTTGCCTGTTAGTTATTTCGATTGCCGCACAGAGAGCGTTTTGAATGCTCTGCGAGAAAGGGCCATGGTGTGCCGTAGCGAAGACCTATTTGCCCATGTTGCGACTGCTCTTGAAGCGGCAAGAGTCAAGAATAAATGGCACCGGATCGCGACGGGGGTTTACAGAAACTGGTTGGAGTATATCTGCGAGCGCAAGGACGCACGTCAGCTCGATGGTGACGCGATTGTTGCGTAGCCGGTTTGGCGTTCGATTTTCCTGAAGGAGTTGTCTTCAATGGCTTCTGCCGTGTATTTGTCTACCGAATTCAAGGTTGCTGTGCCAGAGTTGAAGCTCTTGATCGACAACCGCTGGGTCGAGAGCGAGTCGGGAAGGACATTCGCGACTGTCAATCCTTCCACCGGCGAGGAGATTTGCCAAGTCGCCGAAGCCGACAGCACTGATGTGGATAGAGCTGTTCTGGCAGCACGCGCGGCTTTTGAACACGGGCCGTGGCCAAAGATGCCCGCGTCGGAGCGTGGCGGGCTTCTGTACCGTCTTGCTGACCTGATTGAAAACAACGCAGACGCGATGGCCCGGCTGGAATCGCTCGACTGCGGCAAGCCAGTCTCCGTGGCCAGAGCAGTGGATGTGGCCAAGACGATAGCTTGTTATCGTTATTTCGCCGGATGGGCTGACAAGGTTCAAGGCAAGACGATTCCCATCGATGGCGACTTCCTATGCTACACAAAGCATGAGCCAATTGGTGTGGTCGGGCAGATTATTCCTTGGAATTACCCCATGCTGATGATGGCGTGGAAGCTTGCTCCCGCGCTAGCCACTGGGAACACTGTGGTCATGAAGCCGGCCGAGCAAACTCCACTCTCGGCGCTGCGCGTCGGAGAGCTGATCCTTGAGGCGGGTTTCCCAAATGGCGTCGTGAACGTGTTACCTGGATTCGGGCCTACTGCCGGCGCAGCGATCGCTCACCACATGGATGTAGATAAGGTGGCGTTCACCGGTTCGACAGAGGTAGGTCACCTGATCATGGAAGCCGCTGCAAAGTCGAATCTGAAGCCAGTTACTCTGGAACTGGGCGGGAAGAGCCCGAACATTGTCTTCGACGACGTCGATCTGGAGGAGGCGGTGGAAGGCGCGCACCTCGGACTCTTCTCAAATCAAGGCCAGTCTTGCTGCGCAGGATCGAGGGTTTTTGTCGCGGAGACGATCTACGAGCAGTTTGTTGAAAAGAGCATCGCCCGTGCGCGCAAACGGGTTGTTGGTGACCCGTTCGATCCAAAGACGGAGTCGGGGCCGCTGGTGGACGAGGTCCAACTCGAACGAGTTTTGGGCTACATCCGATCCGGTCGAGCCGATGGCGCCACACTTGCCTGCGGCGGAGAGCGCATTGGAGACCGCGGCTATTTCGTACAGCCGAGTGTCTTTGCCTATGTACACGACGACATGAAGATTGCCAGGGAAGAGATCTTTGGACCGGTCATGAGCGTTATTTCGTTTAAGAGCATTGACGAAGTCATTGCCCGGGCAAACCGCACGAAGTATGGATTGGCCGCCGCCGTCTGGACTCGCGACATCAAGAAGGCGCTCGCCGTAGCTAACAGCGTGCGTGCCGGCACGATCTGGGTCAACTGCTATAACGTGCTTGATACAAGGGCGCCTTTCGGCGGCTTCAAACAGTCGGGGATCGGGCGCGAACTGGGCGAATATGGACTCCAGCAATACACTCAGGTGAAAACGGTGATCGCCAAACTGTGACGGAGCCTTAAATGGGGGACGCCGTGCTTATCGTTGCCTCTTCGAGCGCACCTCAGAGCAAGCGCCACTTTCCTTAATTGCGATACGCTCCAGATCAACCGTTTGCCTTGAGCACACTTCCAGTTGATAGCTTCTTGGGACGTCTCCCTCGAATCTCAATACCTCATGATGGAACTCAACGCCCGTTTATACAAACTACTTATGACTCAGGACATAAGAGACGACCTTCGCTTATTTCACATCGCAGCACGACGAGCTAAGGATCAGACCGCGGATTGAGGGGTCGTTAGGAGATCTTATGCAGCGCATGCTTGTTGCAGATAGAACGCCGCGAAATATTCCTCGCGCGAAGCGCTATGAAGTCAAGACGGCCATCAGCTTTCGTATCCGCGGGGAAGAAAACTGGCGCGACGGTATGGCCGGGAACATCAGCGTGTCCGGAGTGCTTTTTCGGTCGGATCATATTGTCGAACCCTCTACGGCGATCGAAATGAAACTGGAGTTGCCCCCTGAATTGCGCGGCGCAGGAGGCGCCGAAGTATTCCGTCGAGGGGTAATCGTGAGGTCGTCCGTGTGTTCGACCGAGGCCGATGAAAGTAGGTTGGCCTACGGGGCGATCATTTTGCCCGACTCAGGAAAGAGCAGGGTAGCCATCCTTGGAGTCCCTATCGATAACCTGTCGATGGATGAAGTTCTGCTGGTCCTCGATGATCAGATCAGTGAAGGAGGCTTTCACCAAGTCGCGACCGCGAACGTGGACTTTCTAGTCCAGTCCATCCATGATGACGAGCTGCACGAGATTTTGTGTCGCTGCGATCTTGTATTGCCAGATGGTATGCCTCTTGTCTGGGCCTCCCACTTGATGGGTAGGCCGCTCAAGGAACGCGTCGCCGGAGCGGACCTGGTTCCCAGGCTTGTGCAACTCGCCGCGCGGCGAGGCTATCGGGTGTTCCTCCTGGGCGCCGAGGATCAGAGTTCCGCTCGCGCAGCGGCCTGGATGGAAGCTCACTATCCGGGCGTTTGCATAGCAGGCCGGTACTCGCCGGAGTTCAAACCTCTGAATCGGATGGATCACCAAGAGATCCTCAGGCGGATTGAGGCGGCGCGCCCAGATATTCTCCTGGTAGCTTTTGGCAATCCAAAACAGGAAAAGTGGCTTGCCATGCATCGGCATCTCCTTAACGTACCGGTCTGTATTGGGGTAGGTGGATCGCTCGATTTTTTGAGCGGAAGGGTTTCGCGCGCGCCGAAGTGGATGCAAGAGAGCAGCCTTGAATGGGTCTTCAGGCTTTGTCAAGAACCCGCGCGGATGTTCAAACGGTATTTGGGAAATGCTGCTGGACTGTTTTGTTTTCTCTCCCTGCAACTGGCGGCTACTGCCGCGCAGGCGGGACGCAGCTCCGCAGGTGAGCTCACCAGGAAAGCAGTGGGCACGGCTACGGTATTCCGCGTCGAGGGAGGGTTCAGCAGCAGTTTGCTCGCGTCGCTCGAAGCCGAGGTGTGCAGCGCGATTCTTTCGGGCACCCATGTTGTGTTTGACCTGAGTCATACAGCATATCTTGGTCCGGATGCGCTGGGCTTACTGGTTCATCTAGAGGGGGTCGCTCAGCGCTGGAAGCGCGAATTCTGGCTGACGGGCCTGCGACCATTTCTAAAGCGCGTTATTTACGCGACCCAATTGCGTTCCCGATTTCGAATGGCTCCCGAGGTAGCCGATGCGCTCCGCCGAATCGAGCCGGCTCCGATAGCGATCGGTGCAAAGGCAGACGCAAACTGGGCATTTTGCAGGATCGGCGGCGAGATGATTCCGATTCACGCGCATGAAGTGCAGGATCTGTACTACCAGATGCAATTTCTGCTGAAGCATAAGGGGATGCGCGAACAAGCTCTGAAGCCAATCGCCTTCAGAGATTCTATGATCGCGAACATGGACGTTCAGCCTGAGGGTATAGGTGAGATGCTGAATTCTTTCAGTCGCATCGAGCGTGTTTCATAAAGGGGTTCTGCATCAAACCGGGCACCTTTGCTTGAGAGTTCTGTTTTGTTGAAGGGCTTTCAAATGGTCAAGGAACTCATATTTGACCCGAGAAATAGGAATTAAGAATTAGTAGCAGGCAGGCGTCCCACCGCTGTGCATATTCAGCAAGCGATGAAATCTATCGGCGAGAGCCGGTCAGATTTGACCTCAGAGGTTGAGGTGGAAACCCAATAAAAATGATGATTGTTTCTATCTCGCTTATGTTTTTCAGCGCAGCGCTGTTGATAGCTACGCTGCCTCTTATCCTTGAACTCCTGGTCCTGACCATTGCGGCCTCGCTGCCTTACGGCTCCGCGGAAGCGAAGGAGGAGAATGAAGGGGCACCGCTTCGCCTGGCGGTGATTGTTCCGGCACATAATGAAGCGGCGCAAATTGGGCGCTGTGTTCATAGCATACTCATCTCTGAACCCGAATCTGTCGAAGTGCTGGTGGTGGCCCACAATTGCAGCGACAACACTGCCCTGGAAGCAGAGCGCGCGGGGGCGCGCTTGCTCGTGCTCAACGATCCGAGCCTGAATGGTAAGGGTTGTGCGCTGTACCACGGCTTTTCGATGGCGCAGGCCGAAGGTTTCGATGCAGTTCTGGTTATCGACGCAGACTCCATAGTCGTTTCGAATCTGATTCAGGCGGTCCGGCGCCGGTTCATCTCCGGAGCGAAGGTGCTGCAGTGCCGCTACGAGGTTTATAACGCAGACGCGAACCGGCGGACGCGGTTGATGTCCCTCGCGTTTGTTGCATTCAATGTGGTGCGCCCGCGCGGGCGCGCTCGGCTCGGGCTCTCCGCAGGGATCTTTGGCAACGGCTTCGGCTTGCATCGCGAGGTGATCGAGAAGGTTCCCTTCCGCGCACACTCGGTGGTTGAAGACCTGGAATACCATCTCAATCTTGTTCGAGCCAGTATTCGCGTCGAGTTCTTGAATGCGGCGACCGTTCTGGGCGAGATGCCCATCGGCGGCAAGGGCGCCAGCACCCAGCGAAGCCGTTGGGAGGGCGGCAGGTTACGCATGGTGAAAGGTTGGGCTCTGCCGCTGCTCTGGGACGTACTCAGAGGCCGTATCAGGATGCTTGAGCCGCTGCTGGACCTGGTGGGACTTCCTCTTGCGATCGAGGTTTCGCTTCTTTTCGTCGCGCTTTGCCTTCCGGTTCATTGGCTGCGACTTTATGCGCTTGCGGGATTCGCTGTGCTCGCTTTCCATCTATTCGTTGCCGCAGTTTATGGCCCGGGCGTGAAAGCAAGCGGAAGGATTTTATTTACGGCTCCGGGCTACATTGTCTGGAAACTCTGGATGCTCCCTCAAATCTGGAAAGCCTCCCGGAGGGACGCATCCTGGGTGCGGACGGACCGCGACACACCGCCTGCGCAACCGACGAGCTCGACCGCCGGCGCGGCTCACTCGCCGCATTCTCAAATGCCAAATTCTCCAACGACAACCCGGATCGCCGCGCAACGAAAGTTGTCGGATGAAGTTGTCTGATCCCCACTACGCATCATCCTCACTGATGATTACAGCTACCGCTCCACTGCCCGATACGAGAAATCCCCCGACCGCGCCTCCCCGGCTGCGGCTGGCGTATTTGCTCAGCCGTTTTCCGGCGGTGTCGCACAGTTTCCTGCTGAACGAGATTGTTCAGCTCAGAGAGCTGGGCTTCGACATCGAAGTAGCTTCGATTAATCCACCGGATCGGCCGTTACAGGCGCTCCCCGTGGTCGAAGCAGAAGAGTGCAAAAATACGTTTTACATAAAGTCCATGCCGCACAGCCGGGCTGCGGCGATTATCCTACGCACGCTTATCCAGCGCCCGCGCGTCTTCTTTCGGGGTCTGACCGCGGCGTTGCACCTGGGCGGCTGGAATCTGCGCGCGCTGCTCTATGGGGTGTTTTACTTTGCTGAGGCGATTCTTTTGGGAGATTGGATGCACCGCCGCGCCTACGCACATCTTCACGTGCACTTCTCGACCGCCGTGGCTACGGTCGGTTTGCTGACTTCGGTTGCCTGGGAGATTCCTTTTTCGCTAAGCGTGCATGGTCCCGACGAGTTTTTTAGTGTGCCCGAGTACTATATGAAGCAAAAGGTTGAGCGGGCAAGGTTCATCTTGTGCATCAGCGAGTTTTGCCGAAGCCAACTGATGCGGGTTGCGGCGCCGCGGCACTGGAACAAATTCGAGGTCGTCCGACTGGGAGTAGACCCGGGAGTCTTCGCTCCAGGCCGGATTGAGAAGAAGATGGATGATGGATTCGATATCGTCTGTGTTGGCCGTCTGGTTCCCGCTAAAGGCCAACTTATCCTCGTGCGTGCGTTTGCAAATCTGCTCGCGCAGGGATACGATGTGCGGCTAAAACTTGTTGGGGATGGCGAGGATCGGAAACACCTTCAGTCCCTTGTTGCCGACTGCGGGTTGAACTCCGCAGTGGAATTCAAAGGCGCATTAAGCCACAGCGAGACTCGCCTGGTACTGCAACAAGCGGATTTGTTCGTGTTAGCGAGCTTTGCGGAGGGGTTACCGGTGGCTTTAATGGAAGCTATGGCGATGGAAATTCCTTGCGTGAGCACTTATGTTGCAGGCATCCCGGAGTTGATCCGCGACGGAGTCGACGGGCTGCTCGTGCCAGCGTCATCGCTGGAAGCGTTAACGGATGCGATGAAGACTATGATTGACAACCCACTGCTAAGAAGCAATCTGGGTGCGGCGGGCAGAAAGCGTGTGCTTGCCTCTTTTAACCTGGCGGAGAATGCCCGTGCACTCGCCGCCGTATTCGAGCGGAGACTATCCGAGGTTGTCTGAAGGGCAATGTCCACAGCGGTTCCATCCAATTACGTGTTCGACGTTTCCGTAGTGATCGTCTCCTTCAATACTCGAGATGTGCTTAGGGAATGTCTGGAGTCGGTGGGTCGCGGTTCCGGAACTCTTCGCGTCCAGACCATCGTTGTCGACAACTGCTCGCGGGATGGGTCGCGCGAGATGGTGCAGCAGGAGTTCTCTGACACTCTACTGATTTGCAGCGAAGTGAATCTTGGATTTGCGGGCGCGAACAACCTGGGCTTCAAATCGGCGCGCGGGAGATACATCGTACTGCTGAATTCGGATGCCTTTTTAGCTGAGGACGCTCTGGCACATTCTGTGCGGCACATGGAAGAAAATCCGCGCGCGGGACTTGGAGGAGCGCGACTGATGGGCCGCGACGGATCATGGCAGCCTTCAGCGCGCAAATTTCCCACCCTTTTGGACGATTTGATTGTGCGTTCCGGGCTTGCAGCACGATTTCCGCACTCGCGTTTTTTTGGACGCTTCGACCGTACCTGGGCGAACGTCACGGAGCCGGCCGAGGTCGACTGGGTTCCGGGGGCGTACTCGATCATTCGATCTGAAGCTCTGGCAGCCGCAGGGCCATTCGATACGCGCTTCTTTCTCTATTACGAGGAAGTGGATCTCTGCAGACGCCTGAAGCAACGCGGATACTCGGTTCACTATTGGCCGGATGTGAAAGTCGTTCATATCGGTGGCGAATCGTCGCGCCAGACGGCATCGCTGAATGCGTTAAGAGCCGAGGGGCAGCTCACGCTCTGGCGCATGCGGAGTACGCTGCTTTATTACCGGAAGCACTCCGGGATAGCCGTCGCCACCCTGGCTATGCTTTCAGAAGTTCTCTGGTATTGGCAACGGTTCATGAGAATGCGGCTTAGCCCAAAACGTCGCGCCCGCGCCGGAATGGAAAGAAGACTTGTCGCCATCATGACGCAGGCGTGGCGGGAAACCAAAGGTGGAAAGGTCTCTCCGGTGCAGCCATGGTGAGCAACTCCGAATTTCGGGCGCACGAATCTCACCCGACGATACGCCGATTCAAAAAGACGCTTAGCTTTATCGTCTCGAGGTTTCTTCGGCTGACGTTTTTCCCCTGGGACAAGTCGCGGCGGCTTTGGTATCACGCCCAGCTTTCGTCGCGTCTCGCAAAACCGCTAAACGAATCGGCGGTTGTGCAGGGAATGGTGCACGTCTACGGAACGAGCAATATAAGCTTTGGGCGGAACATTTTGCTTTATCCGAATTTGCATCTGGAGACGCAGCTGGGCGGCTCCATTGAACTTGGGGACAATGTGGTGCTCTCTTCCGGAGTTCACCTTGTGTCGATGACCAGGATTACGATCGGAGAAGGCAGCATGATCGGCGAGTATTCCAGCGTTCGGGATGCCAGACATGCCAGAGTTGCCGGCGTCCCTATCCGCGATTCGGGCCATACGTGCAGCCCTATTTCGATTGGCAATGAGGTGTGGATCGGAAGGGGCGTGACTGTCCTTGGAGGCGTGACGATCGGCGATGGAGCTACGGTTGGCGCGAACGCCGTCGTCATCCGGGATGTTCCCGCGGGAGTGACCGTGGCGGGCGTTCCGGCACAGCCGATTCGCACGAATACAACACCTGAAGTTGTCGCACTCCGCGCGAGAAGTATTGATCAAGATCAGGCCAACGATTCCTATCGATTCGCAACAGGTCAAAGCGAGATTGCATCTCGTGAGTCCAAGTGAAGCCCTAAGTCACAATTAATTCCACAAATCTCAAGGTGAACATCATGTCAGAGGCTCCCGTAGTATTGACCGGATTGTTGTCTTCCGGAGAATCCTCCACGCGCTTCTCCTGGAGATATGCGAGCCGTCACTTTGACGACCTGGGCTCAGTGCGCGTGGGCATTTATGGGTTCGTCCGGGATCTCATTCCCGCACTGGTCATGACCACACTGTGGTTTTTGCAAGAACGAAGGGCTCTTTACACGTTTCCAAAAATGTGGCAGACTCCGCGGTTAAGCCTTCTCGACGTGGTTCTTTTGGCAGTCCTGACCCTCTGCTGGCGGATGATCGCGGGCAGTAAGATGGCATCCGGCTCGAATCTGGTGCGCAAGCAGGCAATCGGAAACCTGATTGCCGCGCCCTGTTGCGCGATTGTGGTTTTTTTTGCAAGTCTTATCGAGATTTCTCTTTCCCGCTCACTGCTTCTGAGTCTCTACTTTCTTCTGGGCGGCGCCATGGTCAGCCTGCTTTGGCTTTGTGCAGCATGCGTGACGCGCTGGGCGATTCTGACCTTCGTTGTTGAGAAACGGGAAGTCATCCTGCTTGGCTCAGGACCGAGAGCACAGGAGCTGTTTCCGAAACTGATGGAGTCTTCGGCCCAAGTGGTTACCGGCATCGTGGACGAAGAGTTCATCGGTACGGCCGAGATGCGCCCAAAATATATGGGCGGCATCGATGAACTGGAGCACATTCTCAAAGAGCACCCCATCCAGGTGGTTTATTGTTCGCTGCCGATCAAGACGATGTATGCCGAGACCCAGCGAGCGATCTCGATTTGCGAACAGTTTGGCATCGAGGTACGCCATTCAGCCCGGATTTTCAACACCGGATTCGCGCACGTGGATGCCCATGCTTCCGCGCACGGAATTTTTGCGATTCTCAGCATGGTGCGCAAGGGCTCCCGAAATTACGCCAAGCGAATCATCGATATCGTCGGGGCTTCAACGATGCTCATCCTTACCGCGCCAATTCTGGCTGCGTCGGCCCTGGCGATTAAGCTCTCCAGTCCCGGCCCGGTCTTCTTTGCCCAGGAACGATATGGTACGGACCGCCGCCGGTTCCGTATGTTCAAGTTGCGAACGATGGTGGCGAATGCAGAGGTGCTTCAGTCCACGTACGAGTCCATGAATGAACTGACCGGCCCGGTCTTCAAGATCCGCGGGGATCCCCGTGTAATTCCGGTGGGCCGCTTTTTGCGCAGTACTTCGATTGACGAACTTCCGCAGTTGTGGAATGTGCTGAAAGGCGATATGTCGCTGGTGGGCCCGCGTCCGCTGGCCGTTCGCGATGTCCGGCTGATTGACGACAGCAGGCACTTGCGCCGCTTCAGCGTGAAGCCTGGCATCACCTGTCTCTGGCAGATCAACGGACGCAACAGCTCAGACTTTGAAACTTGGATTCGCCAGGATCTGGAGTACATCGACCACTGGTCACTGCTTCTGGATGCTCGCATTCTCATTGGTACAGTGCCTGCCGTGCTTTGGCGGAAGGGTGCAATGTAGAGGTATTTCCCTCGTGCTCTTTCCACTGGATCCTGCAGACGAACCAACACCATGCCGGACTAATCCCCGCTAAGACAACGCACGCAAACACAAAGGAGAGAAGACATGGAAGCAAGTCTCGCTGTACCGCAAATGTCGCAGAGTCAAGCCTATGACAGCGCGATCCAACCGACAATAACAACGATGATTGACGATCTCATCGGCTCGTTGCCTAACCCGAAGAAGTTGAATGCCGAAGCGCGGCGCGGGATCATTGCGCGATATTCCGCGGTTTTGGAAGGCAATTTCATCTACTGGATGACGGCTACGCTGCTCGCTGTCCAGGAAGAAGATGCGCGTCCCATCCTGCTCGACAACCTGCATGAGGAAGTGCGCGATGCCCATCCGGCGATGATGCGCAGGTTTGCCCTTGCCGCTTACGCTTTTCCAACCGATTCAGATTCGCTTGCGATCAACGACGAACTGACCAAGATGCGTCTGTTTCTGGGCAAGCTTTCGGCAGTGCCATCTCTGATCGCGATGGCGTTCTTCGAGGGATACATCCAGAAATTCATGCCCTACCTGGCTGAACTTGCCGCGGAGCAGGGATCTACCGAAATGGAATACACAGACGTGCACGGAGTCTGCGATATTGCGCACACGGAAGGGCTCTTTCGCGCGCTGTTCATCGAGATGGCCGCCAATCCGCTCGATCCGGAAGAGGACCTCTATGAAGGAGTGAATCTACTTCGTGAGCTGATGCGCCGGATTGTGTTTTACCAAGAGGATGCACTCGCTGCCTGAAGAACGAATAACGGAGCCAATGCAGACCTTTCCCAAAACGAAGACTGAGCTGTCGGAATGCGCCAGTTATTTTCAAGTCACGGGTGCGCACCTTTACACGGTGCTTCACCGGACAACTGCGCCGGTGGCCAGGGTCCTGCTCGTCGGACCCTTCGCTTCAGAGCGGCAGAATTCTTATCTTCCTTGGGTTCGATGGGCTCGACACCTTGCCGCACGAAATATCGAAGTCTTGCGGTTCGATTATCGAGGTGTGGGAGAGAGCCTCGGGTTATTTGAAGACATGACTTTCAAAGATTGGCACGCGGATCTCCAATTCCTCACAGATTGGTTCGCGAGCCGCACACCTGCCTTACCTCTTATCTTGCATGGACTCGAAATGGGCGCACTTCTCGCCGCGAAATCATTTGACAGTGACCTCGGGGATGCATTGCTATTGTGGTCTCCGCCAGCAAATGCGAATCTGGCGCTCCGCTCTACCCTGTTGCGCTGGGTAGGCCTGGAACAGCTGCTTACTCCGGGCGCTGAGCGAAGATCGGCATCCGATTACATCCTGCAGTTGGAACAAGGCGACTCGGTCGAGGTAGAGGGATATTCATGGTCTCCCCGGCTTTGGCGCGATTCGTTTCTTTGGGAGCTACCATTCTCCGATGGCCAAGAGGACGCGGCATCGGGGCGAGGGCGAGTGAAAATCGTCAAGCTCCCCAAGGAAGCAGCACCCCTCGTAAAGGGCGGGTTTGTGGGATATGACGAAGTCAAGAGCTTCGACTGGTTGTTTGAGAAAGATGCAGAGTGGATTAAAGCACAGGCTTTCACCTGCGTGGAGTCTCAGCGATGAAGCAGTCGATTGAAGGTCGCGAACTCATAACCCTGGACTGCTTCGGAACAGTTGTTCGCGGCACGTACCACAGATCGCCCGACGCGAATACTGATGCATCTGAACAAGGGCGCGTGGGAGTACTGTTCCTCAATTCCCTGTCTCTTCCCCGAGCTGCAACCGGGGATTCTGCGGTGTATTGGGCAGAGTCAATTGCGGAAAGCGGTTACCCTTCATTTCGCGTCGATCTTCCAGGTCTGGGTGATTCGGATGGAACTCTTCCGTTGGAATTACTCAGTTTCATCAATGCTGGGGGGTTCGGGGGTCCGACTTCCGACAATGTGAGGGAACTGGTCGAGCGATTCAATCTTTCCGGGGTCATTCTTGCCGGACATTGCGCGGGGATCGTCTCGGCGGTTTTTGCGGCCGAGAACTGCCCTCAGTGTCGGGGCTTGGTATTGATGGATCCGTATTTTCATCTTCCGCAAGCAGTGCGTCCAAAACTGCGTCAGGCGCTGAGCGACTGGGCTTTACACAGCACAATGGGACGAATTGCGAGCAATGTGTACGATCAGCTCAGGGAACTTTACAGCCGCCTTCGGGGAAGCAGACCACCCAGCAACGCCAACTTCGCGCTTCTTCGGTGTTGGAAAAAAGTGGCTTCGACGGGTCTGCCCATCCTCCTTCTCAAAGCCCCGGCTCGAAAGGCATCAGGCACCAAACCGAGGGCCGGCGAATTCGATTATCTCAACTACGTGCTGAAATTGGCAGGGCGCCGCAGCCAGGTGAATGTCAAATTTGTGGACGGAACCGACCACTCCTTCGCAAACAAGGTGGGCAGAAGTGCAATCCGGCAGCACACCGAAAACTGGCTGAAGGCTCATTTCCCAAATGCGGGACAGATTGACCCTCTCGCCAGTTGTTTTCGTCACGAGACCAGTACCAATGAAATAAGCGTCCCAACGACGAGCCACACTTGAGGAAGGAAACGCACATTTCCCAAAGAAAGTTGAAATCAATTCAATATGGATGTTCGATCGGAAATCATCGCTCAATTCACGAAAGTAGCCCGCGAACACGACAAGCGGCTTCCTCCCCTGACAGACCAACTTCAACTGCTCGACTCGGGGCTCGATTCACTTTGCTTTGCGATTGTAGTGACTCGTCTGGAAGATACAGTCGGAGTCGATCCTTTCGCTGCATCTGAAGATGCCGTTATTCCTCTCACGTTTGGCGAGTTTGTGAGTTTCTATGAAAGAGCCGCAAAGTAATCCCAGATCGCTCTGGAGTGCCCTCAAGGCATCGGGGGACCTCTCCGCACGTTTTGTTCAGGATGCGGATTCGCGCATCGCCATGAGCGATCTGGTCGAGGGATCCGCTCTTTATGGCCGGGGCAAAGAACTGCAGGGACGGTCTGTGCTTTTGACCACGAGCGACCAGATCACGACAGCGTCGGCGCTCATCGAACTCGATGGCATTGCGCGCCGCATTGTGCTTTGCCCGCCCGATTTTCCGCTCGAACATCTTCCCTACGTCATCGATACCGCCGAAGTGGACGCAATCGTCTCCAATCACGCAGAGGTGCGGCTGGGAACGCCCCGGCCCATGTGCTTCTGTCCCGTTAGCCGGATGATCGTACCAAGCGATTCCGACCGAGTTGACCACATTTCGACGGAATGGATCCTGCTGACTTCCGGCACAATGGGCCTTCCGAAGCTTGTTGTGCACAGTTTGGCGAGCCTGACGGGCGCCATACTGCCAGGCAAGACGCTGGGCGAAGACAAAGTCTGGAGCACCCTTTACGACATTCGCCGCTATGGCGGATTGCAGATATTTTTTCGCGCCATTCTAACCGGAAGTTCGTTGGTGCTGGCAAGCGCGCACGAGTCAACGGCGAACTTTCTGGCTCGCGCCGCGGCTCTCGGAATCACTCACATTTCGGGTACGCCCTCGCATTGGCGCCGGGCTCTGATGAGCCCTGCGGCGCGTCTGATCAAGCCGGACTATGTACGTTTGTCCGGTGAGATCGCGGATCAGTCTATCCTGAATCATCTTCGTGCTGTGTATCCTCAGGCTCGAATCGCGCACGCGTTTGCTTCGACCGAAGCTGGGGTCGCATTCGAAGTGAACGACGCTACCGCCGGCTTCGACGCAAGCGTGATTGAGAGCACGCCCGGAGTCGAGATGAAGGTTGAGGATCGCACGCTGCGAATCCGCTCAGCGCGCACCGCGAGCCGTTATCTCGGCAAGGATGCGCCGGTGCTGAAGGGCGAAGATGGATTCGTCGACACCGGAGACATTGTCGAATTGCGGGAGGGACGCTATTGGTTTGCTGGAAGGCGGGATGGCGTCATCAATATTGGGGGACTGAAGGTCTATCCGGAGGAGATTGAAGCGGTCATCAATTGTCACCCGCAGGTGCAGATGTCGCTGGTTCGAACCAAGAAAAATCCGATTACCGGTGCTCTGGTGGTCGCCGACGTGGTCCGGAAAGATGGGACGAACGGCGGGAGCGAATTGAGTGCGAGCGCAATTCTGGACGATATTCTTCTGCTCTGCCGGGAAACTCTCTCCCCGCATAAGGTTCCTGCCGCTATTCATTTTGTTCCTGAGCTCGTGGTGGGTGAGTCGGGAAAGGTAGTGCGGCGAAGCGCTTGACGCGATGGTTACAGGCGTCAGCCCAAGCCAGTCATCTGCAAATAAACTAAGCCAAACTAAAACTGTTTTCGCCTCCTTTCGCAGGGTCATCGTCAGCCGACTGG
>Ga0182018_10003370_pt1 | contig 14475 bp, 17 predicted proteins | sample 812P2MmetaG_FD_120490 | JGI IMG/M metagenome (GOLD analysis project Ga0182018, IMG submission 120490) | Permafrost microbial communities from Stordalen Mire, Sweden - 812P2M metaG | ecosystem: Environmental > Terrestrial > Soil > Wetlands > Permafrost | place: Sweden: Stordalen | collected...
ATCCCCAAGCTCGAGGAGTGGCGCGACCAGGGAGCCATCGGACAGAAGAAGATCACCCAGACGACTCGGTACCTCACCATCGGGTTGGCCCTTCTGCAGTCGGCCGGCCTCGTCTACGTCTTCCACAACAATGCCTCGTCACTCCTCGGCTCGACGGCGTCCAACATCGACCTGATCCCGAACTTCACGCTCTGGCGCGCCGGCTTCATCTGCCTGACCCTCACCGCCGGGACCGCCTTCGTCATGTGGCTGGGGGAGCTCATCACCCAGCGCGGCATCGGGAACGGGATGTCCATCATCATCTTCGCCAACGTGGTGGCCGGGATCCCCGCCGGCGGTGCTCTCATCCTGTCGCAGGGTGGGAAATACGAGTTCAGCGTCATTTTGGCGCTGACCCTCGTGCTTCTGGTCTTCGTCGTCTTCATGGAGCAGGGTCAGCGGCGCATCCCCGTCACCTTCGCCAAACGTGTGGTCGGGCGCCGATCGTACGGCGGGTCGTCCACCTACATACCTCTCAAGGTCAATCAGTCCGGTGTGATCCCGATCATCTTCGCCAACTCGATGCTCTACATTCCGATCCTCCTGGCCAACGTCGTCCCCTGGGTGGCGTTCAGGACCTTCGTGAACGACCGGATCACCCCGACCAGCCTGGTCTACGTGGCCTCGTACGGCGTCCTCATCTTCGCCTTCACCTTCTTCTACGTCTACGTGGCGTTCGACCCGCATCAGCAGGCCGACATCATCCGCAAGCAGGGCGGGTACATCCCCGGCATCCGGCCGGGGCCGCCCACCGAGCGCTATCTGGCGCGCATCCTCAACCGCATCACGCTCCCGGGCGGTCTCTACCTCGCCGCGGTCGCCGTGACCCCTTCGATCCTGATGGCGGCATGGCACATCACCGGCTACCCGTTCTTCGGGACCACCCTCCTCATCGCCGTCGGCGTGTCGCTCGAGACGATGCGGCAGATCGACAGCCAGCTGATGATGCGGAATTACGAGGGCTTCCTGAAGTAGCGGATGGTACCCGGCGTCAGGCTCGTGGTCCTGGGCAAACAGGGGGCCGGCAAGGGGACACAGTGCGTGCGACTGTCGCATCACTACGTCGTCCCGCACGTCTCCACGGGGGACATGCTGCGCGGCGCGGTCAAGAGCGGCGACGACCTCGGGTCGAAGGTCAAGGAGAACATGGACAGCGGCGAGCTGCTGGGGGACGATCTCATCATGGAGATGGTGGCCGAGCGTCTGGCCGAGCCTGACGCCCGGGCCCGGGGCTTCATCCTCGACGGGTGCCCGCGCACCACGCACCAGGCCGAAGTCCTGGCCGCCCTGATGGCCCCCGGCGACATCGACGCCGCCGTGGACATCGAGGTCCCCACCATCCAGGCCATGCGGCGACTGGCCGGCCGGCGCGTCTGCAGCGACTGTGGCTCCAACTACTCGGTGTCGGCCCCGCCCAAGATGAATTGGACGTGCGACGTCTGTGGTGGCGAGGTGATCCAGCGCGAGGACGACGTCGAGGACGCCATCGGGCGGCGTCTGGAGCTGTACGAACGCCAGACCGCACCCCTCATCGACTGGTACTCGTCCCGGGGGCAGCTGGCCAAGGTGAACGGGATCGGCTCCCCCGACGCCGTGCTGCGTCGGATCATCAGGTCGGTGGAGGAGCGGCGCCAGCGCCGTGGACGATCGCGATGACGTCGCCGGCGACGGGGTCGAACCCGGCCAGAGGGGACGCCGTCCGATGAAGAGGACCACCGAGGAGATCGCCAAGATGCGACGGGCCGGGCGGGTCGTGGCCGAGATGCACGAGGCGACGCGTGCCGCGGCCAAGCCCGGCGTGACCACTCTGCAGCTCGACGCCGTGGCCCGCGAGGTCCTCGACCGACGCGGGGCCAAGTCCAACTTCCTGCACTACCGGGGCTTCCCGGCCGTCATCTGCACGTCGCCCAACGACATGATCGTCCACGGGATCCCGGGCGACTACGTCCTCCAGGAGGGGGACATCATGTCGATCGACTGTGGGGCCATCGTCGAGGGGTACCACGGCGACGCCGCCTTCACCATGGCCGTCGGGGAGGTCTCGCCCGGGGCGCAGCGGCTCATCGAGGTGACCGAGCAGAGCCTCTGGGCCGGGATCGAGCAGCTCCGGTCGGGGACCCGGCTCCACGAGGTCGGGCGGGCCGTCCAGGACGTGGCCGAGAAGGCGGGCTTCTCCGTGGTCCGGGAGTACGTGGGCCACGCCATCGGGACGGCCATGCACGAGGAGCCCCAGGTCCCCAACTACTGGCCCGGCAGCGGGGGCCCCATGCTCAAGGCGGGCATGGTCTTCGCCGTGGAGCCGATGGTGAACGCCGGCGGGGCGGCCACCAGGGTGCTCGACGACGGCTGGAGCGTGATCACGGCCGACGGGAGCCTCTCGGCCCATTTCGAGCACAGCATCGCCGTCACCGACGACGGGCCCGAGGTCCTGACGCTGCCCTGAGCCCCCGCCGCCCGGGCTCCGGACCCGCCCCCGACCCCCCGCAGCCCCACCCGGCCCCGTCGCTGGTCGCGCGACCCCGGAACCGCTATGCTCATAGGTCGGCTCGCTAGGCCTGACCTGGGTCTGGTCCCTCCGGCTCCGGTCGGTGGGGGAGCGGGTCGTCACCGCTCGAACCGGGACCCCACCCGGGGTGGCATGAGCGGATCGGGACACATGGCACCTGTGGCTGGGTGCGGCGTGCCCGGTGGAGAAGAACGAGGAGAAGTCACCTGCCGAAGCCCAAAGAGGATGCGATCGTGCTCGAAGGGACGGTCGTTGAGCCGCTGCCCAACGCCATGTTCCGCGTGGAGCTCGAGAACGGCCACAAAGTGCTGGCCCACAGCTCGGGCAAGATGCGGATGCACCGGATCCGCATCCTCCCCGGCGATCGGGTGCAGGTGGAGATCACGCCGTATGACCTGAGTCGAGGGCGGATCACGTACCGCTACAAGTGAGTGTGTCTGCACACCGCGGAGAAATGGAAAGAAACGAAATGAAGGTGCGACCGAGCGTCAAGGCGATCTGCGAGAAGTGCAAGGTCATTCGCCGGCACGGGGTGGTCATGGTCATCTGCGAGAACCCCCGGCACAAGCAGCGCCAGGGCTGAGCGGATCAGGACGAGGACGGAGAAGGGACAGCGTGGCACGGATCAGCGGTGTGGACATCCCCCGCGAGAAGCGGCTGGAGATCTCCCTGACGTACATCTTCGGCGTGGGCCGGACCCAGGCGCAGCGCGTCTGCTCCGAGACCGACACCAATCCCGACACCCGGGTGCGGGACCTGACCGACGAGGAGGTCACCCGCCTCCGGACCTGGATCGACGCCAACCTGAAGGTCGAAGGCGATCTGCGCCGCGACATCGCCCAGGACATCAAGCGCAAGATGGAGATCGGGTCCTACCAGGGAATCCGCCACCGCCGCGGGTTGCCCGTCCACGGACAGAGGACCCACACGAACGCCCGCACCCGCAAGGGCCCCAAGAAGACCGTCGCCGGAAAGAAGAAGGTCCGCAAGTAATGGCCAAGACCGCCAAGACCCCCAAATCGGCGTCCACCCGCCGTCCCCGCAAGCGCGAGCGCAAGAACGTCGCCTACGGCGTGGCCCACATCAAGAGCTCGTTCAACAACACCATCGTCAGCATCTGCGACCACGAGGGCAATGTCCTGGCCTGGGCGTCGGCGGGCAACGTCGGCTTCAAGGGCTCGCGCAAGTCGACGCCCTTCGCCGCCCAGCTGGCGGCCGAGCAGGCCGCCCGCCGGGCCATGGAGCACGGTGTCCGGAAGGTCGACGTGCTCGTCCGGGGGCCCGGGTCCGGCCGCGAGACGGCGATCCGTTCGCTGTCCGCCGTCGGCATCGAGGTCGCCGGTATCAAAGATGTGACCCCCATTCCTCACAACGGCTGCCGCCCCAAGAAGCGGCGCCGGGTCTGAGGACGGGGACGGAAGGGAGTACCACCGATCATGGCGCGCTACACCGGGCCCGTCTGCCGTCTGTGCCGGCGGGAGCGGACCAAATTGTTCTTGAAGGGCGAGCGTTGCTACTCGCTCAAGTGCCCTGTCAGCGACGCGGTGAGCGACCGCCATTCCCGGGCGTACCCGCCCGGTGAACACGGTCGGGACCGCATGCGGCAGGGTTCGGAGTACCTGGCCCAGTTGCGTGAGAAGCAGAAGGCCCGGCGCATCTACGGCGTCCTGGAGAAGCAATTCCGGATCGTCTACGCCGAGGCCAACCGCCAGCCCGGGATCACGGGTGAGAACCTCCTGCGGCTCCTCGAGCTGCGGCTGGACAACGTCGCCTTCCGGGCCACCTGGGGGGCCAGTCGGTCCCAGGCCCGGCAGCTGGTGCGGCACGGGCACGTGCTCGTGAACGGCAAGCGGGTGACGATCCCCAGTTACCGGGTGCGCGAAGGCGATGTCGTGGCTTTGAAGCCCTCGGCCCGTGAGATGTACGTCGTCCGTCGCAACCTCGACACGCTCGATCGTCAGCTCCCGCTCTGGCTCGAGGCGGGCGACGGCCGTCTCTCGGTGCGGGTGACCTCACTGCCGCAACGTGAGCACATCGACGAACCTCTGCGCGAGTCCCTGATCGTCGAGCTCTACTCGAAGTAGCCCCGTTCCCTATCGACGCCGTCCCGACGTGGACGGTGCGTTCCCGTCGAGTCCGACCTCCCGAAACCAAACCGACCACCTGCAGGAGCGATCCAGATGCTCATCATTCAGCGACCGACCGTCGAGTCCCTCGGCGAGGAGGAGGGGAACCGTCAGCGGTTCGCCATCAGCCCTCTCGAGCCGGGGTTCGGGCACACGCTCGGTAACTCGATCCGCCGGACCCTGCTGTCCTCCATCCCGGGCGCGGCTGTCACCCAGGTCCGATTCGACGACGCCCTCCACGAGTTCACCGTCCTGCCGGGGGTGAAGGAGGACATCACCGATGTCATCCTCAACCTGAAGGACATCGTCCTGCGGGTGCACAGCGACGACCCGGTGACGCTGCGGTGCGACAAGCGGGGACCGGCCGACGTCACGGCGGCCGACCTGCAGTTGACGGCCGACGTGGAGGTCCTCAACCCCGAGCTCCCGGTGGCCACGTTGAATGCCAAGGGGCGCCTGGCCATGGACGTGACCGTCGAGCGTGGCCGGGGCTACGTGTCGGCCGAACGCAACAAGCGGTCGAGCACCATCGGCGTCATCCCCGTCGACTCCATCTTCTCCCCCGTCCGGCGGGTGGCCTTCTCCGTCGAGCCCGTCCGGGTGGAGCAGTCCACCGACTTCGACCGACTCGTGCTCGACATCGAGACCGACGGTTCGCTGAACCCGCGTGAGGCCTTGGCCTCGGCCGGCGACACCCTACGGTCGCTGGTAGGGCTGGTGGCCGATCTCGAGGACGAGCCCCAGGGCCTGGAGCTGGGCGAGGTGGGCACCTCCACCAGTGGATCGCCCGACCTCGACCTCCCCATCGAGGACCTCGACCTGTCGGAGCGGCCCCGCAACTGCCTCAAGCGGGCACAGGTCAACACCATCGGGGAACTGGTCGAGCGCACGGCGGACGACCTTCTCGCCATCACCAACTTCGGGCAGAAGTCGCTCGACGAGGTCATCCAGCGCCTCGACGAGCGGGGACTGTCCTTGCGCGTCAAGGACTGACGTCATGCGTGGCATCCCCCGCAAGGGTCGGCGCATGGGCGGTGACGCCGCCCACGAGAAGGCCATGGTCGGCAACCTCGTCGCCTCGCTGATTGCCGCCGAATCACTGGTGACGACCGAAGCGAAGGCGAAGGCGTTGCGTCCCGTCGTCGAGAAGTGCATCACCGCCGCGCGCAAGGGCGGTGTCCACCGCCAACGCCAGGTGGTGGCGCTCATCCGGGACAAGGACATGGCCCACAAGCTCTTCGAGGAGATCGGTCCTCGGTACACCGACCGGCCCGGTGGCTACACCCGGATCCTGAAGCTCGGGCCCCGCCTGGGCGACAGCGCGCCCATGGCGCGCATCGAGTTCGTTTGACGCTGTTCGACCCCCCCGACGCCGAAGGCGGCGCCGTACCACGGGGGGACGGTGACCAGACCGACGCAGACGGGGGCGCGCCCGACCGGCTCCGTCTCCGCCTGGTGGTCGCCTACGACGGTGCCGGTTTCCGGGGCTTCGCCGCCCAGCCCGGTCAGCGCACGGTGGCCGGTGAGCTCGTCCGGGCCCTCTCGACGGCCCTGCGCCAGCCCGTCGACCTCACCTGCGCCGGTCGCACCGACGCCGGGGTCCATGCCGCCGGGCAGGTCGTCCACACCGACGTGGTCGGCCCCGTGGACACCGTCGGCCTCGTCAAGGCCGTGAACGCCATGCTCGGACCGGCGGTGGTGGTCCGTTCGGCGGCGATGGCCCCACCCGGCTTCGACGCCCGGCGCTCAGCCCGGGCGCGGCGGTACCGGTACCTCATCCTCCAGGGTCACGGGCCCGATCCCCTCCTGGCCCCCCTGGCCTGGTACGTGGCCGACCCCCTGGACGTGAGGGCCATGGCGGCCGGAGCCGATGCCCTGCTCGGCGAGCACGACTTCCGTGCCTTCTGCCGTCGTCCGCCGGGCACGACCCCGGGAGATCCCATCCGTCGCCGGGTCCTCGATGCCTCCTGGCAGGAGGCTCCGTGGGCGCCGGGCGGGCTCGACGACGACGCCCGGCTCCTCCGGTTCGACATCACCGCCCAGTCGTTCTGCCACCAGATGGTGCGCTCGATCGTCGGCATCCTCACCGAGGTCGGCCGGGGTCGCCGTCGGGCCTCGGACGTGACGTGGATGCTCACCTCCGGGGACCGCTCTCAGGGCGTGACCTTGGCTCCGCCCCACGGGCTGAGCCTCCTCTCGGTCGACTACGCCGGCGCCGACGGTCCGTGACCGACCCGCGTGTGGACGGCGGACGACCTGGGAATTCCTCCCGGGGGGAGCTTGCTCGGCTCCCCGTCCACCCTCTAGTGTGAGAGGTCCGTCTGGTGACGGAGACGGGCCTGTCCTCTCTCCGATCAGCGGTGCCGGTCCTGGTCAGGGCCGTCACCCGGCGGTCGGCCCGACCCCGAACAACGATCAAGGACCCCGCGTGCGCACGTTCTCGCCGAAACCCGTGGACATCACCCGGACATGGCACGTCGTCGACGCCGACGGCATGGTGCTCGGCCGGCTGGCCACCGAGGTGGCCACCATCCTGCGGGGCAAGCACAAGCCGATCTTCGCCCCCCACGTCGACACCGGTGACCACGTGATCGTGGTCAACGCGGCCAAGATCGTCCTGAGCGCCGGCAAGGCGGACAAGAAGTTCGCCTACCGCCACAGTGGCTATCCCGGCGGGCTCAAGACGGCCAGTTACGCCGACCTCCTCGTCACGCGTCCCGAAGAGGTCGTGCGCCGGGCCATCCGGGGCATGCTGCCCCGCAACCGGCTGGGCCGCCAACAGCTGGGCAAGCTCAAGGTCTACGCCGGCCCGGAACATCCCCACGAAGCCCAGCAGCCGCAGGCGCTCGACGTCCCCGGCGCCCGGGCCCGGACCTGACGCCCGTCCGGGCCCTCGAAAGGACAAGGAAACCCACGTGTCGACCAAGCCGAAACTTCCCGTCCCCCTCAGTCAGACGACGGGACGCCGCAAGCGGGCGGTGGCCCGCGTCCGTGTCCGCACCGGACAGGGGACGATCACCGTCAACCGCAAGCCCATCGAGCAGTACTTCACCTCCGCCACCCACCGCATGGTGGTGACCGAGCCGTTGCGGCTGACGAACCTGGCCGAGGGCTACGACGTCGACGCCACCATCGACGGTGGGGGGGTCTCGGGCCAGGCCGGTGCCCTGCGTCTGGGCATCGCCCGTTCGATCCTCGAGCTCGACCCCGAACTGCGCCCGACCCTCAAGAAGGCCGGTCTCCTGACCCGCGACGCGCGTGAGAAGGAGAGCAAGAAGTACGGCCTCAAGAAGGCCCGCAAGGCGCCCCAGTACTCGAAGCGGTAGTCGGCCGTGGGTGTCCGTTTCGGCACCGACGGCATTCGTGGTGTCGCCAACGCCGAGCTCGGAGCGGAGCTGGTTCTCGCTCTCGGCCGGGCCACGGCGCGGGCCCTGCCCGCCCGAACGTTCCTCGTCGCCCGGGACACCCGTCGGTCCGGGCCCCTCCTGCAGGCGGCCCTGTCGGCCGGCCTGGCCAGTGAGGGCGCCGACGTCGTCGACCTCGGCGTCCTGCCCACGCCCGGCGTCGCCTGGCACTGCGCCGCCCGCCATCTGCCGGGGGCTGTGATCTCGGCCTCGCACAATCCCTTCACCGACAACGGGGTGAAGCTCTTCGCCGCCGGGGGCCTCAAGCTCCCCGACGCCGCCGAAGCGGCCATCGAGGAGGAGCTCGACCGCGTCCTGGCCACCGTCGGCCGTGGGCCGCGGTCGCCGACCGGTCACGGCGTGGGTCGTCTCCTGTCCGATCCGGCAGCGGCCGAGGGCTACATCGACCATCTGGTGGCCGCTCTCGAGGGGCGCTCCCTCGAGGGGATGCGGGTCGTGGTGGACTGCGCCAACGGCGCCGCCTCGTCCATCGCCCCCGTCGTCCTCGAGCGCCTGGGGGCGACGGTCGACGTCATCGCCTGCGAACCCGACGGGACGAACATCAACGACGGCTGTGGGTCCACCCACCCCGAAACGGTCGGCGCCGCCGTCGTGGCCCGTGGCGCGGCCATCGGTCTCGCTCTCGACGGCGACGCCGACCGTCTGGTGGCCGTGGACCACAGCGGTGAGGCGGCCACCGGCGACGAGCTCCTCGCCCTCTTCGCCACCGACCTGGCCGAACGCGGGCGCCTGGCCGGGAACACCGTTGTGGTCACCGTCATGACGAACCTGGGTTTCCGCCTGGCCATGGCCGAGAAGGGGATCGCCGTGCGCGAGACGCCCATCGGCGACCGGTACGTCCTCGAGGCGCTGAACGCCGACGGGTTGTCCCTCGGGGGCGAGCAGTCGGGGCACCTCGTCTTCCGGGAGGTGGCGACCACCGGTGACGGCGTTCTCACCGCCGTCCTGCTGCTGGATCTGCTCCGGCGTACCGGCCGGCCCCTGGCCGAGCTGGTGGCGGCCGTGATGCGCCGCCTGCCCCAGGTCCTCGTGAACGTCCCCGCCGTCGATCCGGCCCAGGTGGTGGCCCGCGTGGAAGTCCAGGCCGAGGTGGCGGCGGTGTCGGTCGAGCTCGGCGACGGCGGCCGGGTCCTGTTGCGGGCCAGCGGGACCGAGCCCCTGGTCCGGGTCATGGTCGAGGCGGCCGACGAGGACGTGGCCCACGCCGTGGTGGCGCGGCTGTCCGCCGTCGTCGAACGCGCCGCCTCCGTCCCGAGCACGCCGTAGCCTGGGCCTATGTGCGGCATCATCGGAGCCACGGGCGATCACGGTGTCCTCGATCTCCTTCTCGACGGTCTGGAGCGACTCGAGTACCGGGGCTATGACTCGGCCGGCGTGGCCCTCGACTACGGCGGCGGCCTCTACCGGGCGCGGGCGGCCACCGGGACCCGCTCGCTGGCCGACCTCCGCAAGGTCGTCGAGAACGCCCCCTCCGGGGTGATGGCGGGGATCGGCCACACCCGGTGGGCCACCCACGGCCACCCGACGGAGACGAACGCCCATCCCCATCTGGACTGCTCCGGCCGCGTGGCCGTCGTCCACAACGGGATCATCGAGAACTGGCGGGAGCTCGCCGCCCGGTTGCGCGCCAACGGTCACGTGCTGGCGTCGGAGACCGACACGGAGATGTTCGCCCATCTCGTCGAAGAGGAGATGGCGTCGGGGGCGTCACTGGCCAACGCCGTCCGATCGGCGCTGCGCGACGTGCGCGGCGCCTTCGCCCTGGCCGTCCTGGCGGCGTCGGAGCCGGGGACGATCGTGGCCGCCAAACGCGTCTCCCCCCTCGTCGTGGGGATGGGCGAGGGGGACACTCCGGTCGGTCTCCTGGCCTCGGACATCCCGGCCCTTCTGGGACACACGCGCCGTTTCTGGGTCCTCGACGACGACCAGGTGGTGGAGCTGCGCCCCGGTTCGATCCGGGTGACGACCCTCGCCGGCAAAGAGGTCGAACCGACGGAGCTGAAGATCGACTGGGACATGGCGGCGGCCGAGGAAGGCGGCTACCCCGACTTCATGGGCAAGGAGATCCACGAGCAGCCCCGCGCCGTGGCCGACACCCTTCTCGGTCGCCTCCTGCCCGACGGGACCATCGGGCTCGACGAGTTGCGGATCACCCCCGACGACCTGCGCCAGATCGACAAGGTCTTCATCGTCGCCTGCGGCACGAGCTACCACGCCGGGATGGTGGCCAAGTACGCCATCGAGCGCTGGGCCCGCCTCCCGACGGAGATCGACATCGCCTCGGAGTTCCGCTACCGGGATCCCGTCCTCGACGGCCGCACCCTCGTCGTCGGCGTCAGCCAGTCGGGCGAGACCATCGACACCCTCCAGGCCATGACCGAGGCGCGCCAGTGGGACGCCAAGGTCCTCGTCATCTCCAACGTGGTCGATTCGTCGATGGCCCGGGTGGCCGACGGCGTCCTCTACACCCATGCCGGTCCCGAGGTCGGGGTGGCGTCGACGAAGACACACCTCTCGCAGATCGTCGCCCTCGAGCTGCTGGCGCTCTATCTGGCCCAGCTGCGCGGCACGCTGTCCCCCGACGACACCCGCCACCTTTTCGCCCAGATGGCCGAGCTCCCGGGGCTGATCGAAACGGTCCTCGGGCGCGAGGACGCCGTCGCCGCCGTCGCCGGCCGGTTCACGTCGACGCGCGACTTCTTCTTCCTCGGGCGTCACGTCGGGTTCCCCGTCGCCCTCGAAGGTGCGCTCAAGCTGAAGGAGCTCTCGTACCTGCGGGCCGAGGGCTATCCCGCTGGCGAGCTCAAGCACGGGCCCATCGCCCTCATCGAGCCCGGCACGGTGGTGGTGGCGGTGGCCACCCGCACGCGCCTGTGGGACAAGATGATGTCCAACATCGCCGAGGTCCGCAGCCGGGGGGCCACGGTGCTCCTCGTGGCCAACGACGGCGACGAGGAGACGGCGGCCGAGGCCGACGAGGTCCTGTGGGTCCCGGCCACCGAACCGCTCTTCGCCCCGGTGGTCGACGTGATCCCCCTGCAGCTCTTCGCATACCACCTCGCCACCCTCCACGGTCTCGACGTCGATCGCCCCCGCAACCTGGCCAAGACCGTCACGGTGGAGTGACGGCGCCCGCGGGCGTGGTCGACGGGGGGCGTGTCCGAGGCATCGGGGTGGACGCCGTCGACGTGGCCCGCTTCCGGACCGTCCTCGAACGTCGTCCGGCGCTGGCCCACCGCCTCTTCACCGACGCCGAGCGTGCCTACGCGCAGTCGGCCCGGGATCCCGGCCCCCGCCTGGCGGCGCGCTTCGCCGCCAAGGAAGCGGTCCTGAAGGCTCTCGGGGTCGGCATCGGGGCCACCGGGTTCCGCGACGTCGAGGTCGTCCGCAGTGACGACGGGGCTCCCCGTCTGGCCCTGGCCGGACGGGCCGCCGCCCTGGCCGCCGCGCGCGGGGTCCGGTGGTGGCACGTCTCGCTGACCCACACCGATCTGGTGGCGGTGGCCTCCGTCGTCGCCGAGGGGGATCCGGTCGCCGCCGGAGATCAGGGCGACGGGGGTGACCCGTGATCCCCGTTGTCACCGTGGCCGAGATGCGTGCCATCGACGAGGAGGCCCACGCCACCGTGGCCCACGACGTCCTCGTCGACCGGGCCGGGACGGCTGTCGCCGCGGCCGCCCTGCGCCTTCTGGGCGGGGCCTACGGCCGTCGCGTCGTGGTGGTGGCCGGCAAGGGCTCCAACGGCGCCGACGGCCGGGTGGCCGCCTCGCGCCTGCGCCGGCGCGGGGCGCGCGTCGAGGTGGTGGAGGCGGCCTACGCCCCCGACCGGATCGGTCGCGACGGCGGCGTCGACCTCGTCGTCGACGCCGCCTACGGAACCGGGTTCAAGGGGACCTACCGGGCTCCGTCGGTCCCCGCCGGGGTACGCGTGCTCGCCGTCGACATCCCGTCGGGCGTCGACGGCGACACCGGGGAGGCCTGCGGCGAGCCGCTGCGCGCCGACGTCACCGTCACCTTCGCCGCTCTCAAACCGGGACTCCTCCAAGGCGACGGGCCCCTCCTGGCCGGCCGGGTGGAGGTGGTCGACATCGGTCTCGACACCGGCCGGGCCCGGCTCCGGGTGGTCGAGGACGCCGACGTGGCCCACCTGCTCCCGGTGCGCCCCCGCGGGGCCTACAAGTGGCAGTCGGCTGTCGCCGTGGTGGCCGGGTCGCCGGGCATGACGGGGGCGGCCGAGCTGTGCGCCCACGCCGCCTACCGCGCCGGCGCCGGGATGGTCCGCCTCGGGATACCGGGTGCCGATCCGGCGCTGTTGACGGCGGGCGAGGCGGTCTCGACGGCCCTCGCCTCCGACGGATGGGCCCCGGCGGCCCTCGAGATGGTGACCCGGTGCCATTCCCTCGTGGTCGGTCCCGGTCTCGGCCGCACCGGCGACACCGGCATCCAGGTCCGTCGCCTCGTGGGCGGGGCCGCTGTCCCCGTCGTGGTCGACGCCGACGGGCTCGTGGCCCTCGGGACGGGGTCCGAGATCGCCGATGTCGTGGGCGCCGGCGACGGGGTGCGCTGCGTTCTCACCCCGCACGACGGCGAATTCGCCCGTCTCGTCGGGGCCCCGCCGGGGACCGACCGCATCTCCGCCGCCCGGGCGCTGGCCGCCGACTCCCGGGCCGTCGTGCTCCTGAAGGGACCGACCACCGTGGTGGCCGAGCCCGGGGGCACGGCCCTCCTCGTCACCGCCGGCTCGCCCCGCCTGGCCACGGCGGGCACCGGGGACGTCCTCTCGGGGGCCATCGGGGCCTTCGTGGCCCGCGGGCTCCCCCTGTTCGAGGCGGCCGGCCTGGCCGCCCACGTCCACGGTCGCGCCGCCGCCCTCGGCCCCCCCGAGGGGCTCGTGGCCGGCGATCTGGCCGATCTCCTCGGCCGGTGGCTCTCGGACGTCCGTCGTGGCTGAGAGCGGGACCGAGACGACGGCCCCCCCGGCGGCGGGCCGGCGCTGGCCCGGCCTGCGCCCGGCGTGGGCCGAGATCGATCTCGGTGCCGTCCGCCACAACACCAGGCTGTTGCGGCGCCTGGCCGCCCCCGGTGTCCTCTGCGCCGTCGTGAAGGCCGACGCCTACGGCCACGGGGCCGTGCCCGTCGCCCGCGCCGCCGTCGAGGCCGGCGCCCGGTGGCTGGGCGTCGCCCTCGTCGAAGAGGGGGTGACGTTGCGCGACGCCGGCATCGACGCTCCTGTCCTCGTCCTCTCGGAGCCCACGGCCGAAGCCATGGCCGACGTGGTCGGGCGGGGCCTCACCCCGACGGTGTACTCACGGGCCGGGGTGGCGGCCGCGGCCAAGGCGGCAGCCGCGGCGCGCACCGTGCTCGACGTCCACGTCAAGGTGGACACGGGGATGCACCGCGTCGGCGCCGACGCCTCCGACGTCGTCGACCTCGTCCGGGCCGTCGACGCCGCCCCGGGTCTGCGTTTCGCCGCGCTCTGGAGCCACCTGGCCGTGGCCGACGAGGTCGGCGACGAGGAGAAGGCCTTCACCGCCGAGCAGGTCCGGCTCCTGGCCGCCACCCGCGCCGCGCTGGCCACCGCCGGGTTCGATCCGCCCATGGTCCACATGGCCAACTCGGCCGGGGCCATCGCCTATCCCGGGGCGCGTCTCGACATGGTGCGGTGCGGCATCGCCCTCTACGGGGTCGTCCCCATGCCCGCCATCGGCCCCGTCCTGGCCGACGACCCCGCCGTGCGCGGGGGCGAGCTCCTGCGCCCCGTGCTGTCGCTCTACGCCACCGTCTCGCTCGTCCGGTCGCTCGACGCCGGGGAACGCCCGTCCTACGGTCGGCGCCGTCCCCTCGAGAGCCGGTCGTCGGTCGCCACCGTCCCCCTCGGCTACGCCGACGGGATCCCCCGGCGCTACTTCACCGCCGGCGGTACCGTCCTGATCGGCGGCCGTCGTCGTCCGCTCGCCGGTATGGTCACGATGGATCAGATCGTGGTGGACTGCGGACCCGACGCCTCGGTCTCGGTGGGCGACGACGTCGTCCTCATCGGAACCCAGGGGACGCAGTCGCTGACGGTCTGGGACTGGGCGACGGTCCTCGGGACCATCGGCAACGAGGTGCTCACGGAGATCGGGTCACGGGTGCCCCGGGTGGTGGTCGACACCGACCCCACCGGCGGGACGCCCGAGGAGGAGGACGGGTGATGGGCATGCCAGGGGTCAAGGGTCGTCGCCGGGGAAGGGCACTGGCGCTCGGTACCGGCGCGGCCGCCGTCGCCGGTGCCGCCGGGTGGGCCCTCCAGCACCGGGCCGTCTCCCGCTCGTCGGCCACGGCCCAGGAGATGGCGGCCGAGGGCCTGAGCCTCCCCGACGATCTGCGCCATCACTTC
>Ga0182018_10003371_pt1 | contig 14471 bp, 11 predicted proteins | sample 812P2MmetaG_FD_120490 | JGI IMG/M metagenome (GOLD analysis project Ga0182018, IMG submission 120490) | Permafrost microbial communities from Stordalen Mire, Sweden - 812P2M metaG | ecosystem: Environmental > Terrestrial > Soil > Wetlands > Permafrost | place: Sweden: Stordalen | collected...
CGATGCTTCGCCATTTGGCTCGAGGATGAACGATTCGGTGACGAGCTCCGTACATGGGAGGCCGGCCGGTACCGGAAGGGCGACTTCGAGTTGGCGAATGCGTTGCAGCGTCGGGTTATCGTTGTCCCCGTTGAATCCGTCGTAGATCAGTATTCCGCCGCCATCGACCGCGTAGGTCTGCACGAATCCGTTGACCTTGGTCGGTTTGGCGACAAAAAGATGACCGCACCAGTGCGGGTCGGTCGTCGTGACCGCCGCCGCGTTAGCCAAGCTGTTGTTGCCGCTTTGAACGTACGCGTTGACGTCGACGAAATGGGGCGCATCGTTCTTGTCGTTGGTGCCGAGCGCGCTGTTCTCGATTTGAATCAGGCTGGCGTGTGTCGTCTCGGGCCCGGGGCCGACCGACGTGAACGGATAGGGAAGCCAGGTAAAGTCAGACCCGTTTCCGCATTCGCCGCCGGCGAGCAGCAGCTTGTGCCCTGTGGTGACCCACTGCAGCAGCAAAGCCTGCTGTTCGGGAGCCATCAGATCGGGCACCTTGCACGTGTCGCGTGCGATCACGGCCTCTTTCCCGTCGAGCGCGCTGCCGTCGAACATGCTCGCACCGATGCTAGTGAACGTGTATCCCGGGAGCGCCACTTGGCTGTCGGCTGGGTAAAACGTTCCCATCGGATCTTGGTCGAGCACCAAGATTCCGTGTGGGCCCGTGCCGGCAGAACGAGCCATGCAATAGGCGGGGCGTTCGGTCGTGCGTGAAAAGAAAATCGCAGTGCCGCCCTCGTTCGTTCCGGCGATGATCGAGGCATCGTCGTTAACGACGGCACGGACCGCGGTCGGATTGCCGTGTGTATTTCCAGGGTACCTCGCGCTCCAAGTTCGGCCATCAAGCTGACCGATGTAGGGTCCGAACAAGTCGGTTTGCGTGCATTCGGTTCCGACGAGTGCGGCGCCGACTCTGACGAAACGCACGCGCCGGTCTCCGTCGTGCGCTCCGGTCGTCACGAACGCCCCGTTCTTGTCCGGGTAGGCGTCCTCGACGAAAACGCCGGTCGGGTCGAGCGCCGGTGGCGGCGCGATCGTCCCGGTGGCGCCCACCGAGTCGAAGAGCTGGTTTGCCGTCACGCGCACCCAGCGGGCCTGCGTGTTGGCCGACAACGTCGTGCTTCCGCTCGCAATCGTACCGACGTCGCTGAAGCCGCGATCGGCGCCGGTAGTTGAGACCGCAAACGCAACGCTTGGCGTCGGGCCATTATCCGCCGCGCCGCGCAGGCTGGCTTGGAATCCGTTAATCGTCGCAAGGCCCGGTAGTTCGAAGGTAAACACGAACGGCGGTTTAGCCGCATCCGGCAGCTCGGAGCCGATTCCGTAGGCCGCGTTTGCGAGGTTGCCGTCGTTCATTCCGTCGAGTGCCGCAGGCGAATAACTGCGTAGGATCGTCCCGTTGCCCGCGCTGAGCAGGTTTGGGTCGGCCGTCGACGTGGGTGCCGCGATCGGCGTTCCCCCGACTGCCGGCGTGCCGCTTTCGACCGATGTTGGCGTGGCAGTGGCCGTCGAGCTCGATTGTCCCCCGCCGCCGCACGCGGGCAGACAGAGCGTGAGCGCCGCGACAAAAACGACCCGCTGAGGCATCCGCACGTTAATTCCTCCGACATCGGTGACAGAAAAGCCACCGTGCGTACAGGTCAGGCGCGACGGACCGTTTTCCCTTTTGTGCCTCCGGGGCTAAGGCGGAGTCGCCCCGGTATTTCCCTAAGGCACCTCGATATGATACGGCTACTCTCGCTCGCACTCGTTACGCTACTCCTCTGCGCGCCTGCTGCAGCAAGCCAATCCGACGCGGCGCTCAAAGCCGCGCTCCAGCGCGACGTGAATCAATATCTTGCGACGCGCTCGAAGATCGAGCATCTTTCGGCGATCTCGCTCAGCGTGAGCCTCCACGGCTCGACCGTCATCAACGTCACGGCGGGACGCACGCAGTACGGCGGTGGCGGCCAACCGATCACGCCGCGTAATATCTTCCAGATCGGCAGCAACACGAAAGCGTTCACCTCGGTCGCGCTGTTGCAGCTCGAGGCCGAAGGCAAGCTGACGATCGATCAGACGATCGGACGTTGGCTGCCGCAGTATCCCGCTTGGAAAAACGTGACGATTCGGCGGCTGCTCAACATGACCAGCGGCATTCCGACCTACGATAATAACCCGCAGATGCTGACCGACTATGCGAAGAGCCCAAAGCGCTACTTCAAGATTCCCGAACTGATCGCGTACGTCTACCCGACCAACCCGAAGGCGCCTTCTGCGACCACCGGTTACTCCTACTCGAACACGAACTATTTGCTCGCCGAACTGATCGTCGAAGCGGCGTCGCACGACTCGTATCCAAACGAGCTCAACAAGCGTTTTCTGCAATCCGGTCTCGGCCTGCACGATACGTTTTACGCGCCGAATCAGTATCCGGCCGGGATCCTCGCGCGTTTACCCGCCGCGTATTTCGTGAACGACGACCCCGACGACAAGCCGCTTGCGCCGCTATTTGGAACGAACGTGAGCGTTGACAGCCTCTCGTGGATGCAGGGCGCCGGCGGAATCTCCGCCACGATGCAGGATCTCGCACGCTGGGCCCGCGGGCTCTATACCGGACCGATGCTTCCGCCGAAGCAGCGCGCCGAGATGCTCAGCCTCGTCTCGACGAAGACCGGAAAGCCGCTCGCCAAAGTTAGCAAAGACGAGCCGCGAGGTTTCGGTCTCGGCGTGGCTCAGATGATGGTCCCCAATATCGGCACCATCTGGTTCTATGAAGGCGAAAGTCTCGGCTTCCGCACCGTCCATTTCTACCTTCCGACTGAAGACGTGGTCGTCACGTTTTCGTTCAATAGCCGTCCCGGCTCGGCGAACGACGGCGCCGGTAAGCTCGCGACCACGGTTTATAAGACGCTGAAAACCGCCGGCTTCTAAGGCCCGCGAGGCCTTCGACCGCGGCCGCGAGCTCTTGAGCGCGATGGGTTCTACGATTAAGTTTACCGGTTCGCCGGCGGCCAGCGGGCATCTCAAGCTCGCTTATAACTCGATGCTGTGCGTGAATGCCGACGCAATTGGCGAGCTGCTCGGGATTATGGCGCGGGCCGGCGTCGATCGCATCCTCGCTGTCGACGCGCTCGTTCAGGCGCTCGAGCGTGTCGCTACCAAACGCCAGCAACTCATCGAGCGCGACACGAAACCGCGCTTTTCAGGCAATGCGCTGCTCAAAGACTTGCGCCTTGCTCGCGTAGCCAGACAGAGTCTGCACGTGGATGCGCCGTTGATGGAGTGCGCGCTCGCCGAGTTCGAACGGGTCGTCGAGATGGGTCTGGGTGACGAAGACTACATCGCCGTTGGCCTGGCGCAGGAGCGTTGAGTAAGGACGTTTAGACTTCAGAGAGCGCAGGCCGCGCAGCGGCCTTCGAACGTCACACGTTCGCTCGCAATTTTGAAACCGTGCTGTAGCCCGAGCGTCTTGAGCGTGCGCGGTGGAATCGCGTACGCAACGTCTTCGATCGCGCCGCACGTACTGCAGCGAAAGTGCGCGTGTCGCGGTCCCGAAGGCTCGTAGGTCGCCGCGTCGACGCCCGGCACGTACAGCTCGGAGACAAGACCGAGTTCGCGCAACCGCTCGAGGCCGCGATAGACGGTCGAGAATCCGATGCCCGGTCGCCGTTTGTGCGCTTTCGTGAAGATATCCGAAGGCGTGAGGTGGCGGCCGATCCCGCTTGTTTGCACGATTTCGTAAATAAGCTGGTAGTTCTTCGGTAACTTTGGCTGGACGGACGGGGCCATTCTACTTGACGGCGGCCTTGGGCAGCAGGATTCCGCCCAGTGTGAAAGTGAAAATCACTTTCAGGCCTTCGCCGGCATCACCAAGCTTCCCCCTGAATCGGAGAGACAAGCAACAAATGGAAAATACGATCGCCGAACTGTCGGACGCCGACCGCGGCTGTCCGGTAAAGCACGTTCCCCTGCGCCCGAGGGTCAACATCGATTGGTTCCCGGAGTTACTGGACCTTGCGGTGCTTCATCGGCCGTCGGCACTCTCCGACCCGATGGGTCCCGATTTCGACTACCCTCGCGAATTCAACAGCTTGGATCTCAAAGCGGTCAAGGCCGACCTTTTCGCGTTGATGACCACTTCGCAGGATTGGTGGCCCGCCGATTACGGGCACTACGGGCCGCTTTTGATTCGCATGGCCTGGCACGCCGCGGGCACGTACCGCATCGGCGACGGCCGCGGCGGTGCGGGCTCGGGCCAGCAGCGCTTCGAGCCGCTGAACAGTTGGCCCGACAACGCGAATCTCGATAAAGCGCGTCGCTTGCTGTGGCCGATCAAGCAGAAGTACGGCCGCAAGATCTCGTGGCCCGATCTCATGATCCTCGCGGGAAACTGCGCACTCGAATCGATGGGACTGCGGACGTTCGGATTCGGCGGCGGCCGCCTCGATGCGTGGGAGCCCGACGAAAACATTTATTGGGGTCCGGAAAACACGTGGCTCGACGACAAGCGCTACACCGGCGAACGCGATCTCGAAAAGCCGCTCGCGGCCGTGCAGATGGGTCTGATCTACGTGAATCCGGAAGGCCCTAACGGCAATCCCGACCCGCTCGCCTCGGCGGTCGATATTCGCGAGACGTTCGCCCGCATGGCGATGAACGATGAGGAGACTGTCGCCCTCATCGCCGGCGGCCATACCTTCGGCAAGACGCACGGTGCCGCCGATCCCGCGCAGTACGTCGGCTTCGGTCCGGCCGGTGCCGGCATTGAAGAACAGAACCTTGGCTGGCGCAACTCATTCGGTAAGGGTAACGGCGACGGCACGATTACCAGCGGACTCGAGGGTGCTTGGACGCAGGCGCCCACGCGGTGGAGCAATCTGTATTTCGACAATCTCTTCAACCACGAGTGGGAGCTGACCAAGAGCCCGGCCGGCGCGTATCAATGGAAGCCCAAGGACGGCGCCGGCGCCGGCACCGTTCCCGACGCGCACGATCCTACAAAAAGGCACGCGCCAACGATGCTGACGACGGACCTCGCGTTAAAGGTTGATCCGATCTACGGGCCGATCTCGAAGCGCTTCCACGAAAACCCCCAAGAGTTCGCCGACGCGTTTGCGAAGGCGTGGTTCAAGTTGGTGCACCGCGATCTGGGTCCCATCACGCGCTATCTCGGTCCTGAAGTGCCGGCCGAGCAGCAGATCTGGCAAGATCCGCTGCCGGCGGTCGATCACCCGCTCATCGACGAACTAGAGATCGCCGCGCTCAAGGGTCGCATCCTTGCCAGCGGACTCACGGTGTCGCAGCTCGTTACGACCGCATGGGCATCCGCGTCGACCTTCCGCGGCACCGACAAGCGCGGCGGCGCGAACGGCGCGCGCATTCGTCTCGCCCCGCAGAAGGATTGGGGCGTCAACCAGCCCGCCGAGTTGGCGAAGGTGCTGCAAACGCTCGAAAAGGTTCGAGCGGATTTCAACGCCTCGCTCTCCGGCGGCAAAAAGGTGTCGTTGGCCGACGTCATCGTTCTCGGCGGCTGCGCGGCGATCGAACAGGCCGCGAAGAGCGCCGGTCACAACGTGAAGGTGAGCTTCGCGCCGGGACGCACGGATGCGACACAAGAGAACACCGATGCGCGCTCCTTCGCCGTATTGGAACCGGCTGCTGATGGCTTCCGCAATTACCTCGGGAACGAGCACATGCGCTCGCCCGAGCAGCGGCTCCTCGATCGCGCGCAACTGCTTACGCTGAGCGCTCCCGAGATGACCGCGCTCGTCGGTGGCCTGCGCGTCCTCGGCGCAAACGCCGAGGGATCTAAGCACGGCGTCTTCACCAAGCAGCCGGGTACGCTGACCAACGATTTCTTCGTGAACCTGCTCGACATGACGACGAAATGGCAACCAGCCGGCAGAGACTACACGTATGAAGGTACGGAGCGGCACACCGGCGAGCGCACCTGGACCGGCACGAACTGTGACCTCATTTTCGGATCGAACTCGCAGCTCCGCGCAATCGCGGAGGTCTACGCCATTGAGGGCGATCACTTCGCTCGCGACTTCATCGCTGCGTGGGAAAAGGTCATGAACCTCGATCGTTTCGATCTCGCCGCGACTACCTAGGAGGTTTCGACAAAGGACCGTTGGAGCTTCAACCTGGGGCGTCATAGCGAGTAAGTGTTGAAAATTGAAAAAGAATGAGTGCAAACTCGTCTGCGCACTCCTCGCGATGGCGATCGGCACACTCGCCGGCGGCTGCACCCCGTCAACTCAAAACATGGCGCCTCTCGCGCACGTGCCGCGCTTCGAATCGGCGCCATGTTGGTCGACGATTCCAGCAAACGTCTCCGCTCGCTGCGGATTCCTCGTCGTGCCTGAGAACCGCGCAGCGGTAAATGGGAAGACGATCCGCGTCGCGGTCGCGATCATTCGGGCCGTCTCGAAGAACCCGGCGCCGACCCCGCTGGTATACCTCGATGGTGGCCCGGGCGGTGCATCGATACTCTCCCCTTCTCTTCCGGTCGGTCAGCATCTCAATGCCGACCGCGATCTGATTCTCGTCGACCAACGTGGGACGTATTACTCGCAACCACAGTTGACGTGCCCGGTGCTCGATCGGTTCTTCCAGCGGCTGCTGGGACTCGTCTACGACGCTGCGTCGACGCGGGTCGAACACGTCGCCGCGACGAGCGCTTGCCGCGCGCAGTTCATTGCAAATGGCGTCGATCTTGCGGCGTATAACACGACGGAAAACGCCGCCGACTTTGCGGCCCTGCGGCGCGCTCTCGGATACAAACAATGGAACGTCTACGGCATCTCGTACGGGACCAATCTCGCGCTAAACCTAATGCGCATCGACCCTTCAGGCATCCGCAGCGTCGTCCTCGACTCGACGGAACCGCCGAATCTGGTTGCGTTGCCGGCGTTTTGGCCGCAGGCGGCTCACGGCTTTGCCCGACTTTTTGCTGCGTGTGCGGCGCAGCCAGGCTGCCGAAGAACGTATCGGGATCTCGAGGCGCGCTTCGCGCGGCTCGTAGTAAGCCTCGAGTCCCGTCCCATAACGGCGAACGTTCCCGATCCGATTACTCATCGGCATGTCAAGGTAACGACGGACGGCGGAGCGCTGGCGAATTGGCTCGTCGGCATGAGCTTTGCTACCGCGCAGTTCAAGGACGTTCCGCGCTGGATCGGCCAGCTTGCAGCCGGCAAACCGCAGAGCATCGCGGCTTCGCGCGCGGCCTCGGTCACGCCGCCGGGACTCATCGGCTACGGTCTCACGTTCGGCGTCATTTGCAGTGAGTGGTATCCGTTTGCCACGTATTCGAAAATCCTGGCCGATGGTAGGCGCGTACTGCCGCGTTACCCGTCGTCGGTTCTCAGGGAGCCGCCGCAATTCACGTTCGTCACCGACGATTGCCGTATCTGGAACGTCCCAAAAGCGCCTGCGACGGTGCGAGAACCAGTCCACAGTACAATTGCCACGTTGATCCTCTCCGGGAGCTTCGATGGCGTCACGGCGCTACCGTGGGCGTTTGCCGCCGCAGGGATGCTCCCCAACTCGCGACTCCTGGTCTTTCCGGGCGTCGGTCACGGCGTTACGCCCGCCTCGCAATGCGCACAGACCGTGGTGCGCTTCTTTCTAAGGCAGCCACGCGCGCCAAACGTTCGCTGCGTAGCCTCGATAAAGCCGCCGACATTTACTCTCTAACGTTGGGAATCGATCACTTTAGGAAGGGGACATTTTCCGGCGTGATGATCTTAGCAATGTCGCGAAAAATCGCGTTTGCGACGCCGGGAAAGGGCTTTTCCCGTTGGCTATTGACGAAGACGATGATCGTCGCACCGGCAGCCGGCATGTAGTACGCACCGGTATTGTAACCGGTGATCCCGCCGGTATAGCCGTACCAGCCGGCCGAACAGCCAATGCCCAGCCCGAACGAGAGGTTTCCCTCTCCTGTCGGCAGGCACGTGAGTCGCGCTCGTTGCGAGGCGGCGCCGTTCGTCGTTCCGGTCACATACGCTTTGACCCATCTCTTCATATCGGCCATATCGGAAATCATGGCTCCCGCCGCCCATGAAACCGAAGGTGCGAGGACTGCCGACTCGTCGATCCACTGCCCACCTTTATTCAGCGAGTACCCGTGGGCGTACGGGGTCGGCATGCCCCAGTTCGTCGTTGGAAACGAGGTGTGACTGAGGGACATCGGAGCGAGAATCCGACGATAGATTTCGTTCTGGATCGTGTCGTGGGTCACTTTCTCAATGACGAGCCCAAGCAAAAACCAGTTGGTATTGCTGTAGTTATACTTCGCTCCTGGGGCGAACAAGGGCGGTTCTTTAGCAGCGGTCGCGATCCACTGCTTCGGCGTCTGGCGCGACCACCAACCCTCGCTCTGCTTCTGGACCGCCGGAATAGAGTACGCGTCGACGATTCCGCTGCGCATCTCGGCCAACTGCCGCAGCGTGATGCGCTTTTCGTTCGGCACGGCGACGCCGAGGTCGAATTGACCGATCGTGTCGTCAAGGCGTAACTTCCGTTCGTCGACCAGTTGAAGCAATACGGTTGCCACGAACGTTTTCGTGTTGCTGCCGATGCGGAAGCGGTCGGCGAGGGCCATCGAGCTACGCGTCGCGAGATTCGCGTAACCGAACCCTCGGGTGAACTCGCCTCTCCCCGGTACCCATACTCCGACGACCGCACCCGGTACGGGCTGCGAGCCGCCGTAAGCCGCAAGCTCCTTGTTGACGGCGGTCGCGATCGCGTTTTGAATGCCGGGGCTAAGCTGGGTGGTCGCCGCGGTGCCGGCGACGCCGGTGCTCGACAGCGCAAAGACCATTGCCAGAACGACGAGACAAGAGCATTTCATGAAAACCGATCTTCCTCGGTTTGCGGATCCAATCCGCTTCCGATGCTATACTTTGATAACAAGAGATGACGATGAGCTGCGTGGTCCTTGAGTCCGAGCGCCTACTACTTCGTAAGTGGAACGACGAAGACGCGGCGGCAGTAGAAGATATTTACCTCAAGCCTGAGGTCATGGAATTTATTCCAGGTGGCGTATGGAGCCCCGATGGCACCGCCCGTGTGATAGCGCGTATGCGGGAGCTGGATATCGAACAGGGATTTGGCTTCTATCCAATCCTGGTCAAGAGCCTCGGAAAGATCATTGGGCATTGCGGGCTCGGCTTTCTCGAACAAACGCCGGAGATTGAGGTCGCATATATCCTGGATTCTCGCTATTGGGGGCAAGGCTATGCGTCCGAGGCAGCAAGGGCAACGATAGCCCACGGCTTTTCGAGACTGGATATTTCGCGGATCGTGGCCGTAGCGTTTCCGGAAAACGTTCGCTCAATAGGCGTCATGCGCTCCATAGGCATGATGCCGCTGGGGCCGGCACATCACTTTGGCGCTACGCTGGTCAAGTACGAGGTCAGGAAGGCCGGAGCAGCCTAGTTTTTCACCGTCGAAGCCATGTAAATCTCGTCGATCGAGTGCTTCAGCTCGGCGTTGAAGGCTGCATCGCTCATATCGTGCGTAAGGCCCTCCAGTAAAGCCCGCGAGAAGCTCGCGATCATAGCGCGATTATGCGAGAGGCGTTCGCACGCCTCGTCGCGTGAATAGCCGCCGGAAAGTGCCACGACGCGTGCCACGCCTTTGTGCGCAGTTAGAGGCTCGTACAGGTTCGGCACGTTTGGAATCGTCAGCTTCAACATGACCCGGCGATGCGCCGGGAGAGCGTCGAGTTGACGGACGAGAGCCGCCAGGAGTATCGTTTCCGCCGCCCCCTTGTCGGGGCTCTTTATGAGCACCTCCGGCTCGAGAATCGGCATGAGCCCGCGATCTGCGATTTGACCGGCCAATTCGAACTGTTGATCGATAATGGCTGCAATGCCGTTCATCGAGGCAAGCCGAACCGTCGACCGCATCTTCGTGCCGTAGACGCCCAATCCGGAAGCACGAGCGAGCAACGCGTCGAGACCGGGGATCGCCTTCATCAAGTTCACACCGTCGCGCTCGTCCTCCAGCCCCTTATCTACCTTCACAAACGGGACGATGCCGCGATCTTTCCATAAGAAGGTGGGAACCGGCGTATCGCCGACGGTGCCGTCCATCGTGCGCTCAAACAAGATGGTTCCGATGACTTTCTCGCCGGTGAACGCCGGCGCAGTCATGACGCGAACGCGCATCTCATGCATGAGCGCGAACATCTCGTTATCGCCACTGTAAGCGCTATCCGGAATACCGTAAAGACGTAAGGCCCCGGGTGTCGAGCCGCCGCTCTGATCGAGTGCGGCGATAAAGCCGGGCTTGTCGCTCATCTGCGCGTCCATTGCACGATCTGGTATCATGATTGGCTCCATTATAGCAGTTGTTTATTCGCCTAGTCCAGCACGACGCAGGCGGCGGTCGTGCTGCATGCGAACGGCGTCGGCGGAGGAAACCACAATGTACGAGGTTTTGCATCGCTGCGTCCGCATCGTCGCCGTGCTGGCGGCGTTTTTGGTCTGGTCGAGTTTCGCTCTCGTACGCGCGGCCGACATGCCTTCGGCTTCCGCAATCGAGAACATCGTGCGTAGCTCGATGGCGGTGAACCACCTCAAGGCGGTCATCGTGCAGGTGCGCACGAACGGAACCGAGGTCTACACCGACGCTTTGGGCGACTCGATGACCGGCGTTCCAGCGACCCAGGACATGCACTTTCGCAACGGAGCAATGGCGTTCACGTACATGGCGACGCTGCTGCTCGAGCTCGTCGACCAGAAAAAGGTCACGCTGGACTCCAAGCTCTCGGCCTACTTTCCCGGTCTTCCCAGCGCGAATCGCATCACGCTGAGGAATCTCGCGCAAATGACGTCGGGCTACGCCGATTACGTGTATCAGCCCGAAACGTCGCTGGGCGTCTACCGAGACCCATTTCGGCAGTGGACTCCCGAAGAACTGACTCAGATCGGCGTGTCAAAACCCATGGAGTTCGTGCCGGGCACCAACTGGGGCTACTCGCACACGAACTACGTGATCCTCGGCCGCGTGCTCGAGAAGATCGCCGGCATGCCGCTCGTCGATGCAATTCGTCAGTACGTCTTAGCGCCAATGGGCCTTAAGCAGACCGGCGCGTTGACGACCCCGGAGATTCCGCAGCCCGTTTTGCACGCATTCAGCTCCGAGCGCCGCGAGGTGCTTGGAATTAAACCCGGCGCGCCGTTCTACGAGGAGGCGACATTTTGGAATCCGTCGTGGACCACTGCCGAAGGCGCCGTCGAGACGACCGATATCGCGGACCTCGCCGTGTCGATTGAGGCCGTCGCGACAGGAAAGCTCTTATCGCCGGCGTCGTCCACCGCGCAGATCGTTCCAAGCCTTATCGGATTCGGCCACACCCAAGCCGGCTGTTCCGCGTGCGGCGAAAACACTGCGGCGTTCAACTACGGCCTGGGCGTGATCCTCACCGGCCCATGGATCACCCAGTCGCTGGGCTTCGCCGGCGCCTCGGGCGTTGCGGGCTACCTGCCCGCGCAGAAGCTGACGATAGCGGTGGAAGCGACGAACGGCCCCGGCGCCTACGATGACAAAGGCAACGTCGGACTCGGCGCCGTCGCCCTCTTTCGTGCGGTCGCGCAAGCGCTCGCACCGAATACGGTGCCGGCTTCTCGCTAACCGTGCTTCACTCGTAGTCCGGAGCGAAGTAGTCGCTGTCGAATTTACGGTGTATGAAGAATTGGGCCGGGTGCGGCGCTTTGATCGCGACGAACGGACGAGGCGTCTGCGTAAAGTCGAAACAGTCGCCGGCAGGCGAAGTTGCGCGCTTGTCGGCCGCGGCAAGTTGGTCGAGACCGTAGAGATCTTCGGCAAAACGTAAGACGCTGGTCGTTTCGTATTGCACGTGCGAGACGCGGTTCTTCTTGGCGTAGGGGGAGATTACTAAGAGCGGAATGCGAAAGCCATTCCCGTCGTAATCCTCGAACGGCGGCTTGACCGGATCGTAGAAGCCTCCCCAATCGTCCCACTGGATGAAGATCGCCGTTGAGTCCCAGAATTTGCTTTGACCGACGGTGTTGACGAGGGCCGATACCCACGAGGGACCGAAGCCGCCGCCGCACTCAAGGTGATCGGACTCCGCGCATTGGGGCGTGATCCACGTGAAGTTCGCGAGTTTGCCCGCGCGCACGTCGGTGATAAACCTCCAGTTCGGCGATATGACGTCTTTCTTCCAATCGGGACCGTTGAAGATATGCCTGACCGCCTGATAGCCGGACCACGTCCCGCCGTTGCCGCCCCGGTCGTTGCCGTACCGCGCTGCGTAGAACCGCCACGACAGCTTCGCCTTGTCGAGTTCGTCGCCAAGCGTCGTGTAATCGAAACAGGCTTGCTGATAGCCGCCGTAAAGATTGCGATTCTGGGTGATCGTATCCACCACGTCGCTCGAGCCTCCCGCACAGCCCCACAGTAGCGAGTCGGGCAGATTGACGCTCGACTGCGCTTGCGCGGCGATTACGTACTGATGCGAGACAAAGCTCTCGTCGAGGTGCGACTGGAACATGTTGTCGGCGACGACCCACTCATGCGCCATGTCGAAGTATGGCTTCGACTCGCTATGCGGTACGTAGACGTACTGCGGATTGGAGGGTCCGCCGTACGATGACTCTTCGTTGAAGCCGTTCATCTGGCAATCGGTTCCGGGGAGGCTTCCGGTTCCGTTGCAGGCGGCAAACATCGACTGGGCGGAGTGATCGATCTCGTAAACGGTTTCCAGAGACTCAGGTTGCAGGGTGATCGTCTGCCCGGACGAGTTCTTCCCCGTGGGAACGGTATTCGCGCCGGGATAACCTTGGAAGAGATTATTGAAGCTACGATTCTCCTGAACGATGTAGACGACGTGCGTGATCTTCCCAGCACCGCTGGCGCTGAGGCTTCGCAAAACAGCGTCGCTGCGCATGGATGGCAAGTCGCCGATCGAGCCGAAGGAAGTTTGGCCGCCGGATGCGCACCCGGCAAATGCGAAGAGCGAGAGAATTGTTACGTAGCGACGTGTCATGGCGTCCGCTTCCGCGGTGGCGCCCCGCTTGCCTGCGGAGATCAGATCGGAGCAGCATGGCGTCTCCTCTCAGTTAAAACGTCAGTCTGCCACGACCGATTTCATAATCGGCCATGCCGTAATAGATGTCGAACGTACGCTCGTCGCGCCGGTCGATTCCAGTCGGAAAGACGACCTGCTCGACGGTCCCGTGGAGCTCTCCGGAAGTTTCGGGAACGAACAGCGGTTCGGGCGAACGATAAATTATGTGGTCAAGGTGGGTCGCATCGTGAAGGATCAGCCCGCCGCAATAGCGCAGCCGCGTCGCGCCCGTGGGGTGGGCGACCTCGTCCACGCCGTGAATGACTGCGAGCCAGCCTTCCGCGATCCGTACCGGTGGTGCTCCGCCGCCAACCTTAATCGCCCCCCATGTTGCGGGCGGCAGCGAGACCGGGTGCGATTCGCTAACCGTGCAGAGTGCGGCAATGTTGGCCTTCACCGCAGCCAGCGATACGTAGCCAATCGAAATGCCTTCACGCTGCTTTTCCGGCAGGGCCGCCAGCGCGGCGACTGCGCTTTCGCCTCCGCGTACCGAAATCGGTAGCGTCGGACGGTGATAGAACGCCAGCGACTCCACACCGCTGGGCGACACGACCGGCTCGGGAAAGAACGCCGCATCCTTGTCGGCGAACGGAGCCTCGCTCCGGCCGAAGCGAAGCAACCCCAGGCGCTGCCAATGCAGGGCATCTTCCGACACGGCGACGGCGACCTCGGGCCCGCGCCGACCCAAGGCTACATACGCCATCACGTACGTGTCGAGTGCGGCAACAAATGTGATGCGGGGATCCTCGCAGCCGTACCCCCCTGGCTGCGCGCGCAACTCGTAAGGGGCGGCCGGCTGGAGCACGTAGCCGCACGGTTTGACTTCGAGCACGCCGTCGGGGCGTTCTTCGGTTCCGAATGAGCCGATGCGCGAAATGTTTCCAGGCGCAACCATGCGCGGATAGAGTTGCAGCGTACCATTGCGCAGTCGCGTACAGGCCGGGTTCAATACCCCGAGGCGCTCGTCGATCGCAGCGCTTGGTTTCAAAACCATACCCAATCGCTCGAAGCGTGGGCGGAGCAAAACCTTATCGGCCCCAGCCACTCACACCCAAGGCTTCCGATCCCAGGCTGCCGGGCGTACGGTAATCGGCCCGAGCCGGGATAACTGGGCCGCCGACGCGGGCGGGGCCGCGGGAGGGCGTTGGCGCAACCGTGAAGATAATCCGATGCAGCCTTCAGAGCACACCCACGAGCATACCCATGCGGACGGAAGCGAACACGCGCACGCGCACGGGCACGGCGACCCCGAACACCATCACGAACACGACGCCCACGAACACGAGCATATGCATGCCGATGGAACGAAGCACAGTCATTCGCATGGCCACGCCGGAAGCGA
>Ga0182018_10003372_pt1 | contig 14467 bp, 11 predicted proteins | sample 812P2MmetaG_FD_120490 | JGI IMG/M metagenome (GOLD analysis project Ga0182018, IMG submission 120490) | Permafrost microbial communities from Stordalen Mire, Sweden - 812P2M metaG | ecosystem: Environmental > Terrestrial > Soil > Wetlands > Permafrost | place: Sweden: Stordalen | collected...
GGCCAGCGATCCGCGCCGGCCGGTCGTCACCGCCGAGCTCGGGTACGGAAGCTCGCCGGTCATCGCCGTCACCGACTACATGCGCGCGGTGCCCGACCAGGTGGCCCGTTGGGTGCGCCGACCCTTCGTGTCGCTCGGCACCGATGGCTTCGGGCGCTCCGACGCCCGGCCCGCGCTGCGCCACCACTTCGAGGTCGATGCCGGCCATGTCGTGGTGGCGGTGCTGTCGTCGCTTGCCCGTACCGGCGAGGCCACCTCCGACGAGGTCACCGACGCGATAGACCGCTTCGACATCGACCCCGAGGCCGCTGAGCCGTTCACCTGCTGAGGCGCCAAACCTCTGGCCTGGTCGGCTAAGCCGCGACTCGGAGTCAGAATGGGGGACGATCACTCGGCACGATGACAAGGAGGGTCGAACTTCCGATCAGCCTGATCTGAGTGGCGACGCTAAAGGGCCATGCGCCCCCGGCCGGTCACGGGTGGTAGGTCGAACGTCGACACGACACCGGGTTGGTGCCGACAAAGGAGTGGAATGGCGTTCACCACCCGCATCGCCGTGATGTTGAAGCCGCCGGCGAGGCGATCGTTGCCTTCCCGGAAGTTGAACTCGCAGTCGAGCCTGGGCGATCCATCGAGGACAACTCGGTAGGCATCACCGGCGAGGCCACGAGGCCAATCGGGGGCCTGGTCCTCGCGTGTACGGGTGACGTGCTCCACGGCAATTTTCGTCGCGCCCTTCACGACGCCGGCGATCTCGAAGCGTAACGCAGCGATGGTTCCGGCCTCGATGCGTCGGCCCTGGTACTCGAAGCCCTCATCAGCGGGTAACAGCTCGAAGTTGGTCTCAATGCCATCGAGCGCGACACCGAGCTGCTCGGCGATCGACGTGATGACGCCTGACCAGTTGCGAAGCCCGGCCGGGTCAACCATCGGTGGGGGTGTCTCGAGTGGATTCCCGAAGCCGAAGATGTCGAAGGCAACCTCGTCGCTCTGGCCACCCGATTCGTACACGGCGAGCTCGTAGATGCGAATGGAGTCGATCCGCTGGGAGCAGCCGCTCAGGATCACCGGCAGGTAGTCGCTGAAGAATCCGGGCTCGATGCCCGTGGACAGGAGGGTGGCTCCGCCCTTCTGAGCAGAGGCCTCAAGCCGCTCGAGGACGTCGGCACGCGCCGTTCCTGGATGGATCAGGGCGCCAAACGAGGTCGTAGCCACGTTCGTGCCGGCCTCCAGGATCCGGCTCAGCTCACCGATCGCGTCCCGAAGGCGGCCCTGTGTCGTCGCCATGTAGGAGAAGGCGTCGGCACCGAGGGCGATAGCCGCGTCGATATCCTGCGTGGCGACTACTCCGACCGTGTCGAGACCCACGAGCTCTCCGGCATCTTTTCCTGCCTTGACATCGCTGTGTACCACGAGCCCGACGAGTTCGAGCTCGGGATGGCTGAGAATGCCTCGGAGAGCGTTTCGGCCAGCGAATCCGGTGCCGTAGTGGACCACCCGATACGTCATGGGAACCTCGCTTGTTGAATCAGGTAGGCGGTGCCGCAGAACAGGAGCGCGTCGATGTCGACGGGCTCTTTGTTCGTGCATTATGGGTCTACCGAACGGAAGCTCCAGAAAGTGGTGCGTAGACCCTGATGAGGGACGCCGAATGACGCGGAAGCCCCGGTTAAGCAAGCCCGTCAGAACGACAAGCGCCGTCCAGTCACCTCGGCGGGCTGGCTCCAGGGGTCCGGGTGACTAGCAACAACGGGACGCCGCAGTCCCAGCCCCAGGACCGGGAGCCAGCCGAACGCCCGCAAGGTCCAGATCGCTTTATTGGCATCGCTCAGATCAGGATCGAATGGGCTCGCCTCGAGGGCTGACGACGTACCACAGACCGCCAAGATTGTTGAGACCCTGGCCGGTTGCTTGGCCGGGGCTCGCGTCATTGGCCCACCGATAGAGCGGCCAGCCGTTGTAGGTGACCTGTCTTCCGACATCGGAACGGATGGTGGTGCCGAGCAAGGAGGACCTCACTCCGCGACCGGCCAAAGGTGCAGTCTTTCCCTTAGGTAGGAGGAGTGGCGGCCACGCCACCGCACAGATGTCCGAACATCTGGAGTGCGATGAGTGCTTGTCGGGTAAGAAGAGATACAAGGTCAAACCCTTCCCATCCACTAGGACAGTGCCGAGTCCGCTCACCTCACCGGTGGTGACCTCGTAGGTCGGGTCGTGTGATCGGGTGGCGGGATGAGCGCTCGATATTGGTCCGCCACACGTGACCATCCCGATTGTGAATCCCCCGCATATCGCGATGATGCCTAAACGCGCTCGCCACCCCGACCGCGCTTTGACGGGCCCCGTTATTCGAGATTGTCGGATAGAGGTCAGCATTTTTCACCCCCGCGTGGCATCGGTCGCCAGTTGAGTCCGGCGTTTATCGTTGAATGGCGAGGTGCTCTTCACGCCAGCTTGATCCGCCGACACGGCCATGTCGACCCGGGCCAGCTCGAGAGAGACCACCAGGTATCAGCCCACATTGCGATTACCGGCGAGAGCCGATTAGGTCGCGGCGTGGCTGATTGGGCACACCGTCGTTTCATAGAGCCAGGGGCAATCCAACGGGGCTGTCCGAGGAGCAGACCGACGTCTAGGCGGTATGGCGGATCGCGGCCGAGGAGGAGCCACCTGTGAGGTCGTTGTCGTGCCCTTCACTTGTGCTTGAGTCAGTCATCGTCATCAGCTGGCCGTCGTGGCTCACTGGTGGCGTTCCCTAAGTGGTGCCCGTAGGAGCGCAAGAGCAAGCAATGACGAGCAGCTCCGCCATGGGCGCGACGAATGGCCCGATCGTCAAGACCCCCACGACGCTGACAACACCCACAAGAGCGACCACGATCCATGCCAATACTCCGGCCCGGGGGTGTTCATTTCTTCCGCCGCCATCGCAGGGCCAATGCGACTACCCCCACCGCCAGCAGCGGAAGAGCCAGCACGACGAGCAATCGCAGCCCGTTGACCTCAACCCGCGTGGCGGTCGTCAACTGCGTCGTCGACGAAGAGGAGATTGAGTTGCAGGAGGGGGCAACTACTCCCACAATGAGGAGTCCGACCGCCCAAGTCGACGCGATGACCATCAGCGTCGTGGTCACCGGGTCCGAATGTGAAGTCGAGGTTCCCACTCGAGGAACCTTGCACTCGGCTCTCGCCTTCAACCGCAGGAGTCGATACAATTTCGGCGGCTCCCTGTCCCCCAGTGGTCCCCACGTTCTCCCCGCTGACTAGAGAGTTCGCCGGCGAACTCCCCGCCATGCCAGGCGGCCCAAGACCGCAAGTGCCGCCAGGCAAAGCAGAACAAAGAGAGCCGGCCCGGCGATGCGGATCAGTCCATCAAAAGCGGCGGCGAAGCCGCTGACCGCCCCGTGCCACGCGCTGGCGATCCCTGATCGTCCGTGGTGGACCGGAGCGGGATGGCCGCCCCGCTCCAACACCGACACCACCAAGGTGCCGTAGGTCGTCTCGCTGTCCAGAACCTGCAGCTGGCCCTGAAGCTGCTCGATCTGAGTCTGAAGAGTGTCGAGCTGAGCCTGGACCGCGAGGATGTCGCTGATCGAGGTGGCCTTGGACATGATCGTGAGGTACTGGTCGCGACTTGCTTCCAGCGCCGCGATGCGGGCTTGGAGATCCACGTACTGTCCGGTTACGTCGATTCCCCTGGTGGTCAGAGCGGTCACCTTGCCAAAGGTCTGTGCCTGTGCGACCACCGGCCCGAAACTGGCCTCGGGGACCTGGAGGGTGATGCTGCCGGAGGACAGGGGGGTTGAGGCTCCGTCTCCGAACTGTGTTTGGGTACTGGCGACGAACCCCCCTTCAGCGGTGGCCAGGTTCGTCAACCTCGTCAACACGAGCTCGAGCTGGCCCCTGCCGACGGTGAGATCCACCGAACCGGTCTCCTCCACCTTCGAAGACCCCCCCACGGCTCCGGTCGGCAGGGCCGGTGCCGTCGATGAGCCCAGCGGTCCAGCCTCGACGGTCCCGTTGGTCGCAGATCCGAGTTTGCTTGGAGTTGCCGAGCGAAGAGGCGGCCGGGTCGGGGCGGTCGGCGTCGGCGAGACGGCAAGGTGGGACGTCTTTGAGCCACTGAGCGTCGTGGCGGCGGCCACCGAGATGCAGATGACCGCGATCGCCGCGACGGCCACCAGCACCCGTCGTGGTGGGCGCCGCTGCTGCCACGTCCCGTCGACTATGCCGTTCTCGAACTGTTTGGCGGCCCCGGTAACGTCGACGCCGTCATCGGGGCGACGCCTAAAGCGGCGCGCAGCTCGCGGACGGGCATCGAGACGCTGCGCCACCACCAGAATCTGGTCGACTGCGCGGTCCGGTACCGCGATCGAATCGGCGGCGCCCTGGAGGGCCGCGCGGAGCGCCTCCTCGTCGATCATGGTCATAGAAAGACCTCCTTGGCGGCATCGTTGTCGTCGACCATCGACGCCCGAAGCTCAGGGTTCGCGGCCAAACGGCGCCCGGCCTCATGCAGCCGGGATTTCACCGTTCCCGGCCGACGGCCGACGGCGACGGCGATCTCACGCTCGCTCAGATCGGCGTAGTAGCGCAGTACAACAACGACCCGGAGGTGCATCGGGAGGTCGCAGAGGGCGCGGAGCGCGCCCCGGGATAGCTCGGCTCGCCATGCGTCGTCCTCGGGCGAGATAACCGTCGACACGACGTCCTCCAATCCCGAGGTATCCGCCCTGTGTTCTCGGTGCGGTACCTCCTGGCGAAGCTTCGACCAGCACGTGTTGACGACGACGCGGTACAGCCAGGGCGCGACGTTCGATCCTGCCCCGAGCGACGCCCGAAACCTCCAGGCTCGGAGAAACGCCTCTTGGACGGCCTCCTCGGCGTCGGCACGATTGCCCAGGAGCAGGCACGCAGTGCGGAAGGACTGCGGATAGCTCGCTTCGAGCCAACCGGCGAGGTCCTCCCCATCCTTCCGACCGTGAGCCATCAGCCACCGTCTCCTCTTAACGTGTAAGACGCAGCGGCAGCCAAAAGGGTTCGCGGTTGGGACTCATTTCCTCCGCTTGTGCAGTCCTTACGGTGTCGGAGTGCTAGGACGCCGAGGTGGCGGAACCGAGCGGACTATGTTCGAACCCCTCCGGGGCTCTCTACAAGTGCTTCTTGAACCCTCTAAGGAAAGAGGGATGGGATCCAAGGGCCGCTTGCTATGGGCCGAAGCCGGGTCGCACCGGGATCCAGTGTTGTGTGTACTCTTCCTGCCCATGACCCGAACGGTGATCTGTGTTTCTCATGCGACTGGCGCCGGAGGGACCGACTTGGGTCGTCTCGTAGCTGACAAGCTGGGTTTCCGTCTGATCGACGAGGAAATCGTCGCTCGGGCAGCCGAGAGCCAGGACGTGCACGTCGACGACCTGGCCGACGTCGAGCGACGCAAGTCGCTCCTCACCCGGATCCTAAGTGAGGCGGCAATCGGCGCAGCCATGGGAGCCCCCGGGGCCGCGATGATCTACACACCCGAACCCCAACCCGACAAGAATTCGCTGCGGGCGCTGATCCGTCAAGCGATCAACGAGACGGCCGATGAAGGCAACGTCGTGATTGTGTCGCATGCGGCGTCGTACGCGATCGCCAATCGCGAGAACGTCCTTCGTGTGTTGGTCACCGCCTCTCCCGAGACCCGAATTCGTCGAATCGTCGACGCGAATGGTCTTGACGAGAAGCAGGCAACAAAGTCGATCGGGACAAACGACGCAGGCCGAGCGGACTACCTCAAACGGTTCTACGGCATCGCGCGCGAGTTGCCAACGCACTACGACCTGGTGATCAACACCGATCGGATTCCTGCCGATCAGTGGTCCGAACTCGTGGTGAACGCGGCGGCGCTGTAGCGACGTCGGCCTGGAACCGCCGGTTCTTCCGGCGCAGCTCGGCCAGTTCCTTGCGCGCCTCGCCGGTCAGCCCGTCCCGTTCGCCGGCGTCGGCCTGCTTGACCTACTCGCGCACAGTCCCCTGGAAGGGTTAACTCGTCATCAGGGAAAGCGCCCGGGTTGCCTTGCCGGACCGGGGTGGCTGATTGTCTCATCAGCCACTCGGCGGCGCACTGCCGGAGCCGACGGCACCCGAGGTCATCCATGCGCTCGAAAGTCGCATGGCGAGTAGTTTCTGGTCGACCAGCCCAAACCTGGAAGGGTGAAATGGTTAGGGGGGAGCGCGCTCGCCCAATTGCAGGAGCGGGTCGAACCCAATGTCTCGTCTCGGGTCGTGGCCCCAGGGGTCTTCCACCGAGTGGTCCCACCGCGCGCCGACCTGGAACCCGAGATATCCCCTCATGGGGAAGCACTCCTGCCCTTCCAGACTGGGCCACCGCCATGGCTGGAGAGCAATACATTTCGGCTGCGTCCGCTGCCCAGGACTCTCCGTTCCTAAGAAGATCGCCCAGCTGCTGATCGCTACGACCATCTTGGGGTTTCGGTTCCCGGAACGCAGGGTTGATCGCGAAGACCTTGAACCGGGTCTCAGCCGGGGTACGCCGCTGCAGCGAGGGCGAGGATCTCCTGGCGGTCTGCGGCCAAGATGAATCCGTGGCCGATCGCGTCTTCGAGCGAGGCGATGAACTGCTCGAGGTAACCATCCTTCCCACCGGGGTAGGCGGCGGCGAGGGTTTCGGCGTCGAACGGCTCGGTCTTGCCGAACAAGAAGGCGAACGTTTCGCCTGAGCCTCCGAGGCCCGAAAGCCTGGCGGTCGGAACATCAACCCAGGGCGTGCGGATTCCGCCCCTCGCGATCCCTTGCTCGTCGAGCACCAGCTGATTGGCATCGGTCATCTCCAGGCGGGCCGCGGCGGGCGGGGGCGGACCACCCGCCACCCACGCCACGAGGTGCTCGAAGGCCGCCTGGCCCACAAAGTGCTGTTGGGGCCCGGCGTTGATCGGCACATCGGTGTTCCCGATCATCAGCTCGGTGGTGGGTCGCAGGAGCTCGGCAAACTGTTCGGCGCCGAGCGACCCGTCGTCTTGGCCGCTGGCCACGAGGAGGTATGTGTCGGCGTGCGCTGCGCCGGCGAGCTCCCACAGACGCAAGTGCGGGCCATCGGGTTGCGCTGCCAGGCCACCTCCTAACAGCACGACGTCGGTCTCGCTCTGGAGCACCAGCACCGGGACGCGGACGTCATCGCGGATCCGCTCGGGGTTACTGAGCAAGTCGAGGGTGCGTGCGTTGGTATCTCCGCCCGATGCCAGGCGGAACCCGTCGAGCCCCGCACCGTTGGCACCCCGGCCGTGCACAAAGAACCCATCGAACACACAGGCCTCGGGATCGACCGCGTTGATGTAGGTGACGAGGAAGGCGGCGGACTGGGACTCGCCAAGCGCGACCAAGCGCTCGGGCACCAGGCCACCGAGCGGGGACCCAGCACCGGGGGATCGGAGTACGGAGGCCACCTGCGTGAAGATGTCGAAGGACCACGAGTCGCCCGGATGCTCGAGTACCTGGTAGCGCTCGGGCACCGCTTTCTTCAGGTGCATCCCCTCGACCAGGCCGCCGCCGTCGATGCCCGCCTTCTGAGCCGAGACCCCCACCCAGGAATGGCCGCGGGCAACGAGGTCGCGGTGAAGTAGTCCCCAGTCGGGACCGGCGTCGACGCCCCCCGAAACGTTGTGCCACTCGACGGCGACGGTCCCGCTGAAGCGACCAGGGTCGATCGGACGCCGCACGATGAATCGGCTGACGTAGGGCGCCCGCTCGTCCTCTTTGATCGACCAGCGCCCGTCGCTGGTCCTTGCACCGTTGAGTGCGTATGAGACGGCCGTTCCTTCGATGAGGAATTCCTTTTCCTCATACCCGAGTGCCGCGAGATCGTAGGCTCCGGCCGGAAACGGAACGGTGCCGTCGATGCGGCGGAGCCGAGGGTCTTCCTTTGCCATCATTTGTTCCTCTCTTTCGAACCGGAGACGGCCATAACAGGCCCCTTGTGTAGACGACGAAATTTAGGTTCTCGCGGATCAAGCCCCCCGGGGCGGAACGGGGACGATGTGGCGCCGTTCAAACTTGCCTTCTCGCACTCGGCGCACCGAAGATCCCCGGGCCGCGTCGTTGAAGTTGAGCGGCCTCCGCGACAAGCCACCGAACTTGTCGTTTCTCTCGGTCGTGAGACCAGAGAGGCGCTCGCCTGGGTGCGGTTGGGGTTCGCACACGACCGGCTTCCTAGGAGGAGGCGACCGCGACCAGCTTGCCGCAGACCAGCTTGCCTCCGTTGGACACGACAAACTTCTTGCCTTTCAGCTGCGCGATGTAGGTGCACTCGGTCTTCGGAAGCATGCCCAGCGTTGCAAAGTGACCAAACGAGACCGGAGAGGGAAAGACTCCGTTCGCCGTGTAGTTGGTCACTTTGCGGAGCGCCGAGATGAACCCTTGACGGGTCGGATTCTTGCCGGCCAGCTCCAGCCCCTTGATCATGAGGTCAGTGGAGATGTACGAGCCGTACAAACCGAGGTCGGGGAGGCCCCCCGAGTATCCAGGGTCGTACTTCTTCAGATTGTTGATCATGTTCTTGGTGGCAGCATTGGGCTGGGTGAAGTTGAACCCGGCCACGACATAGGCATTTTGGAATTGCCGGTTGGCACCCACGTTGCTGATGACGTCCTGGCTGTACCCGGTGAAATAGATCTGCTTCACGTTCGCCGTGCCGCCTTGCTTGAGCGCCCCGGACAATGCGACGTCAGAGTTGTCTTCCATCGGAGCTTCGAGCCCGTTGCAGCCGGCTTGCTTGATCGCGAGCGCATCCGCAGTGAAGTCCAACGTCCCGTAGGGGACGTCGTAGTCGTCGTAACAGTTGGGATTCGCCACGCCAGCCGCCCCGGCCGCATACGCGCTGTTCTTGGCCGCTTGGGTGGCCGACGGCGAGATCCCGTAGGCCAGATTGGAAAGCTTGGTGACGCCGATCGACTTCATGAAGTTGCCGATATCGGTCCACGTGTAGAACTTCCCGCCAAAGGTCGTGTAAGCCGGCGGTCCCCAGGTGAACATGTTGCTGTAGGGCTGCTCGCCCCATTCGGGCCCGTCGAATTCGTCGCCAGTCACCGGTACCCCAGCCTTTTGGAGGGCAGGCGCTCCGGCAAAGGTGAACGCCGAGAAGTCGACGACGCCAAACGTGCTTCCGGCCAGCTCAGAAGCGTCCGTCGTGTCCGTGGTCAGGCTCGAAGCATCATCCTTCACCACCAGCTTGAGCTTGCGCCCGTCGACGCCCCCCGCCGCGTTCTGCTGATCAATGCGAGCCATCGCTCCGGCTGCCCCGTCGGCAAAGGTCGAGCTCGCCAGGCCGGTGAGTGACGTGATGTAGCCAATGCTGATCGTGCTTGACGTTACTCCCGGCGCGCTTGGCGTTAGGCCCGACGCTCCATTTGCTGCCGAGCTCAGACCCAGGGTCATCGTGATGACCGCTCCAAGCGATCCAAGTACAGCCGCAGATCTCCCCCGCATTTCTAACCCCTCCCCCTTGTTTTGTCTCTTGACCGTTGCCCACTGATCCGGCAACAACGCTGGAAACCTTCACCGATCTCGTTCGCGCTTTGTTTCAGCCGGCGATGCCGATGCCCTTCACCCGCAAGAACTCTTCAATCCCGTGGCGCCCACCCTCTTTGCCGAGGCCGCTCAGGCCGATGCCCCCGAAGGGCCGGTTGGCAAAGAGGTTCGGTGCTCCATTGATCATCACCTCGCCGGTGACCAGTTCTTCGGCGACCCGAAGAGCCCGCCTGAGGTCAGCGGTCTGTATGTAGCCCGAAAGGCCGTACTGCGTGTTGTTGGCGATCTCGATGGCATCTGCTTCGGTGTCGAACGGAGTGATGGCCAGTACCGGGCCGAAGACCTCGGTCTGGGCCAGCTCGGAGTCGGGGCCGACGTCGGCGAACACGGTCGGTTCGAGGTAGAAGCCGTCGGCCAGGTCGCCACCCAGGCGCTTCCCCCCGGTGACCAGGCGAGCGCCGTCGGCCTTGGCCCGATCGATCATGCTGAGGATGCGATGGAGGGCGGCCTCGTTCACGACCGGCCCCGCCGTCACACCGGGCTCGAATGGGTCGCCGATGACAAGGGACTCGGCCACTGCCTTCACCCGGGCCACCACTTCGGCATACACACCCTGTTGCACGAGCATGCGGGTGGGGAACGCGCAACCCTGACCCGACATCAATCCGCACGCCATGATCGTCCCGAGTGCGCAGGCGGCGTCGAGATCGGCGTCTTCGAAGATGATGTTGGCCGACTTGCCGCCGAGCTCGAGCACCGCCGGCTTCATCGAATCGGCGCAGGCGTGAAGGATCCGGCGGGCGGTGGCCGGGCCGCCGGTGAAGGTCACCTTCTTCACGAGGGGGTGGGTCACCAGGGCCTCGCCGGCCTCGGGGGCACCGGGCAAGATGTTGATCACGCCCGGGGGGAAGCCTGCCTCGGCGACGAGGTCCATGAACAGTTCGCCGGTAAACGGGGTCAGCTCCGACGGCTTGACCACCACCGTGTTGCCGGCGGCCACGGCCGCCGGGACCTTCATGGCCAAGGAGATGAGCGGACCATTCCAAGTGATGATGATCCCGATGACGCCGTAGGGCTGGCCCAGTGTGTAACTGAAACTCCCAGTGTCGACCAACGAGCCGACCACGTCGCTCGAGAGCTTGTCGCACCAGCCGGCGTAGTAGCGGGTCCACTCGGCCGAGATGATCGACATGCCTCCTCCGGCGTTGGGCATGCCGTTGTCCAGCGTGCCGAGACGAGCGAACTCCTCCGCTCGCTGTTCGATCAGGTCGGCGAGGCGAAACAGGAGCTGACGGCGCCCGGATGGCGGAACCTTGCGCCAGGCCTGGAAGGCTTCGTGGGCAGTCTCGACTGCCTGATCAACCTCTGTTTTGCCGGCCAGCGGGATGATGGCATCGACCTTGGCATTGCACGGGTTGACATGGCCGTGCGTCCCTCCCGATCCGGTTGGCAAGCGTTGATCGCCAAAGCGCAGATGCACCTGCGGCGGAGTGCGGTCGACGGCGGTCTGGGTCATGGAGTCCCCCTCTGGGTTCTGGTTCACTGCTCAGCGGACGCTGAAGCCGGCGTCGATGGGGAGCGAGACACCGGTGATGTACCTCGCCTGGTCCGAGACGAGGAAAATGACGGTGTCGGAGATGTCGTTGGCCTCGAGGATGTCGACCGGTAGCGCGTTCTGCATCGCCGAGATGGTGTTGGCCTCGCCGGCCATCGCCTCGGCCTGGAGCGCCGCCATCGCCTCGTTCATGGTCATCCCCGAGAGCACGCCGGTCGGGTGGATGACGTTGACCCGAATCGAGTGCTGGGCCAGCTCCGCGGCCAGCTGGATGCCGATGCCACGCAATGCCCACTTCGACGCCGTGTAGGCCATCCCCGCTGCGTCGGTGCTGGCGGTCGGCCGCGTGCCGGCCGTCGATCCGGTGAGGATGATCGAGCCGCCGCGCCCGCCGGCGATCATGTGCGGGATGGCGGCCCGGAGCAGGTGGTAGCCGCCGGTCAGGTTGGTCTCGAGGGTGTCCTTCCAGGTTTGGACCTCCAACTCCTCCGGTGTCTTGCCCAGCCGCACGATCCCGGCGTTCGAGAGCACGATGTCGATCCGGCCGAACTGCCCATATCCAGCGTCGACGGCGTCCTTGGTCGCTTCGGCGTCTCTGAGGTCGCAGACCGAAGCCTGCATTTTTCCCCCCTCGGCCTCGACCAGGCTGACCGTCTCGTCGAGGTCGGCCTTCGATGCGTTCGGGTACGTCATCGTCGAGATGTCCTCGCAGATGTCGAGACCGATGATGTTGGCACCTTCACGGGCCAGCCGAACAGCGTGACTCCGGCCCTGTCCTCGTGCAACACCGCTGATGACGGCGACCTTGCCTTCGGCGATTCCCATCGCTTCCCCCTTCTGGCGACCTTGTCGCACCTTGCGACCAAGGCGAACTAATCGGCGTGGTAGCCGGTGTCATGTAGTTCGGCCAAGCGGAACGGACGCGCTCTCAAAGCACCCCTTGTCCACGATCACGGGAGAACGCCGGGAACCCCCGCTCGGTAACGAACTCCCTCCGTCGTCTTTCGGAACGGGCCCCTGGGGAGATACTACGAGTAAATAGTGGCCTATTTCAAGCGGTTGGGATCAGGACCTAAAATGGTCCCCAACCAGTAGCTCGATTTGTACAACGACGTCCCAGCCAGAAACGGTGGCCGAGGAGGTCAGGCAAGACCGGGCATGCGCCAAGGGAACACGTCGACCACTGTGGCGTCAGGGAGAAGTGTCTGCAGGCCCTCGGCGATGGCATCGGCTTCCTGCTTGTATGTCCGGCAGGCGGCCTTGTTGCGACCCGCGGCAACGTGCTTGACGACGATGCGCAAGGCGCGGACGATTCGTTGCTGAACATCGGTCTCGGCGTAGCTCAGCAATGCATCGGCGGTGGCAAGCTCTGACGCGATCACCTCGCTCAGTGCCGAGATCAACAGGTGCTGTGTCGCGTTACCGGCCCTTTGGACCAGCTCCTCGGCGACTTCGGTCAGCCCAACGGAGTAATCCGATCGGCCCCCGACCTTCGCCTCGAGTAGGTCGATCGCCGCTCCGATGGCGGCAATCGAATCTGCATCCGGGTTCTGAGCGAGCCGCTCGATCGCTGTGAGGACCAGATCACAATGAGAGGTCCAGACGTCGAGAATCGACACCGCCTGCAGTTGGAGGTGGACGCCGACCGCCTGGGAAACAGTGACGATCGAAGGACGCGTGACCTTCGATCCGCCCCCGACCCCACGGCGCACACTGACGAGACCCTCCATCTCAAGGATGCGCAGCGCTTCGCGCACGACCGACTTGGAGACCCCGAGTTGCTCGATTAGGGCGCTCTCAACCGGGAGGGCATCGCCGGGAGCGAGCTCGCCACGGACGATGCGCTCGCGCAGCCCTGCAGCGATCAAGAACCCGGTTTTCATGGCCGGCATATGTGGACCGGGTGTGCTCCACTCGACAGCGGCCTCTGTTGGTCTGTGTCCCTTACCTGCCACACCCAGATCATTGCGTCACCCAGCTCGCGGGGATCTCTATGTCCTTGCACCTGCCAATTCTCGACGATCGGCCGCGATATCGCGAATTCCAAACCGGGATTTCTTCCAGCGACTCCTCGGGCCGAGGCTGATGAACGCCAGCTATCAGCCACCGGCTAGGAGCCCGAGCGGGAGACTCCACGCGGCCAGTCGCCGCCAAGACCGCAGAATCCGACGACCAGGTACACTCCAGAATGTGCCAAAATCCCAGGTAGTGAGGCTGTGTCTCGCACAAGATGCTGAGGCGGATGCCCTCCTTTCGGAGAACCCGTTCTCTTTACTAGTAGGCATGGTGTTGGACCAGCAGGTCCCGCTCGAATGGGCGTTTCGCGCCCCCAAGGAACTGGCGCGCCGCGTCGGTGCGCCGCTCGACGCATCGACCCTGGCCGCCATGGACCCCGAGAAGCTGACCGCCCTGTTCGCCGCCAAACCGTCGCTGCACCGCTATCCCGCCTCCATGGCCAAGCGGGTCCAGGCGCTGGCGGCCGACCTGGCCGAGAACTACCGGGGCGATGCCGCCGGCGTCTGGAAGGACGCGGCAAGTGGGAAGGAACTGCTCGCCCGCGTGAAGGCCCTCCCGGGGTTCGGCGACCAGAAGGCGCGCATCTTCGTCGCGCTGCTCGGCAAGCAGTTCGGCGTCCACCCCGACGGCTGGGCCGAAGTCAGCGCCCCCTACGGCGAGACCGGGTCGTTCCGGTCGATCGCCGACATCGTCGACGAGGCCAGCCTGGTCAAGGTGCGCGAGTACAAAAAGGCGATGAAGGCGGCCGCCAAGTCGTCCAAATGACGACCCTCGAGGGCCGGCGCCTCTATCTCTGCACGCCCGACCGGAGCGACCTGGCCAGCTTCGTCGAGTCCTGCATCCGCGGCGGAGTCGACGTGGTCCAGCTACGGGACAAGGCCCTCGAGGCCCGGCCGCTTCTCGCACGGGCCAGGCTCGTCGGGGAGGTGTGCTCCGCCCACGCCGTCCCGTTCATCTTGAACGACCGACCGGATCTCGCCTTGGAGGCCGGAGCCGACGGCGTCCACCTCGGCCAGGACGACGCTCCCTGCGCGCTGGCGCGACGGCTCCTCGGTCCCGACGCGATCATCGGGCACTCCACTCACTCGCCGGCCGACCTGGACGGCGCGCTCGGAGAGCCGATCGACTACCTCTCAGCCGGGCCGGTGGTCCCGACGGCGACCCACCCCGACCGGGCCCCGACGGGCATCGGATACCTCTCGCTCGCCGTCGAGCGCTCCCCGTGGCCGGTCTTCGTCACCGGAGGCGTCACCCCCGACACTGTGCCCGGACTGGTCGCAGCGGGGGGCCGACACTTCGTCATGGTGCGCTGGCTCACCGAGTCCTCCGACCCCGAGGCGGCCGCTCGTGCGGTCGCCGACGCGGTGGCTTTGGCAC
>Ga0182018_10003373_pt1 | contig 14461 bp, 11 predicted proteins | sample 812P2MmetaG_FD_120490 | JGI IMG/M metagenome (GOLD analysis project Ga0182018, IMG submission 120490) | Permafrost microbial communities from Stordalen Mire, Sweden - 812P2M metaG | ecosystem: Environmental > Terrestrial > Soil > Wetlands > Permafrost | place: Sweden: Stordalen | collected...
AGTGTGGTCAAAAACGCATGGAATCGCTGCGCGACTGTTCGCGGGTGATCAAGGCAGGAGAGGCGAGCAGTTCGACGGGCGGCGGCAAGCCTGCCAGTGCACATAGCGGCGGACTATGGGAACCTGCGACCGGAATTATTCGAGGCGGGTGGAGACGGCCGTTCACTTATAAGTTCCACACCGGCCAGAATTCGCCATTCGGGTGCACCGAAGTGTTGGACAAGTCCGTGGCCGATGCCCACCTTGATCCGCGGATGCGGTCTATCGCTGGTTCGTTCTAGTCGTCCGGTCAAAAGGCCCTCAAAACCGGTCTGCCCGTTGGAGGAGGAACGAACCGCCGTTTCGCCAAAGAACTCCGGCCCGACGACCACAGCCCAACCACTGCGAACAGAAAACCTGCGACCCGCGCTCACGCCGAAGAGCAACTCATTGCCATCGGGACTACCGGGCAGGAGCAATCCTTCGGCGGGCCGGATGTGCAGACCGAGCTGGCCCGCATACGAAAAGCGGCCGATGTCGCCGGCGGGGAGAAGCCGGAACATCCCGCGATATCTGCCGTCCGACACGTAGTCCGGCCGATTGCCGGAAGGGATGATGAGTTGCGCACCCGCGCCCAAACGAAACGAACTCCCCGGCTTTCCGAGCAGGCGCGTGTCGAAGCCGACGCGAGAATCGGAGATGGTATCGGGATTCTGGGCGATATTCAGGGAAGGTGCGGTCACTGGAAACGGCCCAACCGTCCCGCTGTTTCCGGCGACCAGGAGGGGCACCGGAAGGTTGAGGTAGACCCGGTAGCGATCATAGGTGACGGCGACGCCAACGTCGACAAATGCTTCATTCGATACGAGTATGAGTCGCTGGGCGCCGTTCGAACTAGTGACCACAAGCGGATTCCGTGAATAGCCGGTGGTGAGCGATATTGCGCCTCCCAATCCGCCGCTTATGTTGACGTCGTCCATGACGAACCACCCGCCGCCCGGGGCCGACGGATAGAAACGCTCGACTGCAAACCCCTGCGTCTGTTGCTGCGCATAGGCGAGCGGGGGCCAGGCGCTCAAAACAAGGAGTTCGGCGGCGAACGCAGTGAACGCGGAGATGCGGTTACGAGGCCATTCAAAATTCGCCATGTATCCTCACGCTAAAGATGTTGACCGGGCCGCGGTCGGCATTGAAGGCTGGATTTGTGACGTGCTGGAAGTCGCCCGTTAGCCAAAATGACTTCCGAATATTGACGCTGTAAAACACATCCAGGCTGCTTTCCATGGCAGCCTTGATGGCCCCGTCCCCGACGAAGCCATCAACGCCGCCAAGCGCCAGGTACTCGGCGTGCACTTTGGATATCCACCCGAGGGTGACCCCAACGCCCGCAACGTCCGCGGGACGCGACCACTTGGAACCTTTGCCCAGCATTCCGAAAGTGGCCGAGCGATCGGTCGAGGTGTAGGCGTCCACTTCAGTCTTCCCGTCCGAATACATGGCGCGAGAGAAAAGGCCGATGTCCTGTGTGAGGTACTGCTCGGCAAACATCCCGATACCGACCTTTACGTTCGGCTTTCGCACCCAGCAAAGATCCGGCGCGTTCGCGTTGTCCGATCCATAGTTGAAACCCGGGCACGTGGTTGCGTTCTTCGCCGGGTCTGCTTCCCACACCGCGATGGCGTCGCTAAATCGCCCAATGTCCTCGTGATTCCGATAGGCAAGGAGACGAACGGTGCCGTCCCGTCCGTGAATCCGATGATTGTGTTCCAGCTCCATTTGGTCCCCATAGTATTTGAAGAGCCTGAAGTCGACGGGCAGTTGGTTTGGATTCTTCGGTGGCGTGATGCGGCCAAAGCGCACCGCCCAGTCATCCCAATCGAGTTCAGCGACTCCTCCATACGAGTACCCGCGTGCGTCGGAGGCGAAGTCCCAGGCAGCGTAGGTCATGAATCCCAGGCCGAGGAACCCCTGACGGGGGTCGATGTCGAAGGCGTTCTTGTCGAAGAAGTCAAGGATACTGAAGTTGCCGGCAATCAGCACAAGTCTCCTGCGGTCGTAGGTTGTGCCGAGCTGCATTGGGCCAGACTCTTTCACGATGTGTCCGCCGCCGAACCCGAATGTCTGTTTAAGGAAGGCTCTCGAATGATAAATCTGGGGTGTCTCTGTGCCGCCCTTTTGCAGCTCGAAGTTCTGGATGGCTCCGCCCAATCCCCGAAGCTGAGAGAACGGGAGCTCCGAGATGACCTCGGGGACCACATAGGCTTCGGCCCCGTTCCAGAGCCGTACGCCCAGGTAGAGAGTCGCGGTGCCACTGAAGCTCCGTTCCGGGGTCGGAAGGAGCGAATTGATGCTGCCGTTCAAGTTGGTGTAAGCCGCGGGGAACGCCGGCTTCCAGTCCGAGATGTAGGTGAACTGCCCGTAGGCGTTCCAGCTCTCGTTCTCCATGTCGTGCAGGCCGTCGTCGGCCAGCACCTTCATCAGGCTGGGCTGCTCGTCAGGCCGGGGAGCGGGGGAACCGTTTTGAGCACAAGCGGGCCCCGATGCGAGTAGGATGCTCCCCAACAGAAGAACTCCACGCTGCCAAACACGACTGGGGCTATTTTTGATGTCCTCCGCGCACACGCGGAGGTGTCCGAACGTATTGTGGATGCGGAGTTTATTTTTCATTTCGGTTTCAATCCTGCTGCCGCGCCACAGCCTGTCCGGTCTCGATGGCAGCGAGTCGTGGGGGATGAATTCACTGTCAAACCCCCGTGCGGTCGTTTCAGCTACAATGTGCTGTCGGTGCGTACGCTTCCGGAAGTGAAGCAGCCGCTATTACGCGAGCGACACCGTCGAATCGAAGAGCGGAGCCGATCGGACGACGGAGGCTCGGAACGATACGGTATCGAGCCGCGGTTCGAGCTCACGATTATTGGTAGTCGCCAGACAGCATGGATCTCCCTTTATCTTGGAATCCGGGGTGGGAGATCAAACCGATCTCCCTAGACATCATATACCCGCCAGGGTATACTTGTGAAGTGCTATCCGCAACTTTTGGCAAGAAATAATGGCTCATACGCTGGAAGAGAAGAAGAGGCTGCTGAACCGCGTACGAAGAATCATGGGCCAGGTCGCGGCCATTGAGAAGACGCTGGACCAGGAGGGCGAGTGCTCCGAGGTGCTTCACAACATCGCCACCTGCCGGGGCGCAATGGACGCCTTGATGGCGGAGGTGATCGAAGGTCATATCCGCTTCCACATTCTCGCCCAGAGCGGAAGTGCAACGGATGAACAGGAACGCGCGGCCGACGATCTCGTTACCGCATTACGTGCCTATCTCAAATAACCCGATGAAAACTCCGGGGGCCATTGCCCAGGAACTCCCGCAGCCTCAATCTGGCGCCCGCGTTCTGGCGATGGGCGGCTATATGAAGTCATCTTCTCGCGGGCGCCTCTTTGTTCTTGCGATCTCGGCAAAGGGGGTATTCACTTCACGCAGGTTGCACGCTGGCCGCCACAACAGGTAGAGAAAAACGCCGTCTGCGGGCACAAGATCTTGTGGCAACCTGCGTGAAGGGAACATCCCCTTCTCGGCAATTGCCGTGGCCCAAACTCCCGCTCCCCGCGGCCCCTCGACAAGCATTCAAGCACAGAGCAATCTGGTGCTGATTAACGCGGTTGTAACCGATTCGCGCGGGAGACCCGAGTTGCTTGGACTCGCCCCGTTGCGGATAATCGCCGGCATATTCTACAAACGCATCGAGCGGCTTAGTGAGTTGCCTTTCCAAGTACATTGTCGGCTCCCAAATTCCGTTTCGGCGGCGGTCGTCCGTAGCGTGCCCCGTCGATCCGAGGTTTCCGCCATCGGAAACGTTGCCGGGAGGGGAAAAGCGACGGCGGGAGGCCCTGCGCCACATCCACGCGGCGAGCGCGTACACTGTACAGAGGAGTCCCACTCATGTCCACGCAGAATTACGAAAACCACCGTCAGTATGTGACCATCTACCACAAAGTCATCCTTCCGATCGTGATGCTGACACTGATCGGCTCCATCGTGAACTTATGCCAGTCTTGGGGAGACCATCAGCGCATCTATAGCGCCTCGCTCATCGTCGTGCTCTCCGCATGCCTGCTGTTCACGTTGTTCTTCGCCCGCGTCTTCGCGCTGAAAGCCCAGGACCGGGCGATCCGCGCGGACGAGAATCTGCGCCATTTCGCCATGACGGGAAAGCTCTTAGATCCCCGGCTGAGCGTCCCACAGGTGATCGCTCTACGCTTCGCCTCCGACGAGGAGTTCGTGGCGCTGGCGCGCAAGGCCGCCGAGGAAAATCTGACCAACGACGCCATCAAGCGCGCAGTGAAGAACTGGCGTGCCGATACCTATCGCGCGTGACGCCGGTCGCCCTATTCGGGCACTTCGACATGGACGCTGGTTCCCTCGCCCGGCGCGCTGCGGATCTCCACCTTGCCGCGCACCAGACGCGCGCGCTCCTGAATGTTCAACAGGCCCAGACCGGCCTTGGCCGCGGCGCGGTCCGGTACCATTCCCACCCCGCTGTCGGAAACCGTGAGCCGTAAAATGCCGCCGGCGCGCTGCAACTCGATCGACGCCGCGCCCACGCGCGCATGCTTCTCCACGTTGCGCAGGGCTTCCTGCGTCACCCGGAACAGGCACAGCGCGGCAGCCGGCGCGACGCCTTCAAACGAGCCTTGGATCTCCAGCGATACCCGAATTCCGGTGAGCGCGCCGAACTCTTCGCAATAGGACCGCAACGCGGCCGCCAGCCCGGAGTATTGCAGGATGGCGGGATGCAACTCATGCGACATGCGGCGGACCGCCTCGGCAAGCTGCACCAGTTTTCCGTGGATGCGGTCGCTCTGCGCGCGTGCTTCGGCGCCTTCTTCGGGAATCTGGCGCTTCAGATTGCCGGTGGCGATGCTGAGCGCGGCAATCTGCTGGCTGAGGTCGTCATGCAGTTCTCGCGCCAGGCGCTTGCGCTCCTCTTCCTGCGCATCGATCAAGCGGGCGCTGAGTTGCTGCAGGCTCTCGTTGGCTTCGTGCAATCTCTGTTCGGCCAGGCGCCGGCCGGTGATATCGAGCACCGATCCGGCCAGGCCCAAGAAGACTCCCCGCGGCGAGAACCGCGGGACGGCTTTGCTGACCAACCATCGATACTCTCCGTCGTGGCGCCGCATACGGAACTCGTGCACGTAACCGGTATGCGTACGCATGCACTCGAGAAACGTGGCGCGGATTCGCTCGGCATCCTCCGGGTGGACGCTGTCGCTCCAGGCCTTCGACAGGCGCGTCTGGGTGGTCCCCAGAAATTTCGCGTAAGGGGCATTGATAAAAGAATTCTCCTCCTCGGGCGAGGCCATCCACAGGTACGCCGGGGTGTCGTTGGCGATGGCATAGAACCACTCTTCTCTCTCCTGATGGATGCGCGTGCGTTGGCCGCGCCAGACGAGGGCGGCGCCAACCACAGTCACCATGGCGATCAGCGCCGTGATGAGGGCCATCTCCCACCCCAGGCGGCGTTCCGGGGCATCGGCCTCGGCGGCATCGATCTTGGCGGTCAGAAACCAGGGCGAATCGGGGACGTGGCGGATGATGGCGAGCACGGGGACACCGTGATAGTCGCGTGCGCGAAGCAGCGGACCGGCCTCGAGCGCGGCGTCGGGCGGCACGTTCAGGCCGGTCAGGTCGCGGCGAAACCGCAGGGGCGCAGCCGGATGATGGCGCAATTCGCTCAAATACAAGGCGTACTGCTGCCCGTCGTGGCGCATCAGAAAGGTCTCGGCCGTCTGGCTGTGTCCGGGCCATGCGCGCAGATAAGGGTAGAGAAAACGTTGCGGGTCGATATCCAGAACGATCGCGCCCGCTCGCCCGACGGGAATCGCCACGGCCATCAGCGGGCGGCCGCTCCGCGCATCGAGGCGCAGGTCGGAGAGCCTGTCGTCTTGAGCCTCCACCGCTTCGCCAGCCAGGTCGCGCAGGCGGGAAGGGTCGCCCGCGGCGCCGGGGGTGGCGTAACGAATGTTCCCATCGAGATCGCACAGCGTGCCGCCGCTGTATAGGAAGGCCTCCTCAAGCCGCTTCAGGACATCGGCCAAGGCGGGAAGATCCGCGGCGGTCCCATGGCCGGAAAGGAGGCGCCCCGCGACGCCCATCACCGGCGCCCCCATCAGCACGTGGCCGTCGCCGACGCGCTCGCTGCGCCAGTTGGCAATTTGCCTGGTCTTGTTATCGCTGACCGCCGTCAGTTCCTGCACCACCTCTTCTTCCATGGCGGCGAGCTGGCGTGTGTAGTACCACCAGACGGCCCCGGCGGTAGCCAGGGCGCCCAGGGTGAGCGAAGCGACGAGGATTCGGCCCTGGGTCTTCCGGGCGCCCGTCGCGCCGCCCTTGGACGCGCCTTCACGCGGTGTCATTCGCCGACCAGTCCCATCCGGATGGCGCACTGGATCAGCTCGGCGGTGGTCCGGACGCTCAGCGCCTGCATGATGTCGTACTTGTGGGACTCGGCGGTGCGCGGTGAGATCTCCAATATACCGGCCACCTCTTTCATGGTGCGGCCTTCGGCGATCAGTTGGAGCACCTCGCGCTGCCGTGGCGTCAGCGCGGAACCGCCTTCGCGTTGCGCGGCGCCGGCCTCTATCAATAAGTTAATCAGGTCTTTTGCCAGCAGAGTTGTAACATACGAGCGGCCTTGCGCCACCTCCCGGATAGCTTTCACCAACTCTTCCACCGGCGAGACCTTGAGCAGATAGCCGGAGACTCCGGCGCGAAAAGCTTCGGCCGCCAGATGGGTGTCGCGGTGCATGGTGAGGATGATGAAGCGGGTTTCGGGGCGGCCGGCGCGGATCTGCCGGACGGCATCCAGCCCGTTCAGCAGGGGCATCGAGATATCGGTGACGATGACGTCGGGGCGCAGTTTTTCGGCGGCATCCAGAAGGGCTCGCCCGTCGTGCACCATACCGACTAAGTCGAAGCTATCCTTCAGGAGAGATTGCAAACCTTCCGCTACCACCGTGTGATCTTCCGCGAGGAGGACCTTAATCTTGGGCATTTGTTGCCTCGGCGGCTGCCGATCAACTATATCAGATGCTCAGGCTGGCGTCAGTAGTTACGGGAGGAGCCGGAATTCCTGTCGCGAATTCCCCGGGAAAGATAACGCTCTCCGCGCAGGGCGGCGTAGACTGCCGGGATCAGCTCCTCGCAGGCATCCAGCTTGAGCACGTATACGCGGATTCCGGCTTCGAGCGCGGTCTCGACCAAATGCCGGTCGGGGTACATCGAGAGTACGACGAAGGCTTCGCAGAGCCCACGGCTGAGAAGCGTGCCGCCGGCTTCGATGCCATCCATTCGCGGCATCTGGATATCGGAGACGATCGCGTCCGGCTTCAACTCGGCAACGGCTTCCAGCAGCGCGGCGCCGTCGCCGACGGCCCGCAACACGTCGAAGTCGCGTGCCAGAAGCTGACGGATTTCTTCGCGCACATCGGGGTGATCGTCCGCCAGCACCAGGCGGTACCGTCGATCTGCCGTTTGCGGACCTTCAGCCCGGATGGGCTCCGACATATCTAGAATTAGAACCCGATTCCACGGCGGCGGGTATCCGTAGTTTTACGGGTACAGTCTCGGGGATTCGGCATGAGGGCCGTATACGGAGCCCTGGATCTCCGAAATAGTACGGGTACGATTCGTGGCCGGTTCGGAACAGAATGAATTACTGGCCGATTCCGCCCCCATGTTCGGGCGCCGGTTCGAAGATCAGCAATGCTCAATTCCGATATACAACAGCCGTCGCCGCAAAAACCGCCGGATCCGTTTTGCCGGGCAGGAGGCGTAATGGCGCGGCGCGGCTGCGCCGCGAGGGGTCAGCTTTCAGCTTTCAGCTTTCAGCTTTTGACTTGCCTCGGCCCAAACCACTTCCGCACCAGATCGACGAACTGCCAAGGAACGCGGCACAAGAAAAATCGGCGCGGCTCGCAGAGACTCTCATGTTTGGTAATGCAGGCACTCTCCGGAAACCGCGGCGCAAGTCACCGCGGCGAAGGTGGGCAAGCTAAAGCATGCCCCACCACGGTCAGCCGCATGGGTGCGGCATGCTCTAGCTCAATGCCGCAAGGATTTCCCACATGGGGCGGACGCCCTCGTCCGCGACCGGTCCCCTGGCCGGCCCGCCCGGTTTCGGAAGTACTTGATTCTTCGACCGAGCAAAGCGGGACGGGGGCGTCCCGCGCGGACCAGGGGGTCCGCCCCACAATTAATGCAGAATCCCATGTTTGGGAAATCCTTGCGGCATTATGCTTTAGCTTGCCCTGTCGATCCGTTCCCGCAGTGCCGGTCCCCGAAGAGCGCCTGCGCCTCATACGGCGGGAGGCGAGAAATGCCCGCTAACGAGGCGTTATCCAGCCAATCGCCGCTTGCCGCCGCGCTGGAGAAGGCCGCGCGGCTCGAGGAGCAGCTCCGCCAGGCGAAAAAGATGGAAGCCGTGGGCATGCTGGCCGGAGGGATCGCGCACGACTTCAACAATCTGCTGACGGTGATCAACGGGTACAACGAAATGCTGCTCACCTCGTGCGACCTGCCTGAGGAGGCGCGCAAGTGCATCGCGATTACTCGCGACGCAGGGGAGCGCGCGGCGGCGCTGGTACGGGGCCTGCTGGCTTTCAGCCGGCGCACGCCCCTGGAGACGCGGATTGTCGACCTCAACGAGTGCGTGAGCCAGTTAGCCACCCTGGTAAGCCGCCTATTGCCGGCCAACATCCGGTTTTCGACAGACCTCGCGCCGGGTCTCAACATGGTACTGGCCGACTCCGGCGGTATCGAGCAGGTGCTGCTCAACCTGGTGGTCAACTCCCGCGACGCCATGGCCGAGGGGGGCAAATTGGAGATTCAAACCGTCAATGTGCAACTCGACGACGCCTCTTCTTCGCCGGACCCGTGTCTGCCCGCCGGGAATTATGTCCTGCTGACGGTGAGCGACACCGGCGTGGGCATGGACGACGAAACCAGGCAGCGTCTCTTCGAACCGTTCTATACCACCAAGGCGCCCGGCGCCGGAACGGGACTGGGCTTATCGCTAGTGCAAGACATCGTCAAGCGGAATGTCGGGTTCCTCTCGGTCCGGAGTTCCAAAGGGGACGGCACCACGGTGCGGATTTACCTGCCCGCCGCCGCGGGAGAGAAGACCCGGGAAATCGCGGAACCGAAGAGCGCTCCGCGCGGCGGCAACGAGACGATTCTGATTGTGGAGGATAACGGCGAGCTGCGCCGGCTCTTGCGCGCCAGGCTCGAAAAACTGGGCTACGCGGTTTTGGACGCCGCTTCGGCCGCCGAAGCGGTGGAGTTGTCGAACGGCCGGAAGGATCGCGTGGATCTGCTGGTGGTGGACATGGTGCTGCCGGATTCCACCGGAACGGAGCTGGCGCAACGCCTGCGCGAAGGGCGCCCAGGGCTGCCAGCGTTGCATATTTCGGGTTACCTAGAAAACCGCGCGGCGGTTGGAATACCGGAATCCGGCGCGGAGTTCCTCTCGAAGCCTTTTACCCTGGCGGCGTTCGGAGACCGTGTGCGCTCCATCCTGGACCGGCAAAGGCGGAAGCGGATCTTGTTTGTGGATGACGATGTCGAGGTGGTCATGTTCGCCAGCCGGGTACTGCGGGACGCCGGCTTTGAGGTGCTGGTGGGAGGAAACGGCAACGTGGCTCTTTCGACCGCACAGGTGGAGCGACTCGACCTGGTGATCACCGATCTGGTGATGCCGGAGCGCGAGGGGCTGGAGACGATCATGAGGCTGCGCAAGTCGCACCCGGCGCTTCCGGTGGTCGCCATTTCCGGCGCCTTTGGCGGCCATTTCCTTAGGAGCGCTTCGACTCTGGGTGCGCGCGCCGCGCTTGCGAAGCCGTTTAGTGGAGAAGATCTGCTGGCGGCGGTGCGAGTGGCGCTGGGAACCTGAGCCGGGGACAGCCTACGAAACCCCCAGATGCACCGCGGCCGGGATCCTCCGCTTGGACGCACGGGCGTATCGGGGTTTCGTAGCCTGTCCCCGGAATTGACGAGGGTCACGGATGCGCGTGCTCCGCATGCCGAGGGGCAGCTCACGCGCAGTGCTACTTCCTTCGCTTCCGAGCGGCAATTCCGCAAAATAATTGTGGATGAAAATGGCGGCGGCTCGCTTCGGCACAGAAGGGATGAAAACGGGCGCGAAGAGAGGGATTCTGGACCTGAACCCGGCGGTTGGAGCCACTCAAAACCCGCATGTTCGGTGCCCGCAAGCAGTTGGGGCGGCGACAGTTATCACCCAAATGGTGGATCTGCGGAGCAGTTGAAACTTGAGGTTTCTCAGCGCTTTGGCGCAGCCAGCGTCTGTCGAACCGCCGGATTTAGGCTGAAAGAGCCGGTGGTGCAATATGGGCCAGCCTCGTTCTGGTGCATACAGCGTTTGCGAATGTGGTCGGGTCGCTTTTTTTTGGTGCCCCGGGACTCCGCTCCTTTCCTTGCAGTCGCGGCCCGGTGAGAGGCAGGGAGCAGGAGATTGAGGCTCCTGCCGCGGGGTGGGAAGCGCGGAAAGGGACCCCTCGTCCCGCTGCTCGGTCGAAGAATCGGGCGCTTCCACGACCCGGCAGGCCAGCCAGGGGGCCGGCCGCGGACCAGGGGGTCCGCCCCATAAGCGTTTACATAAGAACATTTTGGGTCAAAAATGTTTCGGACTGCCGACTCGATCCATCTGTTTGCCGGCGTTTTCGAGGCTGCGGTTGCCTTAGGGGCGGCGGATAAACAAGCTGGACATTTGACGCGGGCCCGGATACCGTAGAGTGGATAAACACGCGCGTTTCGAGCACCCGTACCGCAATCCGTGTCCAGAGTATTGTTCCGGCTCCCCTTAAGTAAACGCTTATGGGGGTCCGCCCCACCACTTTTCGCAGATGCAGGTGAGCTACGGCATGCCCCCACATGCTACCGCACCTGAAACGCGTACGATCCCGAGCCTACGGCGACCACAACACTATCGCCCTCTTTCACCGCTTTCACTCGCTTTCCGCCCTCCGTCACCACCGTATGGGCGATCTTCGGAAGGAAGACCTTGGCCGTAGTATTTGGCGGGATGGTGACGTTCAACGCGAACGGGCCGGCCGGCGCGCCGTTCCAATCGGTGACGATCTTCCCGTACGCGGAATCGTATTCGCCGCGAGCTTTCGCGATGCGCGCGTCCAGCCGGGGATGAATCACGATCTGGCGATACCCAGGGCCGTTCGCGGTGGTATCGATTCCGGCCAGGTATCGATAGACCCACGCCATCACCGAGCCGAAGGCATAGTGGTTGTAAGAATTCATGGCCGGATCGCCGGTATCGCCGTTCCACCGCTCCCACCACGTGGTGGCTCCCTTGGAGAGCATGTAGCCCCAGGATGGATAGGTTTCGTTCAAGAGCAGCCGGTAGGCGACCTCCGTGCGGCCGTGGTCCGCCAGCGTGAAGAGCAAGAACGGGGTGCCCAGAAAGCCCGTGGTGAGATGCCAGTCGTGCGCCTCAATGTCCTTCACCAGGTTGTTCACCACGGTGGATACCTGCGATTCCGGAACCAGCTTCATATAAAGGGCGAGCACGTAGGAGGTCTGGCTGCCGCTGCCCACCGTGCCGTCGGCGCGGATGAACTCCTTTTGGAAAGCGGCGCGAATTTGGGCCACCAGTTGCCGATACCGTTCCGCATCGCTCTTTTTGCCGAGCGCGTGCGCCATCTCCGCCATCTGGCCGGCGACCAGCGCCCAATAGGCGGTGGCGACCAGATCCTTGGGAGTCTGACTGCCGGCGGGAAGCCAATCGGCGAAGTTGCTCCCGGTGCGGTTGCGCCGCAGGAAGTTGGGGTTGTTGGCCGCGATGAAATCCATCCAGCGGTGCATGGCCGCCCAGTTCTCTTCCAGGATCGACTGGTCGCCATACTGCATCCAGGCGGTCCAGGGAACAATCACTCCGGCGTCGCCCCAGCCCGGCGCGCCGTCGCCAAAGGAGGTTACCACCGGGACGGTATTGGCGAAAACGCCTTCGGGCGTCTGGTCGTCCACAACCGAGCGCATCCACTGCCGCCCAAAGGAGGCGATGTCGAAGTTATAACTTCCGGTGCGCCAGAATACTTCGGCGTCACCGGTCCATCCCTGCCGTTCGTCGCGCTGCGGGCAGTCGGTGGGGATGCTGAGAAAATTACCGCGCTGTCCCCAGATGCCGGTCTTCCAGAAACGGTTCACCAATTCGCTGGAAGTGACGATGGTTGCCGAGGGTTCGCCGCCCAGGCTGCCGACTACTTCGCCCGCCAGGGAAGCGGGCGTGGGCGTGCCCGGGAAGCCAGTCAGTTCCACGTAGCGGAAGCCCTGAAAGGTGAAATGGGGACGGTAGACTTCTTCGCCCGAGCCGCGGAGCACGTAGGTATCGGTGGCATCGGCGCCGCGTAAATTCTCGCGATATAGCGTGCCGTCGGGATTGAGAACCTCGGCGGTGCGCATGCGCACGCGGGTCCCGGCCGGACCGGTCACCCGCAACACCGGCCAGCCGACCATATTCTGACCCATGTCGAAGACGTAGGCGCCGTTGGCGATGGCCTTCAGGCTTTCCGGTTGGAGCGTGGCCACCACGCGTACCGGAGTGGTCATCTCCGCGGCGACCATGCCGGGGGGCGCTTCGAAGACCACCGCGCGAGGCCAGGACGAGTCCTCAAATCCGGGGCCGTCCCAACCCGGCTGCTCCAGGCGGGCATCGTAAATCTCTCCGGCATAGATCTCGGAATGATAAATGGGAGACTGCGCGCACTTCCAGGAGCCGTCGCTCGCGACGTCGTCATGTGTGCCATCGGTATAGTCGATGCGTAGTTGCGCGAGCAATCGCGCGGGCGGAGAGAGGAAGCCCAGCCGAACGCCGTTCTCGATCTGGCCGCTCAGGAACCAGCCGTCACCCAACATGGCGGCGATCGCATTGCGGCCGTTCTTCAAGAGGCCGCTCACATCGTAGGTCTGATAGAGGACGCGCTTCTTATAATCGGTGAACTCGGGCGTAAGCACATCGTTGCCCACACGCCGGCCGTCGATCCAGGCGCGATAGCTGCCCAGTGCGGTGACGTAGAGCCGGGCGGCGAGGATGGGCTTCGATATGGTGAATTCATGCCGCAGCAGCGCCGCGGGTTGAGGGAGATTGCCGGGGACCGGGCTGAGGGGCAGACTGCCCACCTCGCCGGAAACCGTGGCCGCCGTCCATGCCTGGTCGCCGAGCCGGGCTTCCCATCGGTCGCCGGTGGGGTAGCGCTCGATGGCGCCATCGGAAGCCACCACCTTCAGCAACGCGGCGATGCTGTCGGTGGGGGGAACCGGGCCGCGTCCGCCGCCGGTGCTTGCCGGAATCGCGATCTCGATGGTATTGGGGCCGGCGGTGATTTCGCCGGTGAGGTCCTGCCGGTCGAAGCTCCGCCAGTTGCGTTTGGCAACCAGGTCGCGGCCGTTCACGCGGATTTGAAAGCCGCGTGTGGATGCCACAAAGAGCGCCACGTCGCGCGGTGCGGCGGCGATGTCGACGTGGAAGCGGAATACCGAGGATGGGCGGGGAAGCGCGGCGGGAGGGTCCGATGGGCCGGCGGCGATCCAGCGGATACCGGCCCGGTCTTCTTCCGATTGATCTTTCCAAGCGATCCACTGGGCAGTCCAATCGGAAGGCGCGAGCAGGCCCATTTCCCACCAGGCCGGCGTTGCCGCAAGCGACATCTGGCCGCTCGGATCCCAGACGCGCACGGTCCAGTAGTATCGTTTCCGCGATTCGAGTTGGGGACCGGCGTAGGGAATATCGAGCGAAGCGCCGGAGGTTTGCTTTCCGCTGTCCCACACATCCGCCTGGCCGCCGCGCGCACCGGCCAGACTGCCGGACACCAGGATTCGATAAGCGGATTGCCGCCAATTCCGTCCCGGATTGTCGCTTTGCCAGGAGAAGCGCGGCACGCGGGAGTCGATCCCCAGCGGGTTCTCGAGGCGTTCGCATTGCAGACGAACGGGCGCGGCGAAGGCGGCGGACGCCGCGACCAGGTAAAGGAGAGTTCCTTGGGAGTGCATCATCGCTCTTTTCGTTATGACACTATGATGCCTAATTCTCGCAGGAGTTAGCGGGCATTTCTGGCGCCCCGCGGCGGGAACGCGCCCATAACGTGCCGTTGGCGCCGGGACTTACGCGCAGGCTGGGACCGGGGTGAGCGGTCCGGCTTTTCTTGCGGGCGGGACGGCGTATGAAAGCCGGGGGCCTCGGGAGTGGCGGCCGGGGCGATGGGGGGCTTACGGATTGGGTCGACGGGCGCGGATGGGGGTGGTTGGACATTGGGAGGCTCGGCGGCGGGGGGATCGGGTGGGTTCGTTTTCGGCGGTTCAACTGGTTTGGTTTCTTCGGGTTCGGTCTGAAAATTGGGTTGGTTCGTTAATTCTTTGCGGAGCTTCCGGATGCGCTCGAAATCCTCGGCGGCGCGGCGG